>Ga0208938_1000316_pt1 | contig 40453 bp, 41 predicted proteins | sample AD_UKC125_MetaG_FD_184434 | JGI IMG/M metagenome (GOLD analysis project Ga0208938, IMG submission 184434) | Active sludge microbial communities of municipal wastewater-treating anaerobic digesters from USA - AD_UKC125_MetaG (SPAdes) (version 2) | ecosystem: Engineered > Bioreactor > Anaerobic >... | reverse complement strand
CTCCAGGCCTACCTTCGCCTTGAACTCCGGGGTGTGTACCTTCCGCGTCTTCACTTCGCTCATCGCTTCTCGTTCCCTATGACAGCGCCTAGCTTAAACCACTGTCTCAAATCCTGGGACCACTATACGGATTCGGGCACCCAGAACACGTTGACCTCGCGGTAGTAGTCGCGGTCTTCGAGTTCTGCCGCGATCTGCTCGGCCGCGTCGAGATGGTAATCGTCGGCCGGGTCGGCAAAGCGCCGCGCCAGTTCGGCACGCCGAGCGGCGAAGGTGTCCGAGATGTACTTGACGAAGATCAGCCCGAGGACCAGGTGCTTGTATTCGGCGGCGTCCATGTTGGCGCGTAGCTTGTCGGCGGTCGCCCACAAGGTCTTCCTGATGTCGTCGAGCATGGGTTGGCAAGCACAGTCGGTTGATCCAGCTATCGATTATGCATCGGGGATCCTGACTGGACCAGTTCCGGGGGAAATCGGTGCGCGATGTCCGCCGCGAACGCTGCAGGCCTGCACGTTGCCAGCGTCAGGAGAGCGCCGGTGAGCGATCTGCCGGCAGGATTCACTGATCTCGACAGGCGAGACTCGCAGTGGGTCGGGTGGGGTAACTGGTGAGTGACGGCCGCCGGCCAGGAATTGACATGAGTTGTCAGCCCAAACAGACTTTGAGGCGGTCAGGGTGTAAGCTGACAATTCATATCCTGAAGCACCGATTTCTTGTTGTTTATTTCATGATGAAGGAGTCAATGATGAACCGAATCATTGTAGCTACAGGGCTGGCCCTGGGCCTGGCTTTCACAACCATGCCCGCGAGCGCCGTCGTTTATTGCAAGACCGTCGGCGTACCCAAAGGTTGTGTGGCACGGCCCGCCGCTGTTGTGGTGGCACCGGGCGTCAGTGCAACCAATCGCAATGGCGGAGTAAACCGCGTCGGCGTTCGGCGCTGAGTGGGGGATGACGGGGGTTTGTGGCGTGTAGGGCAAGTAGCGCAAAGCGATGGTGGTCCCCTTGTCGGCGTGGCGGGCCAACCTGATATGTCGTCTTGTCGGGCTTCGTCGAGATCTCTTGCTGGAGGTATTGTTATGAACCGCATCCAACATGTTGTCGAACCGCATCGCCTGTTGCTGACCTGGCAACGGCCAATGGCAGGCATGGAGCGTCGTTCACGTCGCATCGTAGCTGAGATTGAGCGGAAGGCGGGCGGCGCCGTATTTCGATACCTGGAGAACCTGCCGGACTACTGCGACGCTCGACGGGAGGGTTTTCAAGGGTACCCGGCGTTCGCCATCGGCAAGGGTCCGGAATACTCGTCGGGTGTTCTTGATGCGTTCATGACCCGTCTACCTCCTAGGAAGCGGGAAGATTTCACCGAATATCTAGCGCAGTATCGTCTGCCGGCGAATTTCGATGGCACTGACATTGCATTGCTGGCCTACACCGGCGCGAAGCTACCTGGGGATGGCTTCGAGATCATTCCCGATTTAGCCGATGAAACACCCCCAATTGAACTTGTCATGGAGGTGGCCGGCTTCCGCCATCAGGCTGTGGCCAAGAACAGTCTATCCGTTGGCGAGCCGGTCGAGTTGGTGGCGGAGCCAGATAACCCGGTTGATCCTGATGCGATCGCCATCCATCATCACGCTGGCCGTATCGGCTACCTTGCCAAGCCTCTCTGCTCTGCCGTGGCGAACTGGCTGCGCGCCTACACGGTAGAGGCAAACATCGAGCGTATCAACGGCAGGCCTGAGCGACCGCTGGTCTATCTCTTCGTCAAGGTCGCCAGCAGAATGCCATGAGCAGGATACACACCCACCCCGGCGAGGCGCTGCGCGAGGACGTTCTTCCCGCCCTGGGGCTGAGCGTTACCGCCGCCGCCGCACAGCTTGGCGTGACTCGCGCAGCCCTGTCGCGCGTGCTGAATGGCCGCGCCGCCATTTCCCCTGCGATGGCCCTGAGGCTTGAAGGCTGGCTTGGCGTGGAGAATGGCGGACGAGCTGACACCTGGATAACGCAGCAAGCCACCTTCGATCTGTGGAAGGCACGGCAGGCTGGCGCGCCGATGGTTCAGCGGGCACAACTACAGAACATCACCGCCGCCTGACGGGTTCAGGCTTTCGCGACGGGTAGCGCTGCGAACGCTGGCCCGGCCCTGACCACAACGTGAAAAGTGCAACGTGCTCAAGCCAAAGCCCGACAACGGGGCGGCAGTGCCATCGTCTATCCCGGTCAAAGGCAACGAGTAGGTGGACCTGTTGGCAGGTACGCAAGCCCAGTGCGCAAGTTTGGCGAGGTTTCTCCGGCGGCTTTCCGGAAGATGGTGGCACCGCGCCGGGTTTTGCTTGCCGGCGCTGATCTGGATTGCCGAATTTTGCTTACTATTCGCTTACTGGAAGGCCGGAAAGCAAAAAGGCCACTCCGAAGAATGGCCTAAGTGTCTGATTTTTTGGTGCCCCCAGTCGGAATCGAACCAACGCCTGATGATTACAAATCAACTGCACGACCTTCATGCTACGGGGGCATCTTGCTTCGGACCGGTGCATTATAGCGGAACCAGACGCCGTCGCCACCATCCATGCGACCGTGCGGTCACATGCTGTTCCCGGCCAGCGGTCACTGGACGATCAGGGCCATTTCTTTCGTAGTTGCAAACCCACTGTTAAAATGCGCTGCCTGCTTCCTTGATAGACAGTCATGCCCAAGCTCTCCAACCCGTCGGAAATTGCCCGGGAAGCCCTGCGCCTTCTGGCTGTCAGGCGGATGTCCCCCTCCCCGGAGAACTACCGGCAGCTTTACAACGAGATTGCCGGCATTGCGGAGGATGTCGGAAACGCATTCCCGGAGCGTGAACTCAAAGGGCTGCTGGATTCGCTGCCCAAAGAGAACGCGGCTCAGCAGAAACTGGCCAAGCGCTTCGAGCAGGCGCTGAAGGGAAAAAACTGGGGGGGCATCAGCGAGGGCTTTGCCGAATTGGCGCAGCAACTCGGCAAAGCCCAGGAATTGCCCTGGAGCGAACTGATTGGCAATTTCCTCCGCCAATGGGAAAGCAAGCAGGCTGGCCTGACCATCGCTCGCAAGCGTGAAGCGCTCGAACGTGTATTGGCCAGCGGTTCAGGCAACGGTGATTTACTGTTCACAAGGCTGCAGGGCCTGGTGAAGTCGTGGTCACTCAACACCCCGGTCGGCGACGAAATGGCCATGGTGGAACACGCAGCGATTGCCGGGCCGGAGACTGGCGCCCCGCCGGCAGACAATATCGTCGTCAACACGCCGACCGTGAACGATTTGTCGAACGAACTGCGCGACACCTTCGCCTACACGCTTGAAACACTCGTCTCGTCACAACTCGCCGATCAACCGGAAATTGCCGCAGATGCCCGCGCGCTGGCGCACAAGGTTCGCACGGCAACTTCAGCGGCTGCAATCGACGCCTTGCTGGCCAGTGTCAAGCGCCTGGCATTCCGCCTTGAGCTGCTGACCGAAGACCGTGCCGAACTGCGTGCGGGTTTGCTCAATTTGCTGCAACTGCTGATCGAGAATGTCGGCGAACTGGTCGTTGAGGACCGCTGGCTGGCGGGACAAATCGATATCGTACGGGACATCGTCTCTGCGCCCTTGAACGTCCGCTCCCTTGGTGACGCCGAGAGCCGCCTCAAGGACGTCATCTTCAAGCAGAGCCAGCTAAAACACAGTCTTAACGAAGCCAAGGAGAACCTCAAGCAGATGCTTGCCGGCTTCGTCGATCACCTGGCAGAGTTTGCCGACTCGACCTCGGACTATCATGACAAGATCGAAATCTGCGCCCAGAGGATCAGCAAGACCGAGGACATCACCCAACTGGAAGAGGTTCTCGCCGAAGTGATTCGGGAGACAAGCATCATCCAGTTGAATGCCCAGCGCTCGCGTGACGACCTGCGTACCGCCAAGAAGCGCGTCGAAGAAGCCGAGAAGCGGATCGGTGAATTGCAGATGGAACTCGACAAGGCCAGTACGCTGGTGCGGCACGACCAGCTGACCGGTGCCCTCAACCGGCGGGGACTGGAAGAAACATTTGACAAGGAAACCGCACGCGCCCAACGCCGCCAGTCGACGCTGTGTGTCGCCTTGCTCGACATCGACAACTTCAAGAAGCTCAATGACTCACTGGGCCACGATGCTGGCGACGCTGCCCTGATCCACCTGACGACCGTCATCCGGGAAACCATGCGACCGCAGGACACTGTTGCCCGCTTCGGCGGCGAGGAGTTCATCATCGTGCTGCCCGACACGACCGCCGAAGACGCGCAGACGGCTCTCGTTCGGCTCCAACGCGAGTTGACCCGACGCATCTTCCTGCACAACAACAATCGACAATTGATCACCTTCAGTGCCGGGGTTACCGATTTTCGGCCAGGCGACACACAGATTTCGGTGACCAAGCGTGCCGACGACGCCATGTATGCTGCCAAGCAGGCCGGCAAGAATCGGGTCCATATCGGCTGAAGCGAACGGACCCCGTGAGCAAGGCGAGCAGCCTTGCCGGATCTCACTGGATATCCCTGCGTAGCCCAACTACGACGCGAGAACAAATGCACAAGATCGACCTGCTCTACGCCAAGAACCTGATCACCAGAAAGACCACCGACGTCCGGCAGGAGTTGTCGTTTCTCCTGCTGGTCGAGAACCTGGCGTTCGTCAAGCGTGTGGATGTCGTTTGGAGTGGGGAAGACGGGCAATGGCGTACCCTGCCCGCCCACTTCCACAGCACGATCGATGACCACAGGGAATACTGGCTCGCCCGGATTGCATTCACCCTCGGGCCAGACGACCCCCTGCCTGGCAATGTTCAGTTCGCGGTGCGCTACCAAACGTCCGGCGCCGAATACTGGGACAACAATCACGGCGAAAACCATTCGATTCAGGCGGATTCCGGAATCCGGGTGGACCAGCAACACCCCCTTCTGAACGTTGAGTTCGAGAACAATCTGACAGACGGACAAAGCCTCCTGCCGATCGCAGTGGCAGTCGACAGCAGTCTGCACGCCAAGCGCGTCACCGTTCACTGGACCCGTGACGAGTGGAAGACCACGCACAAGTCCAACTGCCGCTTCCGGCGAAACTATTGGGATTACGAGTTTCTCAGCAATGCCAGAAACCCCAACCACTACGGCAGCCAGATCTGGCATGCTGCGCTAAAGGTCGACGATGCCTTCCGGGTGCGCTACAAGATTTCCTGCGAAACCCGGCAGCGCGTTCTCTGGGACGACAACTTCGGCAAGAGTCATGCGATCCAGCGGCGCCCGCTAAAGGTTCTGGTCCTGAACCTGCATTGCTGCCAGGAAGATCATCAGGACGACAAGCTGTCACGGATTGCCCAGGCGATCGGTGCCCTTGAGGTCGATATCATCTGTCTCCAGGAAGTCGCAGAACTTTGGAACAACGGCCAGGGCGATTGGCAGACCAATACGGCGAGAATCATCAATGAGCGCCTCGCCTCGCCTTATCATCTGGTGACGGACTGGTCGCATCTGGGTTTTGCGCGTTATCGCGAAGGCGTTGCCATCCTGAGCAGATACCCCATCGAGAAACATGCCGCAAGATATGTCTCGGCTAGTCGCGACCCCTACAGTATCCATTCACGCAAGGTGGTGATGGGCCAGATCAGGGTACCGCATGTCGGCTTGCTCAATGTCTTCTCGTCCCACCTGAGTTGGTGGGACGATGGTTTCCCGGAGCAGTTCGAGGCGTTGAGGCAGTGGGCGGCCGCTGAACATGGCGCGCAGGTCGCCGCCACCCTGCTCGGCGGGGATTTCAATATCAAGGCCGGCTCCAGTGGCTACCAGTTGGTGGTCAGCTCGCACGAATACGATGACCAGTATCTGTCGGCAACGTCGCCGCAGTTATTTCGACGGATCTTCGAAGCCCGAGAGCCGGCGTGGCAGCACGACCTCGACGATGATCATCGTATCGACTATGTATTCCTCCGCAAGGGAAGCAATCTTCGCGTCACCTCGGGGCGAACCGTGTTCACTGAGCAGGACTATGGAACCGTGTCCGATCACTGCGGCTATCTGATGACCTTCGAGCCGAAGTGACCTGCGTGAGCGAGAAAGTGGCGGCATCGGCACAGATTTGGCTGGTACCGCATTAACCCATACCACAGCAACGCAGTTGGACAATGAAGACAGCAGAGAATTATGCAGTTCCTGAGCACGGCAATCTGGGTGGCTCCTTCCCGCGGGTAAATGACTTCAACGAGAAATTTCACCTGCGATGGGGCAAGATAAGCTTCGATGTGTGGTTCGGAGTGCAGGTGAATATCAAGGTTATTCTCAAGGTCTATCGGAATAACAACATCTGCGAAACGTACATTGTCGACACCGACCCTTACGATATCCAGTGGAACCATCACCGGCGGCGGACCAGGGATTTCTATATCCACCCTTGCTCCGCCACCTTCGGGCCGGCCAACTGTGTCAAGTTCGCCTTCATCGCCCATGTGGACGAACGCTCCATTGCTTCACAGATGGAGTATATCTTCATGGACGGGCCCCAATTGCGGGACGAGCATCCGCAATACCGAAGAATCACCCCGGAATGGGCAACGAGCAACCCTTACCGTGCGCACGAGGGGAATGCCTGGCAACTCCAGAGCGATGTCGATTGGTACAACCATCATTTCGAATCGCTGCACCTGACTCCCAAGTTCACCAAGGGACAACAGTACCATCCCTATCACCCCAAGCGCTTCATTCACGATCACATCGACAAGGTCGTGCGCTGCAAGAATGAAAACCCAAACCGCCTCTGCACGATCAAGGTCAGCGTCGATTGCATCGACGACAAGGACTTTACCCGCCACCTGGTACATGCCAGCAACCATGGTGTCTGCGTGCAATGCATTGTCGACTGGAGAAAGATGACGCTGACCAACAGTTCGAACTATGCGCGGCTGAAGCGCGCCGGCATCGAACTGCTGGGGGTATTCTGCACGCCGCACCATCACCTGATCGAAGTCGCTCCCGACATGCATACCAAGTTCATCATCTTCAACGATGAAGACTGCATATTAGGGTCGTTCAACATCACCTTTGACCGTTGGTGGGCAAATTGGGAATCCGGGATGAGTTTCCATTCGCAAGGCGTATGCCGTTTGCTGGACAACGTTTTTCAGAGCGAACGCGGCGGGGTGATTCAAAAATACGGGATCGACCCGCTGAGTCCTTTCAACCTGCTCTACACCTACGGCCGCCACGCCTTAATGGACGGCAGGTATTACCGTCCGCACCACGCCATCCTGGCCGAGATACACCGCGCCAGACGTTCCATCAAACTCACGCTGTTTCTGATCGGCAACCTCCTGGGCGAACACGGTGACAGCGTGGTCGATGCCCTGATACGCGCGCAACAGCGCGGCGTGCATGTGCATATCCTTCTCAACGGGCATCTTGCCCGGCAGGGGCAAGTCGGCACCGAACGTACGATGCAGGAGGAACTTGATCGTCCCCTCTTGCCGGCAGCACAAGCGCTGCGATCGGCCGGAATCGCGGTGGGGCTGGTCTACGGGCAAGCCGATCAGCCAGTCCCTTATTCTCCGATTCACTCCAAGTACTGCATCATCGACGAAGCGACGATCATCGAAGGGAGCTTCAACTGGTACAACACTTCGGTGTTTTCGCATGACCTGACGGTACTGGCAACCAATCGCGAAGTCGCGAAGGCATATCTGCACGAGTTCGAGCAAATACAGCGCCTTTTCAGAATCTATTACTGAGGCCCTTTCCTTCTTTCTCGCCTGTCGGGAAACGGGGAATGGTGATCCACCGACAGCGCATGCGCACCTACCACGAGTTGACCACACGCCCCTTGACAACAGGCATTTGACTCGGTATGCAGCGCCAAGGATACTTCGTCTGCGTGGTTGAAATGCCTTCCCCCCAGGGTTCACATTCTCGATGTCGCGGCTGAATATGCTCTGCCGAGGAATGGTCATGCAACCAGCACGGACACCCCGTGCCATTTTCTATCCGGATTCCCGCTTTTTTCAACACCCACTCACTGTCGAGGAAATCATGCCCAAACTGTTCATTGAAGATCTCGCCCTCGAAGGCAAGCGCGCCTTGATCCGCGTTGACTTCAACGTCCCCCAGGACAAGGTCAGCGGCGCCATTACCAACACCAAGCGCATCGAGGCCGCATTGCCGACGATCAAGTATGCCCTGGACAAGGGTGCAGCCGTCATTCTCATGTCACACCTCGGGCGCCCCGACGGGAAAGTCGTGCCGCAATACAGCCTGGCGCCGGTTGCCACCGCTCTCGAAGGCCTTCTCGGCAGACCTGTCACCTTCCTTTCCGACTGTGTCGGACCGGAAGTCGAGGCCGCCTGCGCGCAGATCAAGCCCGGCGAAGTCATCCTGCTCGAGAACCTGCGTTTCCATATCGAGGAAGAAGGCAAAGCCACCGCGACCGCCCCCGACGGCACGGTCACCAAGATCAAGGCCAACCCGGAAAACGTGAAAGCCTTCCGTGCGTCGCTGACCAGGCTCGCCGACGTCTACATCAATGACGCCTTCGGCACCGCTCACCGCGACCACTCGTCGATGACCGGCGTGCAGTTGCCCGAACGCTCGGCCGGCTATCTGATGAACAAGGAACTGGCGGCTTTTTCGGCCGTTCTCGAATCGCCGCAGCGTCCGCTGCTGGCCATCCTCGGCGGCGCCAAGGTCGCCGACAAGATTCAGCTGATCAACAATCTGCTCGACAAGGCGGACCAGATCATCATCGGCGGAGGCATGGCCTTCACCTTCAAGAAGGTTCTCTCCGGAATGCCGATCGGCAACTCCCTGTTCGACGCAGAAGGCGCCAAACTTGTACCTGGCCTGATGGACAAGGCCCGCGAGAAGGGCAAGCAGATCCTGCTGCCCGTGGACTTCGTCATCGGCGACAAGTTTGACCCCGCGGCCAACGTCGGCATTGCCAACGACGTCGACGGCATCCCCGACGGCTGGCTGGGGCTTGATTGCGGTCCGGAATCGACGCGCCTCTTCAGCGACGCGATCCTGCAGGCGAAGACCATCATCTGGAACGGTCCGGCCGGCGTCTTCGAGTTCGAAAAGTTCGAAGCAGGCACCCGGGCCATGGCTGAGGCGGTCGTCCAGGCCACCGCCGCAGGCGCAATCACCGTGATCGGAGGCGGTGACACGGCCACTGCCGCGAAGAAATATGGTGCCGACAAAAAGGTCACCCACAGTTCAACAGGAGGTGGCGCATCGCTCGAGTACCTCGAAGGCAAAATCCTGCCTGGCGTCGCCGCCCTTTCCGAGCAATAAGTGCGGTTGGCCCCGGCATCACCGGGGCCAGCTTGCTCATCACGTCACCCAGGAATCACCACATTGAGGAACACCATGCGCAAGATCGTAATCGCCGGCAACTGGAAAATGAACAAGACCGTTGCCGAATCAGTGAAGCTCGCCACCGACGTGGTAGCAGCTGCCCAAGGCATCCGGAGTGTTGTCGTCGTCATTGCTCCGACCTTCCTGGCCCTGGCCAAGGTCGCGGAGGTGGTGCAGGGCAGCAACGTCAAACTCGCGGCTCAGGATGTGCATTGGGAAAACCAGGGCGCATTCACCGGCAAGGTGAGCGCGGACATGCTCAAGGAAATCGGCGTCGAGTACGTGATCATCGGCCACTCCGAGCAACGGACGTACTTCGGAGAAACCGACGCAACGGTCAACAAAAAGGTCCGCAAGGTCCAGTCGCTCGACATGACACCAATCATCTGTATCGGCGAGACGCTCGCGGAACGTCAGGCTGGCCGCCTGGAGAGCGTACTGACCACGCAGGTCAGCGGCGCCTACGAAGGTCTTGCCGCCGACGATGCGCTGCGCACGATCATCGCCTACGAACCGGTCTGGGCCATTGGCACCGGCGTCACCGCCAGCGACGACGAGGCGCAGCAAGCGCACGCTTTCGTGCGCAGCCTGCTGGCCAAACGCTACGGAGAAGACGTCGCCCAGTCGATTTCAATCCAGTACGGCGGCTCGATGAAACCGGAGAACGCGGCCGGCCTGCTGGCTCAGACGGACATCGACGGTGGCTTGATCGGCGGTGCCGCGCTCAAGGCAGACAGCTTCCTGGGCATCGTCACGCCTGGTGAGTCGATCAGCAAATAACAGGCACGGCGTGGCGGCCAAGGGGTGGTTCGGCGCGGGTTTCCGGCGCCGCACCGCCCGGACTGGCAGCGCCGTAAGGCCCGCGCCGATCAAGTCAGGATATTGCGCAGGGCCTCGACCAGCAGTTCGCATTGTGCGTCGGTGCCGATGGTAATCCGCAGGTACTGGTCGATACGCGGCAACCTGAAGTGGCGAACGATGATGCCGCACTGCCGCAGGGCGGCGGCGAGTTCGCCGGCATCGCGCTGCGGGTGGCTGGCGAAGATGAAGTTGGCTGCCGACGGAAGAACGGTGAAACCAAGCTCCAGCAGCGCACGGCGCAAAGCCTCACGACTGTCGATGACGGCTTGTCGCGTCAATTCGAAATACGCCTGGTCGTCGATCGCGGCAACGGCACCGGCAAGTGCCAAGCGATCGAGCGGGTACGAATTGAAACTGTTCTTGACTCTTTCGAGCGCTTCGGTCAAATGGTCCTGGCCCACCGCATAGCCAACCCGCAGTCCGGCCAGCGAGCGCGACTTGGAAAGGGTGTGCACCACCAGCAGGTTTGGATGGCGGTCAACCAGGGCAATCGCCGAATCACCGCCGAAATCGATGTAGGCTTCATCGACCACGACCACCGACTCACGATGCAGAAGCAGCAAACGCTCGATGTCCGCAAGCGGCAGCAGGCAGCCGGTTGGCGCATTCGGGTTGGGAAAGATGATGCCGCCATTGGCCATGGCATAGTCCTCGACGCGGATGGTGAACTCCTCATCGAGTGGCACCGTACGATAGGCCATGTCATAGAGGCCGCAGTAGACCGGATAGAAACTATAGGTGATGTCCGGGAACAACACCGGCAGCGTGTGCTTGAGCAGCGCCGGAAAGATATGCGCCAACACTTCATCGGAACCGTTGCCGACAAATACCTGCTGCGGCCTGATGCCGAAGCCAGCGTAACGGGCGGCAACCGCCTCCTTGAGGCGTTCGGCGTTCGGGTCCGGGTACAGGCGCAGCGACCGCCCACCATTCGCCAGTTCGTCGGCAATTGCCACCACGACCTGTGCCGACGGGGGATAGGGATTTTCGTTGGTGTTCAGCTTGACGAGATTCGGCAGCTTCGGCTGCTCGCCCGGAACGTAAGGCGTCAGACGGTGAACGAGGGAACTCCAGTAGCGGCTCATGAAAGGCTGGTCAGGTTGGGTGCACGGCAAGCCTGAAATGGTATCATGCGCCTCTGTCGATGCAGAACCATCACCTGCCGACGATCAACAGTTCGCAGCAGCAAACCGAAGCCTTTCCCCACCTGACAGTTTTTTGCCACTCTGCAATGGTCTCACGATGCGGCAAGCAGAAGTTTCCAGGAATACGCTCGAAACCCGGATCACCGTTCGTCTGAATCTGGATGGCAACGGCAGGGGAAGCTTCGCCACCGGCGTTCCCTTCCTCGACCACATGCTCGACCAGATTTCCCGCCATGGCCTGATCGACCTCGACATTCAGGCCACAGGCGACCTGCATATCGACGCGCACCACACGGTCGAGGATATTGGCATCACGCTCGGCCAGGCGCTGGCCCAGGCACTGGGCGACAAGAAGGGCTTGCGGCGGTACGGACATGCCTACGTACCTCTCGACGAGGCGTTGTCGCGGGTCGTGGTCGATCTTTCCGGCCGCCCCGGCCTCGAGTTCCACGTCGATTTCAGCCGCGCAATGATCGGCACGTTCGATGTCGACCTGGTACATGAATTTTTCCAGGGCCTCGTCAATCATGCCCTGCTGACCCTGCACGTCGATAATCTGCGTGGCGACAATGCCCACCACCAGGCCGAAACGGTGTTCAAGGCCTTCGGTCGCGCGCTGCGCATGGCCCTGGAACACGACCCACGCGCCAGCGACAGCATTCCGTCGACCAAAGGCTCCCTGTGATGCACGAGCCGCCCGCACGCAAGGGAGCGATCGTCGTCATTGATTACGGCATGGGAAACCTGCGCTCTGTCTGGCAGGCGCTGGTACGTGTCGCCGATGGGCGTACAGTGCTCGTCTCGGCGGATCCGGCGGTGGTCGGCGCTGCCGAGCGTGTGGTCTTTCCCGGACAGGGGGCGATGCCCGACTGCATGCGCGAGATTGACGCCCGCGGTTTGCGGCCCGCGGTACTCGAGGCCGCAGCCAACAAACCCTTTCTCGGCATCTGTATCGGCCAGCAAATGCTCTTCGAGCACAGTGAGGAAGGTAATGTTCCGGGCCTCGGAGTCCTTCGGGGCAGCGTCCGCCGTTTTCCGGCGGACAGCATGCGCGACAGCGAGGACCACAAACTCAAGGTTCCCCACATGGGCTGGAATCAGGTACGACACTGTCGGGAGCACCCACTGTGGGCAGGCATTGCCGATGGCGCACGCTTCTATTTCGTTCACAGTTATTACGTCGCCCCGTTGGACGACGACTGTGTCGTCGGAACGACCGATTATGGCATCCTCTTTACCAGCGCAGTGGCGCGGGATAATATCTTCGCCATTCAGTGCCACCCGGAAAAGAGCGCGCAAGCGGGACTTGCCATGCTGGCCAACTTCGTTGCCTGGAAGCCCTGACCGGTTGCCGGGATCCGACTTGTTTCAACCCACCTTTCTTCCGCTTTCGACATGCTTATCATTCCCGCGATTGACCTGAAACAGGGACAGTGCGTCCGCCTCAAACAGGGCCTCATGGACCAGGTGACGGTGTTCTCCCACTCACCCGGCGCGCAGGCCAGCCACTGGCTGGCGCAGGGTGCACGGCGCCTGCATGTGGTCGATCTCGACGGCGCCTTCGCCGGAAAACCGAAAAACGAGAAAGCCATCAAGGAAATCGTCAAGGCTGTTGGCGATGACATTCCGGTGCAACTCGGCGGCGGCATCCGGGATTTGGACACCATCGAGCGCTGCCTCGACGACGGCGTCAGCTACGTGATCATCGGCACTGCCGCGGTGAAGAATCCCGGTTTCCTGCATGATGCCTGCGGCGCTTTTCCTGGTCACATCATTGTCGGACTCGATGCCAGAGACGGCAGGGTGGCTGTTGAAGGCTGGTCGAAAATGACCGGACATGATGTCATCGACCTGGCGCGGAAGTACGAGGATTATGGCGTCGAAGCGATCATCTATACCGATATCGGCCGTGACGGCATGCTCTCGGGGATCAACATCGAGGCGACGGTAAAACTCGCTCAGGCATTGTTGATCCCGGTGATCGCCAGCGGCGGCCTGTCCAGCCTCGACGACATCCGGCAACTCTGTGCGGTCGAAGACGAAGGAATCAGCGCCGCGATCGCCGGCCGCGCCATCTACGATGGCTCGCTCGATTTTGCCATGGCGCAGGCGGCAGCCGACGATGCCACGGGACCATGATCCGCGCGACATTCCGGCAGACTCGAGGCGTTAGCTGACCTTGGGCCTGGCCAAACGCATCATCCCCTGCCTTGATGTGACTGCCGGTCGGGTCGTCAAGGGCACCAATTTCGTCGACCTGCGTGACGCCGGCGACCCCGTGGAAATCGCCCGCCGCTACGACGAGCAGGGCGCCGACGAAGTGACCTTCCTCGACATCACGGCCTCCTCGGATCATCGCGACATCATCCTGCACATCGTCGAGGCCTGTGCAGCGCAGGTTTTCATACCGTTGACGGTTGGCGGTGGGGTGCGCTCGGTGGCCGATGTGCGCCGCCTGCTCAATGCCGGCGCCGACAAGGTGAGCATCAATACCGCGGCAGTCGAGAACCCGGAACTGGTAGCCGAGGCCTCAGCCAAGGTCGGCAACCAGTGTATCGTTGTGGCCATCGACGCCAAGCAGTCGGCGCCGGGTGTCTGGCAGGTATTTACCCACGGTGGACGCCGCAATACCGGCATCGACGCCGTCGCCTGGGCCCGCCGCGTCCAGCAACTCGGTGCCGGCGAGATCCTGCTGACGAGCATGGATCGTGACGGCACCAGAAACGGCTTCGATCTGTCATTGACGCGGGCGATTTCCGATGCCGTCGATGTCCCGGTCATTGCCAGCGGTGGCGTCGGCAATCTCCAGCACCTCGCCGACGGAGTGTCCGAAGGGCATGCGGACGCCGTTCTGGCGGCAAGCATCTTCCATTTTGGTGAATTCACCGTTCGCCAGGCCAAGGAGTACCTGCGCGAGCGCGGTATCGAGGTCCGCCTGTGAGCGATCTGAACCCTCGTCACGCATGCCTCGATGCCCTCAAGTGGGATGCCCAGGGTATGATTCCGGCGATCGCACAGGACGCCGATAGTGGCCGGGTGCTGATGTTTGCGTTCATGAATCGTCAGTCACTGCAGGAGACGATTGACAGCGGGACCGCGGTATACTGGTCGCGTTCGCGCCAGCGGCTGTGGCGAAAGGGCGAAGAGTCCGGCAACGTGCAGCGGGTGCGCTCGATCCGGACCGACTGTGACGGCGACGTATTGCTGCTCTCGATCGACCAGGCGGGCGGTATCGCCTGCCATACCGGCCGCGAGAGCTGTTTCTTTCATCAACTGCAGGGGAACTTCTGGGTTGCGGTCGACCCGGTGCTCAAGGACCCCAAGGATATTTACGGCAAATGAACATGGATATGCTGCACCGGATCTCGGACACGCTGCTTGAGCGCCGCAAGGCTGACCCGGAAACTTCCTATACGGCGCAGCTACTGGCCAAAGGGCCGGATTCGATCCTGAAGAAGATTGGCGAGGAATGCGCCGAGTTGATCATGGCCGGCAAGGAAGGCAACCGCCTGCACGTGGTCTGGGAATCGGCGGATGTCCTCTACCACACGATGGTCCTGCTGGCTTTTTATGGTCTGACGATCGAAGATGTACTGCAGGAGATGCGTCGGCGCGAAGGCATCTCGGGAATCGACGAGAAGAAATCACGGAAAAGCTGAAACATGGAAAACTGCCTGTTCTGCAAAATCGTTGGCGGCCAGATTCCGTGTCGCAAGGTCTATGAAGACGACGACATCCTGGCCTTTCACGACATCAATCCGGCTCGCCCGGTGCACCTGTTGGTCATCCCCAAGCGACATATCACTTCGCTGGCGACCGCCACCGAAGCCGATACACCGGTTCTCGGCAGGATCCTTGCCGTCGCCAACCGTTTGGCAACGGAACAGGGCAGCCCGGACGGCTTTCGACTGATCATCAATTCCGGACGTATCGGCCATCAGGAAGTCCAGCACCTGCACGCGCATATCGTCGGCGGACCGGAACCGGTCGGGCCGATGCTCAAACGCGTCTGACCCCCCCACCAACCACGGGCACTGGCGGCGCTGCCTGCGGGGCAAGCAGCCGGGTTTCACTTTAGATGGAGGCCTGACATGGGTTCTTTCAGCATCTGGCACTGGTTGATCGTGTTGGTCATTGTGCTGTTGATTTTCGGCACCAAGAAGTTGCGCAATCTCGGAGCCGACCTGGGTGGTGCGGTCAAGGGTTTCAAGGACGGCATCAAGGACGCCACCGCCGAGGACAAACCGGCGGAGACGCCTCCGCCTTCTCCCACACCACCGCCGCAGGTGAGTACCGGTCAGACCATCGAAGGCGAAATCAGGGAAAAGACCCGGAGCTAGGCAAAACTCAAGTGACGTGGCCACAGACACCAGGGACAAGCCTGACACGGCGGGTTCGGGACGACCATCCGCCTGTGCATCAGGACTCCCTTCACTCCTTCCTCCTCAAGCAAACGGCCGCCAATGTTTGATATCGGCTTTTCCGAGATGCTGGTCATCGCCATCGTCGCGCTGGTGGTAATCGGTCCCGAGCGGCTGCCCAAGGTGGCGCGGACTGCCGGGCATCTGCTCGGGCGCCTGCAACGTTACGTCAGCGACGTGAAGTCGGACATCAACCGAGAAATGCAGCTCGAAGATCTGAAGAAGCTGCAGTCCGAGATCCGGGAATCCGCGCGTAACGTTGAGCAGAGTCTGACGACAGAAATGCAGGCAGCAAGACAGGCGCTCGACCAGACTGCGGCAACGGCCACCTCCAGCCATCCTGCACCGACGGCTCGCGAATATCCGACAGTCGCAGAGGCGGCTGCGACCGGCAACGCCGCGCCAGCAAGCCCCCCGGTAGCCGCCGCTGACGCGTCGCAGCCGACACGCACGGTCTGAGCAGGCGATGAACCTGCCCGAAGATTCCTTCCTCTCGCACCTGGTCGAGTTGCGTGACCGCCTGATACGGGCGCTGGTCGCCATCGGCGTCGTCTTCGTCTGCCTTTTCCCCTGGGCAAAAGAACTCTATGCCTTGTTGGCACAGCCCTTGCTGTCGACCCTGCCGCAAGGTGGCCAGATGATTGCGACCGATGTGATCGGCGTTTTTCTGGTGCCGATGAAAGTGGCGCTGATGGTGGCCTTCCTGATCGCGCTGCCCTATGTGCTCTATCAGGTCTGGGCTTTCGTCGCACCCGGCCTCTATGCGCACGAGAAACGGCTCGCGCTGCCGCTGGTTGCCGCGAGTGTGCTGCTGTTCTTTCTCGGTATGGCTTTCGCCTATTTCCTGGTTTTTCCGACGGTCTTCGGCTTCATGGCTACTGTGGCGCCCGAGGGAGTCGCCTGGATGACCGACATCGAGAAGTACCTCTCGTTTGTGCTGACTACCTTCATCGCCTTCGGGGTGACTTTCGAGGTCCCGGTGGTGGTGGTCGTTCTGGTCCAGGCCGGTGTCGTTGAACTCGCCAAGCTCAAGGAATGGCGCCCTTATGTGATCGTCGGCGCTTTTGTCGTGGCCGCGGTGTTTACGCCGCCCGATGTCATTTCGCAACTGATGATGGCCATTCCGCTGTGCCTGCTATTTGAGCTGGGACTGTTGCTCGCACGTTTTGTCTCCAAGCGCTCGCTGCGCCGCACGGCTCAGTTTGCGGCGGCAGCCCCGAGCAGCGCGGCAGCCGACTGGACGCCGATGTCCGCCGAGGAGACGGACCAGGCGATCAAGGAACTCGGTCATCGGCAGGGCGGCGACCAGAAGCCCGATGCCTGACCCACGGCACTTGCCTCGGCAAAGGGCCGCCTCAGGAAAGCGCTTTCTCCGGCCCGGCAACGGTGCGTTGATGCCTGACCGCGGATCCTTCTTCGAATAGCCATAGACTGCCGTTGGGCATCGTCGTCCAGCGCTCGTTGTCGGTCAGCGGCACGGTGGCAATCACCGCAACCCGATCGTCGGGTGTCGTGACATCGCTGAAATCGATGCTCAGATCCTGATCGCGCAGGTGCGCAACGCTGAAAGGTGCTTGTCGGATGATGTAGCTGAGCTGGTTGGAGCAGTGGGCGAACAGGCAGTCGCCATTCGACAGCAGATAGTTGCAGGCGCCACCACGCGCTCCAAGCTCGACTGTCATTTGATGAAGCGCATCGAACAGGCTGGCCTGCGTCGGCGCCCGGGAGCCAAAGCGTTGGCGAAGATTCTGCAGCAGCCAGCAAAACGCGCGCTCGCTATCGGTTTCACCCACCGGCGTGAAACTGCCGTCGAGTTCGGGCGAGAAATCGGGCAGGTTGCCGTTGTGGGCAAAAATCCAGTAACGCCCCCACAGTTCGCGCATGAAGGGGTGCGTGTTCTCCAGCGCAACCCCCCCCTGCGTCGCCTTGCGGATATGAGCAATGACGTTCTTCGAATGGATCGGATAGCTGCGCACCAGTGCGGCTACCGGCGAAACGCAGGAAGGCTGCGGATCAAGGAACACGCGCGTGCCACGACCTTCAAAGAAGGCGATTCCCCAACCATCCGCGTGCACATCGGTGGCGCCGCCACGCGCCTGAAAGCCGGCGAAGGAAAAGCAGATATCCGTCGGCACATTGCAGTTCATGGCCAGCAACTGACACATCGATCTTGCCTCGGCTAGTCGCGCTCGCGGCGCTGCGGCGCGCGCTTGCCGATCCGGACGGTGGTTTGCAACACGTTGTTCTGGCGACGCAACTTGAAGGCAACCGTTTCACCTGGCTTCTGACTGGCGATCAGGTCAAGCATGCCTTGTGGATCCTTGACCGCCGTGCCGTCGACAGCGAGCAGAATGTCGCCCGGCTTGATCCCGCCCGCATCCGCCGGGCTGCCGCGCAGGACGCCGGCAATCAAGGCGCCGTTGGTATCCGGCAGTCCGAAGGACTCCGCCAGGTCGATGCTGATCTCCTGTGCTTCGACGCCAATCCAGCCACGTGTCACGCTGCCACTCTGGATGATCTGCTCCATGACATTCCTCGCAATCGAAATCGGAATCGCAAAACCGATCCCGAGCGAGCCGCCTGAACGCGAATAAATGGCCGTGTTGATACCGATCAGATTGCCCTGGCTGTCTACCAGTGCGCCCCCCGAATTGCCCGGGTTGATCGCCGCATCGGTCTGGATGAAGTTCTCGAAGGTGTTGATTCCCAGATGCGAGCGACCCAGGGCCGAAATGATTCCCATGGTCACCGTCTGACCAACCCCGAAAGGATTGCCGATGGCCAGCGTGACGTCACCCACGACGACATTCTCCATTTTCCCGAGCGTGATTGCCGGCAGGACCAGTTCCTTGCCGTGCTGCTCGGTGATCTGGAGTACCGCGAGGTCGGATTCCGGGTCACTCCCGACAACGCGGGCATTGAGATTGCGGCCGTCGCTGAGGGCAATCTCGATCTGGTCGGCCGCTTCGACAACATGAAAGTTCGTGAGAATATAGCCGTTCTGGCTGACAATGACCCCTGAACCGAGTCCGGAGGTCCTCGGACCCTCCCCTTCGGCGCTGTCCCCGAAGAAGTGACGGAATACCGGATCGTCAAATAGCGGATTACGACGCGTCTTGATCTTTTGTGAAGTAAATATGTGCACTACCGAGGGCAGGGCTTTTTTCGCCGCATCGCGAAACGACGTGGCAGCAATTGCTGGCGCCGCCGCCACCGCCGACTCCTGCAAGGCGACGACGCTGCCGCCGGCCGGAGGGTACTTGCCCAGCCACTCCGGCTTGAGCGTGCTCACCACGAAGAGGATGGCGAGACCAACCGTCACCGTTTGTGCAAAAATCAGCCAGAGCCTGCGCATGGGCAAAAACCGGAGCCAGTGAATGAAACGCGAAGAATTGTCACGCTACCTGGACAAGTTGCTGGAGGCAGGGCGCTTCCGGGATTATTGCCCAAACGGCCTGCAAGTGGAAGGACGGCCTGAGGTCCAGCGCCTGCTCGCCGGCGTGACCGCCAACCAAAGCCTGCTTGATGCCGCGGTCGCCCGCGGTGCCGACGCAGTCCTGGTCCATCACGGCTGGTTCTGGCGCGGCGACGATTTGCGGGTCACTGGCCTGCGCAAGACGCGCCTGCAAACGCTGCTGAGGCACGACATCAACCTCATCGCCTATCACCTGCCGCTTGATGCCCATCCCGAGTTCGGCAATAACGCGCAACTGGGCAAACGGCTCGGCTGGATTGCCGACGACCACTTCGGCGAACAGGAACTCGGCTGGCTGGGGCACCTGGAAAACCCGTGCAGTGTTTCGGCCATCGCCGATCGCGTCGGCAGCGAGTTACAACGCCGACCGCTGGTCATTGCCGGCGACGGCCGCAGGGTGAGCCGCGTCGCGTGGTGCTCCGGGGCTGCCCAGGGATTGTTCGAGCAAGCGATCGCGCTCGGCGTCGACCTCTACCTGAGCGGCGAGATCTCCGAACCGACGGTGCACCTGGCACGCGAGTCCGGCGTCGCCTATATTGCTGCCGGTCACCACGCCAGCGAACGCTACGGTGTACAGGCCCTTGCCGAACATCTGACCGAGCGTTTCGCCCTGGACTGCGAATTCGTCGACATCGACAACCCTGTCTGAACCCCACGAGGAACCGCCATGAGCTATGTTTTTCCACCCGCCCCGCAGGTCAGCGTCCCAGTCACCGGCGGCAGCGCCCTTTTTCCGGTACGCCGCGTCTACTGCGTCGGCCGCAACTACGCCGACCACGCCGCCGAGATGGGGGCTGATACCCGCGAGCCGCCTTTTTTCTTCAGCAAACCGGCCGATGCGCTGGTACCCGGCGGCGGCGATGTCGCTTATCCCCCGGCAACCAGCAATCTCCAGCACGAGGTCGAACTGGTGGTGGCACTGCGCGATGGCGGCGCCGATATCCTGCCCGAGCGGGCGCTCGAATACGTCTATGGCTACGCCGTCGGCCTCGATCTGACCAGACGCGATCTGCAGCAACTTGCCAAGGACAAGGGCCACCCCTGGGACATGGGCAAGGGCTTCGATCAGAGCGCGCCCATCGGAGCGATTCATCCGCTGGCCGCGCTTGACCACCCGACGCGCGGATCGATCTGGCTCAAGGTCAATGGCCAGCTGCGACAGAGTGGCGATCTCCAGCAGATGTCCTGGAAGGTCGCAGAAGTGATTGCCAGGCTATCGAGCTATGTGGCGCTCGCGGCGGGCGATCTGATCTTCACCGGCACCCCGGCAGGCGTCTCCACTGTGGTCCGCGGTGACGTCCTCGAAGCCGGGGTCGCCGGCGTCGGAGAACTGACGATCCGGCTCATATGAAAATCCTCATCCTCGCTACCCCGACGAGCAAAGCGACACCTGACCTGTAAAGGAGTATGTCATGTCTACCCCCTGCATTTCCTCGCGCGTCCGCCGCAGCGGCCCGGCCGGCAGTTTCCGGCTGCTCGCCGCGCTGCTCTTCACCGGCACGATGGCGCCGGCACTGGCCGAGGGCATCGAACCCCCGACCAAGGGACAAACCGTTTACGTGCCAATTTACTCGGAGATCAGGCACGGCAATGTCACATCGTCAGGCAGATCGGACAGCACGCTGATGTCGGTACTGGTGAGCGTTCGCAACACCGACCCCAGCAACCCGATCCGGGTCGTCGCCGCGCCGTACTACAATACCGATGGCGTCCTGATTCGCAACTCGGTGCAGACGCCAAGAGTCATCGCCCCGTTCGGCATCTTCGAACTGTTCGTCGAACTGCGCGAGAACGCCGGGGGTTCCGGCGCCAATTACGCCATCAGGTGGGATGCAGCCACGCCGGTTTCCCCGCCAACCATCGAGGCCCTGCACTCGAAGTTCCAGGCGGGCTATTCGGTCGCCTTCATTTCGCGGGGACGTGCCATTTCGGAGCCTTGAGCATGCCGCGCAACCCGCACGTGGACCACGCAGATGATGGCCGCCGGCACTGATCTCGATGCCCGATACACTGCGCGTGATCAAACTCACGACGACGCCGGACGACCACCGCATTGCGCAACTCGCGGCAGCGTCGATCGGTCTGTCCTTGATCGACGCGGCAATCCCGCTGCCTCTGCCCGGAATCAAACCTGGCCTGGCCAACATCGTGACGCTGATTGTCCTGTCCCGCTACGGCTGGGTCGCAGCCGCCTGGGTCAGCGGTCTGCGGGTCTTTGCCGGCAGTCTGCTGCTGGGATATTTTCTCTCGCCGGGGTTTTTCATGAGCCTCACCGGCGCGCTTTTCAGTCTGCTCATGCTGGCGATGGCGAGGCGCCTGCCACGCCACTGCTTCGGGCCCGTCAGCTGGAGCATCCTGGCCGCCTTTGCCCATATCGGGGGACAACTGCTGCTGGCCCGGCTGTGGCTCATTCCCCATGATGGCCTGTTTTTTCTGGTGCCTTTTTTCGCGATGGCGGCACTCGTTTTCGGCCTCATCAACGGCCTCGTCGCCGCGCGTCTGCTTCTTGAGTTGCCGGCCAACGCCGTTCCGTGCAATGTCCAGCCAGACCCTGAACAGGATCACCCCATCACCTCCCCTCCCCCGTTGTCCCGCGCGCGGGACAACGGCGAACCCTGAAACCCTTGCCCATTGACGCCAGTGAGATCGAAAATGCCCGCCACCATCTGCCTGGCCTTCACCGGCGCCTCGGGCATGCCCTACGGGGTGCGCTTGCTCGAATGCCTGCTGGCCGCCGGTTGTCGTGTTCAGCTCCTGTATTCGCAGGTCGCGCAGATTGTCGCCAGGCAGGAAATCGGACTGGAGCTGCCAGCGCGAGCGAGTGAAGCACGCGCCAGTCTGCAGCAACGCTATGCCACCCTGCCCGGCACGCTCGAGGTGTATGGCCGGGAGGAGTGGTTCGCACCGCTGGCCAGTGGCTCCAATCCTCCCGACGCCATGGTTGTCTGCCCATGCTCGATGGGAACACTGGCGGCAATCGCGCAGGGGCTGGCGAGCAGGCTGATCGAGCGTGCCGCCGACGTGGTTCTCAAGGAAGGGCGCAAGCTGGTTCTGGTGCCGCGCGAGACGCCCCTGTCGGCGATCCATCTGGAAAACATGCTGCGCCTGTCCAGGGCTGGGGCCGTGATCCTGCCTCCCAATCCAGGGTTCTATCATCATCCCCGCCATGTCGAGGACCTGGTTGACTTCGTGGTCGCCCGTATCCTCGATCAACTGCAGGTCAGCCATACCCTGCTGCAGCGCTGGGGAGAGGCGGCACCCGTCGGGTGAGCGCCGCTGCCGCCGCGCACCGGCCCCCGGCGGCAACGCCGGTTGCTCGTCAGCCCATTGGAAATCCTGCGTTACGCGCTCAGCGTCTGGCCCTGCTGCAAGCATACAGTGTTCCGGACTGGCTGTCGCTGCGGAGGCAATGACTTCAGTGACCGATACAACCCGCTCGCCGCTGCTACTGGTGGCCCTGTTTTGTGCCGCAGAAACCTTCTCGATGGCCGGATTTGCACTCGTACCTTCGCTGTTGCCACGACTTTCGGAGCAATGGTCGCTATCCGCGACGGAAGGCGGCTGGCTCGGCGGCATCTTCTTTCTCGGCTATATTCTCGCCGTACCGCTGTTGGTCAGTCTGACCGATCGCCTTGACGCCAGGCGGGTCTACCTGGCCTGTGCAGGTTTGAGCGGAATCGCACTGGCCGGCTTTGCCAGCCTCGCGGACAGCCTTTCGGCCGCCCTGTGCTGGTGGTCGCTCGCCGGCCTGGGCCTGGCTGGCACCTACATGCCGGGCCTCAAGGCGATGACCGATCGCTTGCCGGTGCCCGTGCAATCGCGAGCAACCGCGTTCTACACCGCCACCTTCGGTGTCGGCGTGGGTCTTTCGTACCTCTGGATCGAACTGCTGCAGGGACTCATGCCCTGGCCCTCGCTGTTCGCCGTCGCGGCCGCTGGTGCCGCGTTGTCCGTGCTGCTGGTCTGGCGCGGCGTCTCACCGGGCAAGTCATCGCTGCGTCCCGGAGTCGGGCACGGGCAGTGGCGCAATGTCTTGCACGACAGACGCATCCTGGCGTTCTGCGGCGGCTATTTCGGACACAATTGGGAACTCTTTGGCTTCCGGGCCTGGCTGGTGGCTTACCTGACCTGGACGCACGCCATGTCGCCTGACGCATGGACTGCAAGACCAGGGTGGATTGCCGCACTGGCGACCTTCCTGGCGGTGCCCGCCAGCATTCTCGGCAACGAAGGCGCGCAACACTGGGGCCGCAAGCGCTGGCTGCAGAGCGTAATGCCTTTGTCTTGCCTTCTGGCGCTCATCGTCGGCTTGTCGGGTAGTCAGTCGAGCCGCTTGCTGGTGCCCGTGATCCTCGTGTACGCTGCGAGCATGAACCTCGACTCGGCGGCACTGACCGCCGGTCTGCTCACCGAAACCCCTCCCGAGCAACGCGGCACGGCACTCGCACTGTATTCGTCGATCGGCTTTGCCGGCGGGTTCATCGGGCCGGTGGCCTTCGGAGCCGCACTTGACGCCTTCGGGCGCAACACTCACGCCGGCTGGGCTGCCGGTTTCGTGACCCTGGCCTTTGGAGTCGGCTGCGGGCGCTGGGCGATTGGCCGAATCGAAAGCCAGGGGAGCGACACCAAGCGACAGTAGCCGGCAGAACAAACTCGTGTTCAGGCCACAAGGCCACCCTGCGCAAGATCCACAGTTGCGCAGGGTGGCCTTGCCTTTGCCTGGGAAGTCTTGCAGTATTCTCGCATGACCTCACCGAATTCGCTCGCCAGAAACCGTCGTCAGCGCAAGACGCTGCTGCTGGTCCTCGGCTTGTTGGTCCTCCTGGTTGTGCAACTCCTCGCTTATCAACTCTGGCTGAGCTACCGCGAGGAAATTCATGATGCCGAAACGAGGACTCGCAGCTACGCGGCCATCTTCGAAACCCGCCTCGACGCGACGTTACGCCGCACCGAGGCGATTCTGCAGGGGATGACCCGTCGCATTCCGGCACGGGCACTCTCCCGCCCGGCTTCGACCGCCTACATCGGCGAAATGACCAGCGAACTCGACTCCCAACTGCTCAATTTCAGCGAACTCGTCGGCCTGCGCGTTTTCGATGTCGAGGGCGATTTGCTGTACAGCTCGGATTGGGCCAACACACCGCGCATCAACGTCGCCGACCGCACCTACTTCCGCGCCCTGCACGACCAGCCGCAAAACGGTCTGGTCTTCTCCGAAGTCATCGTGTCACGCGCCACGGACCGCCCCAGTCTGATTGTCGCCAGCCCGCTGCGCGATGCGGATGGCGTCTTTCGCGGCATCGTTACCGCGGTACTCAACCTTGACCTCTACGCGGAGATCTTCCGCTCGGTAGACGTCGGAAGCGATGGGGTCATCTCCTTTCGCCGCAGCGACGACCACCGGCAAGTGGTACGCTGGCCGTCGGTTCCTTCCCAAACAAACCAGACGCTCGATCCGGGCCATCCACTTCGGCAACCCATCGGGCGCGGCGACACCACCGGCACCCTGCATTTTGTCTCGCAGACTGACGGCACCTACCGCATCTACAGTTTTCACCGGCTCAAACGTTATCCCTTCTATTTCATTATCGGCATCAGCCGTGATGAGTTGCTGGCCGGTTGGCGGACACGCGCCCTGGTGGTAGGGGTTTCAGGACTGCTGTTGCTGGTGCTCCTGGCGGGACTGATACGCCGCCTGTGGCACAGCGAGCAGCGCGAGGCCAAGGTACTGGCCGACCTGATCGACAGCGAACAACAACAACGAGCCAACAGCCAGCGGCTCGAGATTTTCGAGCGCCTGGCAGAAAATGCCGGGCAGGGAATCGGCATGGCTCACCCGGACGGCACCATCCTCTATGCCAACCCGGCGCTTCGCAAAATGCTCGGAATGCCACTCGACGCCACATGCAGCACGTACTCCTTCACGCAGTTCTACCGCGGGGAAAACGCCACGAGATTGCACGAAGAAGCGCTTCCAGACGTTCTTTCGTTGGGCCGCTGGACAGGTGAACTGGACTTGTCCGCGCTGGACGGACGGCGGATCCCGACGATCCATACCTTGTTCGTTGTCCACGACGTGGCTGGTGACGCACCGATCATCGCCAATGTGCTCGCCGATCTCAGCGAGCGGCAACAGATGGAGGAAACCAACCGTCAGTTGCTGGCCGAAATGGAAACGCTCCTCGCCAACGCACTGGTGGGCATCGTACACCTGCGGCACCGTCGAGTGGTTTCGTGCAACCGGCGTCTTGAGGAAATCTTCGGCTATCTACCGGGTGAACTGATCGGCAGAACTTCCGAATGCTTTTACCCTTCGAACGAGGTCTTCGAACAGATCGGCATCCGGGCTTACGGCGTCGTCGCCGAAGGCCGCAATTTCCGGGCCGAACTGATGCTGAGACGCAAGGATGGCAGCCTCTTCTGGGGCGCGCTGACTGGACGGGCCATCGACCCCAGCCAGCCACAGGAAGGCAGTATCTGGGTCTACGCCGACATCTCGGAGCAGCGCCAGGCGGAGGAAGAATCCCAGAACCTGCTGCAGGCTGTGGAACAAAGCCCCGTGGCCATCGTCATCACCAACCGCAATGCCGAGATCGAGTACGTCAACCCGAGCTTCACGCGCGTCACCGGTTATACGCGGCTCGAAGCGATCGGCCAGAACCCGCGCATTCTGAAATCCGGCCTGGTCCCTCTCGAAACCTACAAGACGCTGTGGCAAACATTGCTCGGGGGGAAGGTCTGGAACGGCCTTCTCCACAACCGACGCAAGAATGGCGAACTGTTCTGGGAAAAGGCCTCGATTGCCCCGGTATTCGGCGATCACGGCGAGGTGACGCATTATCTGGCAGTCAAGGAAGACGTCACCGAGCGCCTGCAAGCGGAGAAGCTGCTACGCGAGAGCGAGGAGGCTTTCCGCCACCTCTTCGAAGACGCCAAGGACCCCCTGCTGCTGCTCCAGGATGGACACTTCATCGACTGCAACACAGCCACCCTGGAACTTCTCGGCTACCCTTCCAAGGCCGAGTTTCTCGGACGCAACCCGGAAGACATCTCACCGGCCTGCCAACCCGACGGCCAGTCATCGAAGGAGAAAGCCGCAGTGATGATGGCTACCGCACATCGCTGCGGCTACCACCGTTTCGAGTGGACGCACCAGCGCATGGACGGCTCACCGGTTTCGGTCGAGGTCACGCTGACTCCGATCACCCTGCGTGGCGAGGTGATCCTGCACACCCTGTGGCGCGACATCAGCGACCGGCGCATCACCGAAACGCGCTTGCGCCTGCTGGCCGGAGTTTTCGAACATAGTGCCGAAGCGATCATGGTCAGCGACCGGGACAACCGCATTCTGGAAGTCAACAAGGCCTTCTGTCGCCTCACCGGCTACAGTGCCGAGGAAGTCCGCGGCAAGGATCCACGTCTCCTGTCTTCCGGGCGCTCGGCTCCGGAAGAGTATCGAGCGATGTGGCAGTCGATTACCAGCAGTGGCCACTGGCAAGGCGAAATCTGGGATCGCCGCAAGGATGGCAGCGTGTACCCGAAATGGCTCTCGATCTCGACCATGCGCGCTGCCGATGGCGACATCGAACACTATATCGGCAGCTTCGTCGACATCTCGGAGCGCAAGGCAGCTGAAGAAAAGATCAGTCATCTGGCGCATTTCGACACCCTGACCGATCTGCCTAACCGCTCCAACCTGCAGGGCCGGCTCGATCAGGTCCTGGCCTCGGCGCGACGAGACGGCCATCGCCACCCGGTAGCCGTGATGTTCCTTGATCTCGACCGCTTCAAGAATGTGAACGACACTCTCGGTCACCACGTCGGCGATGCACTGTTGCTCGAAGTGTCCAAGAGGCTGACGGCAAGCGTGCGCGAGAGCGACGTGGTGGCACGCCTTGGCGGCGACGAATTCGTCGTCGTATTGACCGGGGCCGACGCCGTTGCAGCCGAGCGAGTGGCGGCGAAAGTCCTCAAGGCCCTGTCGCAACCGTGTCAAATCGATGGGCATGGGCTGCATACGACGTCGAGCATTGGCATTGCCGTCTTCCCCGGAGATGGCGAAACCGTCGAAATCCTGATGCGCAATGCCGACGCCGCGATGTATCACGCGAAATCGGCCGGACGCAACAACGTGCAGTTCTTCACCGCGAGCATGAACGAGGCCGCCAGGGACCGACGACAACTTGAGGAAGATCTGCATCTGGCCCTGCAGCAGGGCCAGTTTGTACTGCATTACCAACCGCAGATCGACGCCCAGCAGCGTGTTTTCGGAACCGAGGTGCTGTTGCGTTGGCAGCATCCCGAACACGGGCTGGTCGCACCGGCCAGATTCATCCCCTTGGCCGAAGACACCGGACTGATCGTGCCGATCGGGCACTGGGTACTGGAAACCGCCTGCGCACAGATCACCGCGTGGGCGACCGATGCCCGGACTCGCGAGTTGCAGGTGGCGGTCAACGTCAGCGCACGCCAGTTCCGTCAAGCCGATTTCGTCGACCAACTACGGGAGCTACTGGAGCGTAGCGGCGCCGAGCCGACACGCCTGAAACTCGAACTGACCGAGAGCCTGGTGCTGGACAACGTCGCCGATACCATCGCCAAGATGCATGCCATCAAGCTGCTTGGCGTAACTTTCTCGATGGACGACTTCGGCACCGGCTATTCTTCGCTTTCCTACCTGACCCGGTTACCGCTCGACCAACTCAAGATCGACCGGGCATTCGTCCGCCGCCTCCCGGACAACCAGAGCGACGCGGTAATCGCGCAGACCATCGTCACCATGGGACGCAGCCTTGGCCTCAAGGTGATTGCCGAGGGGGTGGAAAATGAAGCCCAACGCCAGTTTCTTGCCAATCACGGCTGCCACGGCTACCAGGGCTTCCTCTTCAGCCGCCCCTTGCCGGTCGAAGCTTTCGAACAGTTCTTGAAGGAGAAGCCGATCTGACCCGCCGGCACCCAAGCCGGCAGTCTGTCGGATCAACCTTGCCGAGGCAGCGTCAGCAACAGCTTCTTGATCGGCATCGGCAAGGCCGCAGCAGCGACGTTCTCCAGAGGCAGCCATTGCCAACGCATTTCCATTGCCCGCAGGCCTGCGATTTCGACCTTGCAGAGCAGCACATCGATGGTCAGACGGAAGTGCGTGAAGGTGTGGCTAACTGGCGGCAGGCTTTGTTTATCCACCAGACGACAGCCCTGGTTCTCGGCGAAACGTTCGGCAGATTCGCCTGACCATTCAGGCAAGCTCAACAAACCACCCCAGATACCACTTGGTGGGCGACGTTCGAGCAGCACTCGTCGGCCATCGCAAAACAGCAACAGTCGGCTGAGACGTTGCGGCAGTACCTTTGGTTTCGGGCGCTGGGGAAAGTCGGTTTGCCGACCCTCGTACCGGGCGACGCAGATTCCCTGCAAAGGACACGTGTCGCAACTGGGCTTGCGACGGCTGCAGACCGTGGCCCCGAGATCCATCATCCCTTGGGTATAGGTTTCGATGTCGTTTTCCGGGAGCAGCGATTCGGCCAGATCCCACAACACGCGTTCGTCGCGTGCCGGCGAGTCGCCACCGGCAATCCCGAAGCAACGCCCAAGCACGCGCCTGACGTTGCCATCGAGAATGGCTGCCCGACTGCCAAAGACAAAAACGCTGATCGCCGCCGCGGTGGAACGGCCAATTCCCGGCAGTTGGGCATTGTCGGCCGGTTCGGCAGAGAAGCCCCCGCCACGCTCGCGGACAAGGATTTGTGCGCAGCGGTGCAAATTTCGTGCGCGCGCATAGTAGCCAAGACCAGACCATTGCTCCAGCACGCTCTCGAGCGGCGCGGCGGCAAGCACCTCCAGCGTCGGAAAACGTTCCAGAAATCGAGCAAAATACGGAATCACGCTGCGCACCTGCGTTTGCTGCAGCATGACCTCGGATAGCCAGATGCGGTAGGCGTCGCCGCCCTGCTGCCATGGCAGGTCGTGACGACCGCTCACTTTTTGCCAGGCGATCACCCGTTCGGAGAAGCTCGGGACGAAGGACAATCGAGCCGCCTTCATCCCCGAGGCAACAACCTCTGGCGTGCTGCCCATCGGCCTATAAACAATGACGAGGGTCGATCTGCAGACTCACTTCAGCAACCTGACACCAACCACCCGCAGGACGCCTGGCCAGCAGAATCGTCTCGACACGCGCCTGTCGCACGGCGATAATCACGCACCTGGGCCGATTGTCGGCGATCCGCATCCACTGCTTGTGCAGGGAACCGACTCAAGGGCATGCAAGCGCTGGCAATGTGCTTTGTGACGCACTCCAAGGCTGCAGGTGACATCGCGGAAGTCTCTCCTTTCTTTATCGGCCAGGAATCTTAGCATGCCTCGACAACGTCTCCGGATTACCTGATGAACCTTACTCTTGCCTCTCCGGAGTGCCCGGAAACAGCGACGCTCACCCCGCCCTGCGGGGATTGTGAAGTTGGCCGCTCGCTGGCAGCGAGCGAGTTGATCTGCCTTGATTTTCGCGAGGCCTTGGGGTGCTTTGCCACCGGCGTCACGGTGCTGACCGCGCGGACCCCTGCCGGGGAGCCCATCGGAGTGACGATCAGTTCGTTCAACTCCGTTTCGCTGCAACCCCCTCTGATCCTCTGGAGCCTGGCATGCGCCTCGCCCAGACTGGAGGCCTTCCGGCAAGCCAGGCACTATGCAGTCAACGTCCTGACGGCAGATCAACAATGGCTCTCCGACTGCTTTGCCAAGCGCGAGGACGACCGCTTCCGCGAGGTGGAGTTCACTGCAGGATTGGCCAGCGTGCCACTGATCAAGCGCTGTTCGGCGTGGTTCGAGTGCCGCAACGAAGCGCAGTACCCCGGCGGCGACCACCTGATTTTCGTCGGTCGTGTCGAGCGCTTCGCCCGTGGTGAGCCGGCAGCGCCCCTGATCTTCCATGCCGGCCGCTATCGGCGAATCAGCGATTAGACTGGCGGTCGATACTGCCTGCGCGTCTGCGTTCGCGCAGCCGAACTGCCGCTGGTGCGCCTGCAGCGAAAGGCAATGACCACGGCGCACCACAGCAGTATCGCCGCGCAACTCCCTCTGCGAAAGTTTCGGAAATGCCCTCCGGGCAGATTGCCGGCATTCGCCCCTCCCCGAAAGCAACGCACAACAGCCAGCGTCAAAAAGGCGAGAAAATCCGCCGTTACAGGATGAGGAACGAATAGGGGATCGTCGCCGCAGAACGTACCGACGCCGCGCTCTTGCAAGAATTAATGCTCGCCCACGTCCGGTAAAAAACCAGATAGAGCGCTGCACTGCGCTAACGGAAAATGGCGCGCATTGCTTCCGCTGTGACGCATTTTTTCAGCGTTGTCGGCGTGGATTTATTCGGAAAGGACAAATCCCTGGCCATTGTGTTTGGAGGTTGATCCTGGGGCTGTTGCAATTATTCGATTTTGGTGTATAAAGCGATTTTCTTCAAGGAGAAGTATATGGCAACCTACAAGGAACTACTCGCGCAACGTGCGCTGTTGGAAAAAGCAATCGAAGAAGCACGGCAAGCGGAGTTGGCGGATGCCATCGCCCGGACCAGGCAGTTGATTGCCGAGCATGGTTTGACGGCCACCGATCTCGGCTTCAAAATGACCGGCGCGGGCGCAGGAATCATTGCTGCAAAAATCAGGACGCCAGTAGCCATCAAGTACCGCGGCCCGAATGGCGAAACCTGGTCTGGTCGAGGAAAAGCCCCGAACTGGCTGACCAGCCTTGAAGCCCAGGGCCGGCAAAAGGACGAATTTCTCGTTTCCCCATAGCAGCGGATAGCGCGATTTCGCTAGTTTTCATAACTTCGAACGATTGTGCGACTGGCCTGCCAGGTATAAAGATGTGCGCCAGCTTGCTGCACGGGTTGATAATTGCACGACCGACATCAAGGCCGGCAGAATAATCGCTGCTGCTTGCTACGGATATTGCGGTATGCCGGCCATGCGTTCGCCGGAGATTATGTTGCCCACCGACCGGGTCGGTTCGGAATACACAAGGCAGTAAGGGAAGCCGGAAAATGAACGTCGTAGTCACCGGGGGTACAGGCTATATCGGCTCGCACGCCTGCGTTGCACTGCTGGCGGCGGGTCACGCTGTCGCGGTCGTCGACGACCTGTCGAACAGCCGTGTCGAGGTGCTCGATCGTGTAGCACGAATTACTGGGCAGCGGCCGGCATTCTTTCTTGGCGACGTCCGGGACCGAGCGCTACTGCGGCAGGTCTTCTCCACGTCGAAATTCGATGCCGTCATCCATTTTGCCGGGCTTAAAGCGGTCGGCGAATCGGTAGCGCAGCCTCTGCGCTATTATGATTGCAACGTCGGCGGGGCGATCGCCTTGTGCGAAGTCATGGCGGAAGTGGCGGTGAAGACGCTGATTTTCAGTTCCTCGGCCACGGTCTACGGCGACCCGGCCACGGTACCGATTCGGGAGGATTTCCCGCGCTCGGCGACCAATCCCTACGGCGCCAGCAAGTTGATGATTGAAGACATCCTTGCCGATCTGGCACACGCTGACAAGGAATGGCGGATTGCGCGCCTGCGTTATTTCAATCCGGTCGGCGCACACGAAAGCGGCCTGATTGGCGAGGAACCGAATGGCGTACCGAACAACCTCCTGCCTTACGTGGCACAGGTAGCCGACGGAACGCGCCAGCAGTTAAGCGTTTTCGGCAGCGATTATCCGACGCCCGACGGCACGGGAGTGCGTGATTACATCCATGTAATGGATCTTGTCGAAGGCCACCTTGCTGCACTCAATTATCTGCTTGCCAATGATGGGCTACTGACGGTTAACCTTGGCACCGGTTGTGGATACTCGGTACTCGACATGATTCGTGCCTTCAAGACCGCCAGTGGTCGGCCGATACCCTACGCCCTGGTACCACGTCGGGCAGGCGACGTCGCGACATGCTACGCAGACCCGCAACGGGCCGCAGATTTACTGGGATGGCAAGCACGACGAGATATCGACCAGATGTGCCGCGACGCCTGGCGCTGGCAACAACAGCGCGCAGAAATCTAGCTGGCATGGCGACCTACGCAATCGGCGACATTCAGGGCTGCTTCGACTCGCTGCAGCTTCTGCTTGAAAAATGCCGTTTCGACGCCACAAGCGATCGCCTGTGGCTGGTCGGCGATCTGGTCAACCGCGGCCCACGCTCCCTGGATACCCTGCGCTTCGTGCGGGATCTCGGCAGCGCCGCAATTACTGTCCTGGGAAATCACGACCTCTACCTGCTGATGACGGCAGCTGGACTTGGCAGGCGAAGTCGAGGTGATACGCTGGACGAGATCCTCAATGCAACGGACCGTGAAGACTTGCTCGACTGGCTGCGTCATCGCCCACTTTGCCACCACGAAGGCGAGTTCTGCATGGTTCATGCCGGATTGTTGCCGCAGTGGACGGTAGCCCAGGCACGCGCGCTGGCAGCGGAGGTTGAGGCGGCACTCAGCGGCCCCACGTATCTGGATTTTCTGGCCAACATGTGGGGTAGCGAACCAGCGGCGTGGAGCGAGGAGCTGGAGGGCTGGCCTCGCTTGCGAGTAATCGTCAACGCGATGACCAGGATGCGCTTCTGCTCGCCAGAAGGCGTGATGGAATTCAAGACCAAGGGCGAGTTGTCGGCGGCTCCCGACAATCACCTCCCATGGTTCGAGGTTCCAGGCCGACGCAGCGCCACCGACGTGCTCGTCATCGGCCACTGGTCGGCGCTCGGACTACGGGTCGAGCCCAACCTGCTGGCGCTCGATTCCGGTTGCTTCTGGGGCCGCCACCTGACCGCGATCCGCCTCGAAGACCGCATGTTGTTCCAGATTGACTGCTCGGCATGCGAAGCAGAAAACGCCTGAATCATCCGGCAAGCTGCAGATCAGAGGGTGGGCTCAATGCGATCGCGTAACCGGAGCTTCTGGATGTGGGCTGAGGCGTTCGACCTTCTCCAAGGTGCGGAGCAACTGCAACGGCGTTTTTTTACGCTCGAATCCCGGCACTCCGTACCCTCCTGGGAGCCATCGGTCGATCTGTTCGAGAACGGTGATGAACTCAGACTTCTGGTCGCTCTGCCCGGAGTCAGTTCGCGACAGGTGGAAGTCGTCCTTGACCAAGCGGGCCTGCTGGTGCGAGGTCAGCGCCCGCTGCCGCCAGCCTTCCATCGCGCCGCGATCCACCGCCTGGAGATCCCCTATGGGCGGTTCGAGCGCCGCATTTCGCTGCCTCCCGGTGACTTCCAACTGCACGAACAATTCCTCGAGGACGGATGCCTGGTGCTCGTCCTGCACCCCATTGAGTGAGCCAAGAGCATGCGAACTGACAGGACAGATGCCAACCGCGACACGCGCGCGGCCAGCACCGGTGTCCTGGTGATTCCCGACGATGCGATGGTCATCGTCCCGGTGCGCAATGTGGTTCTGTTTCCAGGCATGATCCTGCCGCTGACCATCGGCCGTGAGCAGTCGATACTGGCGGCGCAGCAGGCCGTGAAGACGGAGCGACCGGTTGGCATACTCCTGCAGCGGGACGCCGAGATCGAAACGCCAGGATCCGAAGATCTTTGCCTGGTCGGTTCCGTAGCCAACATTCTGCGTTACGTGACTCTCCCGGACAACACGCATGTCATCGTCTGCCAGGGGCTGCAGCGCTTTCGGGTCGACGAATACCTGCATGGCTATCCCTTCCCGGTTGCTCGGATCGAACGCATCGACGAACCGGAGGCAACCGACAGCGAGATTGAAGCGCGCCTGATCCAGCTTCGTGAGCGCGCGCTCAAAGTCCTGCAGTATCTGCCGCAAGTCTCACAGGAACTGGCCAACGCGGTCAAAGGGATTGCCCAGCCGGGCGCTCTTGCCGACCTGGTGGCCAGCGTTACCGAACTCAAGATCGCCGATCGCCAGCGAGTCCTTGAATCCATCGACCTGACACACCGGCTCGACATCGTTCTCGCCTGTCTGCTTGGGCGTCTCGAGGTGCTGCAGTTGTCACGCGAACTCGACGAGCGGACCAAGGCGAGTATCGACCAGCGGCAACGCGAATACCTCTTGCGTGAGCAGTTGAAGTCGATCCAGAAGGAACTCGGTGAGGGTGACTCGGGCAATGTGCTTGAAATGCAGGCGCTGCGCAAGGCGATCGCCGACGCACAGATGCCCGAAGAAGTCGCGACCCAGGCGAACAAGGAGTTGAAGCGCCTGGAGCACACGTCTGACGGTTCGGCCGAGTACTCGATGCTGCGCGCCTACCTCGATTGGCTGGTCGAGCTGCCTTGGCAGGAGCCTGGGCCAGATCGTATCGAGATTGCCGACGCCCGCCGCATCCTGGACGCCGACCACTTCGGTCTCGACCAGATCAAGAAACGCATCATCGAGTTTCTTGCGGTACGCAAGCTCAACCCGAGCGGCCACGGGCCAATTTTGTGCTTTGTCGGTCCGCCTGGCGTCGGCAAGACCTCGCTGGGACAGTCAATCGCCAAAGCGCTCGGGCGCAAGTTTGTGCGCGCCTCTCTCGGCGGCGTTCACGATGAGGCCGAAATACGCGGCCATCGACGCACCTATATTGGCGCCCTACCCGGGAACATCATTCAGGCCATCCGCAAGGCAGGAACGCGCGGGTGCGTGATGATGCTCGACGAAATCGACAAGCTCGGCAGCGGCATTCAGGGTGACCCGTCGGCCGCGCTGCTGGAGGTCCTCGACCCGGAACAGAACAGCACCTTCCGCGACAACTATCTCGCTTTGCCCTACGACCTGTCACGAATGTTGTTCATCACCACGGCCAACGTACTGGACGGCATTCCGGGACCACTTCGGGACCGCATGGAGATCATTCACCTGCCCGGCTACACGCAGGAGGAAAAGCTGCAGATCGCGCGACGTTACCTCGTCGGGCGCCAGATCGACCAGAATGGCCTCAAGCAAGGTCAGATCGAATGGTCTGATCCGGCGCTCGTGGCGCTGATCCGAGATTACACGCGCGAGGCCGGCGTGCGCTCGCTCGAACGGCAGATCGGTGCGGTCTGCCGACACGCCGCGGTGAATATCGCCGAGGGCACGGTATCGGCGATGCACGTCGAGGAAAGCGACCTGGCCGGGATACTTGGGCCCAGCAAATTCGACAACGAAGTCGCGCTGCGCACCGGCCTGGCCGGGGTAGCCACCGGTCTGGCATGGACACCGGTCGGTGGCGACATACTGTTCGTCGAAGCCAGCCGTACCAGCGGTGACGGCAAGCTGATCCTTACCGGGCAACTCGGCGAAGTGATGAAGGAATCCGCTCAGGCGGCGCTAACCCTGGTCAAGACGCATGCCGGCAGCCTCGGCATCGATGGCGGCTGCTTCGAGAGGAGCAACGTCCATGTGCACGTCCCGGCAGGTGCCATTCCAAAGGATGGCCCAAGTGCGGGCGTGGCGATGTTCGTCGCGCTGGCTTCGCTGTTCACCGATCACCCGGTACGCAACGACACCGCGATGACCGGCGAGATCAGCCTGCGCGGACTCGTCCTGCCGGTCGGCGGCATCAAGGACAAGGTATTGGCTGCGATGCGCGCCGGCATCGGGCGGGTGATGTTACCAGCCAGGAATCGCCGGGACCTTGAGGAGGTTCCAGAAGAGGCGAAAAAGCGGCTCGAATTCGTCTTCCTGGAAAACGTGGAGGACGCGGTGTACCATGCAATAGCACGCTAGCGTCGCGATGCCGGTGCCTCGACCGGCTTTGATCGGCGCGCGAGCAGCACCCCGGCGGGTGCCGCGCAGAATTCGGCGGCCAGTTGACCAATGCCCACACTCATACTGCTCTGGATGCCGATGAGCTTCCCACCCTTCCCGTGCGCAAATGCCATGCCGCCGAATCCAGTCCGACCAGTCTGGAGGTCGCCGCTGATGAGCGCTCAAGGGGTTTGGTCGAGCACGCTTGGCAAAACGACAGCCTGGAAATGGCGCCCTGCCGCCGGCGCACCGTTGGCCTGCTGGACGATGTGGGTGGGTTTGGGCTTCCACGCGTACTGGTTGACGACGTGTGGCCGACCAGAGCGGCGGGACGTGGCATGTGGTGACTTTTCGATGGCCGTTGCTGCAGCTGCAGCCACATTGACCCGCTGACTCACCCACGGCGGTTCAGGCCCTGAGCACGTCGTCGCGCAGGACCCAAGCCCTCAGACCCACCACACTCAGGTCACCATAGTTGGAGAGGAAGGCGACATCGGCAGCATCGCGCCCGTAAGCGACGACGATGCGCCCACCGCGCGGCTGGTCCTGCGTCGCATCGAAGGTGTACCACCGGCCACCAAGGTAGGCCTCGAACCAGGCGTGCAGGTCCATCGGATCGAGACCGTGGAGATAGCCAACGACCATCCGGGCCGGGATGCGGACGCTGCGGCAGAGTGCGATGCCAACATGTGCAAAGTCGCGACAAACACCGGCGCCGCGTTCGAGCGTGTCGATGGCGTCGGTCGTCGGACCGCTGACACCATACACGTAGCTGATGTAACGGTGTATCCAGACCCGGATCGCTTCGACCTGCGCATACCCCGGTGCCCAACCGGCCATCATCAGCTCGGCGCGCCCGGCCATCTTGTCGGAAGGACAATAGCGGCTCGGTAGCAGGAACAGCAGCACATCGTCCGGAACCGCAGCGATGGGCGTCGGTAGCGCGCCCCAATCGACGGCGATCGTATCCTCGGTCTCGACTGTCGCCTCAACCCTTAGACGCATCTGTCCGCGCGGTACAACGAAGCGTAGGCAGCGGTTGCCGTAGGTATCGACGTATTCGGTGTTGTGCACCTGCGGCTCAAAGAGATAGGTTTCGCTGGTGAGCCACTGTGCCACGCCGCTGCGCGGGCACAACATGCCCACCACCGGACAAGGGTCGGATGCTTCAAGGGTCATCTCGCAGCCCGCTTTGAGTCGCATGGAACCTGCTTTCTCCGAGGCGAAACCGACTTCGGTCGGTAAAGGTGACGTTGCAGCGTGGCGATGGGCAACGCCGCATTGATAAGCCGCAGGTCTTTGGCGCCTACGGAGCGCACAACTATACAGGGCTTCCGGCACGGCAGGGATGCATCCAGGCAGCGACGCGGCATGCTGGCGGACAACTACCATGCTCGTGTCTGAGACCTCTCCTCCAGACCGGACTGCGGTACTACCAGAACTCAAGTCGGGACGGCATGGACTTCGGCCTTCACTCCGCGCCACCCGCGCTCTCCACCGTACAGCCCGCTCTCCCCGCCAGGCATCGTCCCGGAACGTCGGAATGTTCGCTGCCGAACAGACCGACGCCTCCAGACCGGCAAGCGTGTGTGCTTGCCGCGAGAGAAGCCACCAGATCGCGCACCTCGCCATCGCGTTCTGCCGCTGCATGAACATACCGGCGCGCTATTGCACCGGCTATCTGGGCGATTACGGTACCGAGCCTCCCTACGGGAGCATGGATTTCGCAGGCTGGTTCGAGGCTTTTCTTGGCGACCGCTGGTACATACACCTTCGACGCGCGCAACAATACCCCGCGAGTCGGTCACGTGCTGATTGCTCGCGGCCGCGATGCCTGCGATGTCGGCACTGGCCAGCACCTTCGACCCGAACACGCTGGAGGGTTTCAGAGTCTGGGCCGACGTGACCTCAGAGCAATGACGTACTGCGTGAGTGTCAAGCTCGAAGACGGTCTCATCTTCGCCAGCGACTCACGCCAGCAAGTGCGTACTGGTCTCCTTCGACTCGACGATGCTCAGCAATCTGTCGGTGGGCATGCCGATCGACCGGCTTTGTTACGCGCGGAACAGCCTGAAGGTCACCATGAAGCGTCGCTTCGACACCGGCGACAGCTACTTCGAGACACTGAAGCAGCACTGGATTGCCGGCACACGCAAGGTCTTCAGCGAGTTGCCGCCATTGCAATGGTGACAACACCAGACGTCCCGCTCATACCGAGCGGTGTTCCCGCTCGATGCACAGCGCTGCGGCGAGTGACTCGACCAGGAAGCGACGCAGCGTCGTCCAGGCCGTTCCCCCGCGCTGCACAAAACGCTGGTTGACTTCGAGCTCGACGCCGATGTAGGCATTATCCGGATGGCGTTTGCGCAACAGCGATGCGAGGCCGTCGCTGCGACCCTGATAGGGATAGTTGCGACGCAACCGGAGCGCTGGCAGACGTTGCCCGAGTTCCGCCTGCCAACGTTGCGCCAGCGCGGATTCCCGGACTCGCCTGGGGTCGTACAGCCAGGCCACGTCGGCACGCCGGACAACACCGTTGAGCGTTGGCGTGAAACTGTGTGAGGCAATATGGATCACCTGCTCCCCCTCGGCAATGTGGCGGGCGATCTCGCATTCAACGGCGTCCCGGTGCGGCCGATAGTGTCTGGTGACGATCTCCTGTCGCTGCAGACGCGCAAGCCCACGCGTGACCTCGGAAAAGAGGTGGCGATGACCCATCGACCGGTTCAGGTCGACCAGCAGGCGGGTCGTCATCGAGGCGTAGAACGGAGCGGCGAATGCCTCGGCGATCTGCCGACCCAGTTGGAATGCGCCAGCATCCCAACCGCGGTGGCTTTCCAGCAATCCCTCGTGACCGGTAAAGAAGGCCGCGTAGGCCGCCGGCACTTCGCGTCCGCCGTGCTCGCAGCTGACCACAAGACAAGACCCGTTCACCGCTTGGTCGTCAACCCCAATCTGCAAACCGAAGGATGTCAAATGCGGCTCAACAATTCTGCCTTCTTGGCGGAGAACTCCTCGTCACTGAGGATGCCCTTGGCCCTGAGGTCGGCAAGTCTTTCAATCACCGCGAAGACATCCTGTTCTCGACCAGTCGGTGCCGCCGCCTGCGATGCGCTGCCCGGCTGCTGTGTGCTTGCCGGAGTCGCCGCTGACCGTGGTGACTGACCCGTGGCCCAGACCACCGGCAGGCTCGCGACATCGATCAAGCCATACTGGCTGGCGAAGCTCAGCGTGCCGCCGACCGACTGCTGCTGCGAGAAACCGCCGATCTGGTGATCGAGCGTGTCGTAGACGGTGACCGTGCCGCCGACGTCGATCGCCAACCGTTGCGCCTGCGCAAAGTAGGCATAGCGCACACCATTCTGTGCACCGGTACTGTTCGGTTCAAGCAGGTTTTCGGGCCACCAGTCACCGGAAGTGCCGGGCGCGGATGGCACGAACAGGCTCACCGGACCCATGGACCCTGCACCGCATGGCTGGCGCACGCCGGAGAAAGCGCCCGATGCTTGCGCAGGATTGCAAGCGCCCTGGCTGCCCTGGGTTTGCGACTGAAAGCTGCCGCCGCGGACCAGATCCGGCTGCGCCGCGACCAGGTTCGACAGTTCGTTGCACAAACCGTCGACGCGCGCTTTGAGGTAGTTGTCGAAGATATCCGACACCATGACCATGCCACCACGCATCCACTGACCCGAACCGGAGAATTCAGGATGAGAGAACTGCGCCATGCTGCCGTTGCCGTTGATCACTGCTTCGAGCATGCACAGCACGGCATGGGTGCTGAAGCCATGACGCTGTGAAATTTCGCTGATGGCGTGCTGGCCACTGGGGGAAAGCTGTCGCATCGAGAGCCCTTGACTTGTCGCCGACACGCTTGGAATGAACTCGGCGGCAAAGTGAAAACGGAGAGTACGTCACCACGAAGGTAAGCGTGCTGTAAATGGTGAAGCCGTGCGAACGGTAGGGTTCGAGTGTACGCCTTCGTCGCACACTGCGCAAAATTGCGCGCCGGGGTGTTCCCTGTACACCCGCGGCTCGACCCCTGCCTCGGGAGCATGCGGCCTGAACCTTCAATCCATAAGCTTCACAGCACACACAGACACCGGGCTGGATAATCGGCGCGAATCCAGCTGAATCGCCCCTTGATGACTGCCAGCGTGGGTGCGCCTTTGACCTGTCGACAGTTTGTCGGAAATCAATTGGGAACTCGACTACACTAGCCACAACTTCAGGGGCATGGCATGAGCGGGTTATCCTCAAGAGCACACCGAGAGTCAATGGCAAGTCGATCCCCAGACCTGCAGGAGGCCAGCAAATAGCATGTTCGACGGCCAAAGCCGAGCAGGCATATGCCTTGGGTGTGGATCTTTTTGGCCACGAAAGATCGTAGGCAGATCAAAGCGTGGGGGCATAAAGGGCCTGGTGAAGAGGTCTCTCGGGTGGTATGTAACCGGTTACGAGGCGATTACGTACCGCCACAGGA
>Ga0208938_1000315_pt1 | contig 40899 bp, 36 predicted proteins | sample AD_UKC125_MetaG_FD_184434 | JGI IMG/M metagenome (GOLD analysis project Ga0208938, IMG submission 184434) | Active sludge microbial communities of municipal wastewater-treating anaerobic digesters from USA - AD_UKC125_MetaG (SPAdes) (version 2) | ecosystem: Engineered > Bioreactor > Anaerobic >... | reverse complement strand
AGACGGGCGATGACGCGCGAACTCGTTCCCCCGTCGGAATCGTCACCCTGCCTGCCGAAGCTGCGGTCGCCTTCATCGATGACCAGAGCGATCGGCCCCATGGCCTTGACGGTCGCCAGGACGCGTTCGAGATTGGCCTCGGTCGAGCCGACCCACTTCGAGCGGAAGTTTTTCAGGGCGATGCCGGACAACCCCGCCTCCTTGAGGAAGGCCTTGATCACGAAGGTCTTGCCGGCGCCCATCGGCCCCACCGCGAGCAGTCCCATCGGCGCGCGCGCGCGCTCGCCACTGACGATCAGGCGCGCGATGTCGAGTAGCTCACCCTTGATGTGCGCGTTACCGCCGACGCTGTCCAGGCCGTGCCGCGGTTCGATGAACTCGATCAGACCGGCGCACTCCTTTTCGATCAACTCGCGCTTGCGCTGCCGCACGACCGCCATCATTTCGCTCGCCGGGTCGCCGTTATCGGGCAGCGCGCGCGTCGGATCGACGAGTTGCCGGATCTCGGCAGGGGTCATGCCGGCAGTGATCGCGGCCAGCTTTTCGGCGCGCTCGGCAGCCTGCGGGCTGCCTTGCAGCAAACCGGAGATCAATGTCCGCCGCTGCGCTTGACTCATGCCCTGCGGCGCTTCGCTGGCGACGATGCTCGCCAGTTGCAGCAGGCGCAGACCCGCGGTCTGGTCGGCAAGTTGCTCGGCTTCCGCGGCCTTCATCGCTGGCGCGTAGTGGCGGATCGCCGCGAGCCGGCCGGCCCGCTCCGGCATCGGCACCTCGATGGCCAGCACGCGCGGATGCGTCAGCAGTGCCGGGCTGAGATCGGCCAGCGATTCGCTGACCAGGATGACGACATTGTCACGGTCGGCAAACTCTTCGTCGAGCGACCAGCGGTGCAATGCGGTGAACGCGCCACGCTCCTCAAGCGAGAGAAAGTGCAGTTCGGCGGCGGGGAAAATGGTCCCCGCATAGGGAATCAGCAGCGCGCTGGAGCGCTGCTCGCGCATCTGACGTTCGAGCGACTCGAAGATCCCGGCGAGACCCTTGCCTTCGAGATGGCGGTAGAGTTCCGCCTTCTCGTCGCTGCCGCCACCCTGGATTACCCGTACGCCGCGATCGATGCTGAGTTCGAAGATGCGCTGCTTGTTGTCCTTGAGCAGTACCTCGCTAAGGAAGGGCAGCAGCGTGTAATAGCGTTCGCCGACCTGATAGCGGTCGAAAACGTTGCGATAGAGCACGAATACCGACGCCTCGCCGGCCAGGTACTTCTGGCGCAGGTTCTCGGCCCAGGCCGGCAGGGCTGGCCGGCCGCCGCTCTCGGAATTCACCGACACCCTCCAGCCCGGCAGCGTGACACGTCACGCATCACATCGCCTTGCCGGTGGCATCGGTCTGCACGTTGCGCGCGCGTTTCATTTCCTCAAGTTGCTGGCGGGCGGTGATCGCGCCGCTGCTCTGCCGCAGCTTGGCGAGCTTGACGTCGAGATCGGAGTCGCGCAGTTCGCTGCCCATCCTGGCCTCGGCGACGGTGTTCTTGATGTGCTCGCGAACGTTGTCGAGCGCCCTGACTTCGGCATCGACCGACAGGCCTTCGAGCTGGTTCTGAATCTTCAGACGCGCCTGCGCGCTGAGCATCTGTGCCAGCATGCGGTCCTTCTCGTCCTTCAGCTTCTGAATCTCGGCCTTGACCTGGATCAACGAATCCTTCGCCTCCTGCGCGTCGGCGCGCGCCTGCTCCATTTCCTGCTCCAGCGCCCTGGTGCTGGCCTCAAGCGCGTTCTTCTTCTGAATCAGAACGATGCCGAGTTCATCCTGACCGGTGGCCAGCGCCGCATTGAGGTCGGCGGAGATCGCCGCCAGTTCGCCACGTTCGCTTTCCAGACGTGCCGAGATTTCCTCGCGCCGACGCATGATCGCCGCCGTCGCGCTCTTCAACTTGCCGTACTTCTCGATCATCGAGTCGATGGCATTCTGGTAAGCGATCTCGGGATGCCGCTTTTCGACATCGGTGATCCACAGCGAGACAAAACCCGACCAGAGGTTGGACAGGCGCCCCATAAAATTGATGTCAGCCATCGCCTTCTTCCTTTCGTGAGCCGGTCAACCGGCCGTTCCTGAGTTACCCAATGATGCTGCGCATCGGTCAATCGTCGACCACCCTGGTCGCGGTCGGTTAACCGGCACGGCCGGAACTGCCCACCGCCACCAGGCGCCGCTGCCGCCCAACCGCCGCCGCGGTCGGCATTGCCACGCCCGGTACGGCTTCGGCGAGATCGCTGGCCAGGTCGGCCTCGATGTCTTCCTGCAGCCGCAGCTTGCCGATCGCCTCTTCGAGTCGCGTCCCGACCTCCTCGCTCACCGGCAGGGTCATGATCGTCTGGTAAATCTCGTCCAGTTGGTCCGGCATCGACAGCATCGCCGCTTCGAGCGCCCGCCGCCGACTCAGCATGCGGTTGTGCCGCTCGATGACGGCCAGGTAATCGGCGCGGGCCTTCTGCAACTGACGCAGGTCGGTACCGGGACGCGGCGCCGCCAACTCCCGTTCCAGAGCCGCGACCTGGGTCTCGACCTCGCGCAGATTGACCGATTCGGCACGGTCGTCCATGACCAGCAGCGCCAGCCACAGCGCCAGATATTCGAGAGAGACGTCGTCCAGTTGCTCGACGTCCCGGTAGGCGAGACGGCCATGCCCGGTTTCTGCCCGCTGGTACAGTGACTGCACGCGCTCGTACATGCGCTGATAAGTGCGCAGCGTCGCCGCGGGAAGTGCGCGCTTGCCGGCCCTTTTCTGAATCTCCTGCATCAACTGCTCGCGCGAGGCCTGCCGGGAGCGCGCCCGCCAGCGACGGTCGACCTTGTCGCGGAAGGTCGGCAGCGACGGGATGTGCAAGGCCGCAAGGATGTCGCCGGCGGCAAAGGCGATCAGCGGCAGGGCGCCGATGCCGAAGCCAAACGGAATCGACAGCACGACGCCAAGGGCCAGCGACCCGAGACCCGCGTACAGGTTGGTCTGACTGGTCAGAACCTCCCTGACGTAGGAGGGCTTGGCCGCTTCCATGCCTAGACCGTAACCCGGACCTGGCCCCTGCCGGGACTGGCCTGGTGCAGTTGATTGAGGATGCGTTCCTCGAGCGCCTGCGCCTCGCGCGAGCGCTGCCAGGCGGCCGACCGCGGACGCGCTTCGTCGATCAGGAAATCGTCGGCGACGCGCGCCGGCTGTGTGGACAGGACAATGACGCGGTCACCGAGCATCAGTGCTTCGGTGACGTCGTGCGTCACGAAGACGACCAGGCACGGCCAGTCCTGGTACAGGCCGATCAGCAACTGCTGCATTTCCTCGCGGGTCTGCGCGTCGAGCGCCCCGAAGGGTTCGTCCATCAACAGAATGCGCGGCCGCAGGACCAGCGCCCGCGCCAACGCCACGCGCTGGTTCTGTCCGCCCGAGAGCTGCGCCGGCCGCAGGCCGACCTTGTCCGAGAGCCCGACCGCTTTGAGGATGTCGGCGACGCGTTGCCGCCAATCCACTTCCGGCACCTGCGAACGCCAGAGCTTGAGGCGAAACGGAAACGCGACGTTGTCGAAAACCGACAGGTCCGGTCGGTTGGCATAGCGTTGAAAAACCATCACCGCGTCGTCGTGCGGCGCGTGGCATTCGACCCCGTCGATCAGCACGCTGCCCGCCGTCGGGGTGTCGACGCCCATCGGCCGCACGCCGCCGAGCATGTGCAGGATGGTGCTCTTGCCGCAGCCCGACGGGCCAAGCAACATGTTGATGCCGGGCTGGTCGAAGCTCAGCGAAACCTTGTCGATGACGCGCGTGACGCCCCCGCCAGGCGCCGGGTACTCCTGGACGATGTCCTTGATGACCACCGCGACGGGCTTTGCCGCCGCTGCGGAAGCCGCCGCCACGGGTTTCGCGGCCTCCAGGTTCATAGCTGCGTCTCCCAGGGATACAGGCGGCGCTTGAGCCAGACCATCAGTTGATAGGTGGCCAGGGCCAGGGCGATGATCACCATGATGCCGGCAAAGACCTGATCCCAGGCGCTGAAACGCCGCGCATTCTGGATCAACTGCCCGAGCCCTTCGCGCGCATTGACGTATTCGGCGACGGTGATGTAGGTCCACATCACCGAGAAGGCGACGATGACGGCATCGGCGATGCGCGGCATGGCCATCGGGATGACCGCCCGGTGGATACATTCCCAAGGCGTGGCGCCGAGGTCGCGGGCGCCGATCCAGTAACTCTGCGGCACCGCCTGGATGGCGTCGCGCACCATCGGGATCAGGTACACTACAGCGCCGATGAACAGGAAGGCGATCTTCATCGTCTCGCCGATGCCCAGCCACATCACCAGGATCGGCAGCAGCGCCACCACCGGAGCGGAACGGAAGGGATCGACCAACGGTGAAAGGGCAGCGTTCACCTGCGGTGCCGCGCCCATGACGATGCCGATCGGAATGCCGATGCTGATCACCAGCACGCCGGCGACCAACAGGCGACCGACCGACCACAGGGTGGCGGTGAACAACATGCTGCCGCCGTCATGCCAGCTCAGGTACGACAGCGCCGCCAACACTTCCCAGGGCGCCGGCAGCTTGGTCGAGCTGACCAGTCCCGATGCGGCGACGACGCTCCACAGCAGCAGCACTGTCAGGGCCGCGCCGACACCAAGCAGGCGCCGGCGCCGGCTGTCCAGCGGCGCGTAGGGGTTCCAGAATTCGGTCATCGGATGGGCAGACTGGCGGCTCGGGTTCAGCGGCCGCCGAAAACGGCCACCCGGGTGGTCCGGTTCATCGCCCGGCAGTCCTCGGCCGACAGCCCCTCGCCGGCGGCGTTGGCCTCGACACAAAGCGGTCGATCCGGTCCATTGCCGACGATCTTGAAACGTTCGCGAGGAAACTCCCACTGCGTCACCAGATAATCGACCACCGCCCGCGCGCGCGCCGCCGACAGGCGAAGATTCACCTCGCGAGTCCCGGTCGAATCGGAATTGCCGCTGACCTCGAAGTAGGCCTTGCCGTTGTTTTCGATGAACGGCACCATCTCGGTATCGACCGTCTTCTGCGCGCGCTTGGTCAATTCGGCGCTACCCGAGGCAAAACCCACCGTGACCGGCTTGGTCACCATCGCTTCCTGCTGTGTCGCTTCCTTTAGCGCCGACTGCGTGAAGGTGCTCTGCGGCTTGGCGGCGGCGTCCGCTGCCGCCTTGTTTTCCCCGAGCATGGACTTGATGAAGCGATAGTCGAAGCTGTCCTGCGGCGCGATCACCGGCGACTTCGGATTCGCCAACGCCCCGGCCTTGCGATAGATCTCGTCGAAGCGCTTGTAAACCCGTTCGTAGTGATTGGTACCGCCGACCAGACCGAGAATGCGCGCGTTTTCCTCGACACCGGTCCACACCAGGTTGGCGAACAGGCTCTTGACGAACGGCCGGCCTTCCTTGTCGGCCAGCAACTTGAAGAATTCCTGCGTCCTGACCAGCGCCTCCACGGCGTTGTCCGGGTTGCTGCGTGCCGCCTGCACGCCGTCCATCCAGCCGGCGACAAACTTCTGCACCACCGCCTGCCCTTCCGGCCTGGCCAGCAAGCGCGAGTCGCAGACCATCACGTCAAAGATCAGGTTGGTCGCGGTCTTGGTCGAGTAGACGACGTGCGCCCCCTTGACGTTGCGCAGGGCCAGCGCGAGATCCGGGTCCCACAGCACCGCCGCATCGACGGCACCGGATTCGAGCGCGGCGCGTACGCCGGCTGTCCCCTCCTCGGCGTTGATGAACACCATCTTGACGCTGTCCTTCTTGCGCGCGGTCAGCGAGGAATTGTCTAGGGCGTCGATCAGCATCCCATGCGAGGGGGTGAACTGGAGCAGCGCGACCGAGCGACCGGCCAGATCCTCGACGGCCTTTACCGACGCATCGCGGGCAATCACCGCGTCGCCACCCTGGGTGTTGTCGACGATCATCACCGCCTTGCCGTCGAGACCGGCGTTGCGCAGGTTGGGCTGCTCCTGTGCCCAGAAATCCGAGGTCCGCCAGGCGCACTGGGCGGCACCGGACTCGAAGACGGTGGCCAGCGTCGGAATGTCGTCCTGGATGACGAAGCGCACATTGACGCCCTGTTTGCCGTAAATCGAACCCGGCTGCGTGTTCAGATCGTTGCCGTTGGCCACCAGCGCCGGTGCGTAACCATGAAAGCTGACCAGACTGACCTTCAGCGGATTAGCGGCGCTACCGAGCGGCGCATTCTTGTCTTCCACGGTCGAAGTTTTCGACGGTGTGGCCGGCGGCGACTTGCCCTTGGCCGCTGCCTCGGGGGCCGACGCTGCCGGCTTCGGCAACGATGGTTCGCCACCGCCAAAGCGCTCCTTGAGCCCGAAATTCCAGGCCAGCGAACCGGCCACGCCCAGAACGATGACGGTAATCAGCCCCTTGGCCAGCGGCGTGAGTTGAGCCATGTGATCTTCTCCTTGCTCGGGACTTCAGTGTGCAGCGCCAGGCGCCTTGAAAGTGTTGGGAATTTCGCGCAGGCGCTCGATCTCGGCATCCATGCGGCGGGCCTCGCGCGCGGTAGCCTCGCGTGCGGCGCGCAAACCGGCTTCGACGCTGGTCGTTTCCTGAGCCGCACGCGTGACCTCGCGTTCGAGCAACTGCTCGAGTTCGGAAATCTGCTGGCGAATCGCCGCGCTCGCTTCGTCAAGTACCACTTTGATCTGGTTCACGAGTTCGCCCGACTGCCGCTCGCGCTCCTGCAACTGCGCCGCCAAGCGACGCTTGTGCTCCTCGAGCGCCGCAATCTTGAGATCGGCGTCGCGTACGCAATCGTCAATCTGCCAGTTGTCGTCGGCGGCATCCATCGCCAGGACGGCGGACTTGCGCGTGCCGGCGTCCATCGCCCGCAGACCGTCCAGCAGGCGCAGCAGCTTCTCGGCCGGATACGGCGATGTGGGTACACCGGCCGACGCGAAGAGATCGCTGAAGGTCGCGCCGTCGAGGTCGGCACAGGCGTCGGCCAGCGACGGCAGGTCGGGCGCGGCGGCGGCAGTCCCCGCTGCGTGCCTGCGGGTCTCGGCGACCTCGGCAGGTGGCGCAGCGGGCGCGTCCGGCACCGCCGCCGGGCGCTCCTCAGAGGCGGCCAGTTGTTCGTCTTCCGAAAGCTCAATCAGCTTTGCTTTCGCCAGCAGACTCAAGATACCCTTCATCCCTACTCCCGGAATGCTTGCCTGGTTGCAGAACCCGGCAGAGTCAGGGATTATACGAACGAAAGGTCGCAATGCAAGAATTTGCCCCACAATGAGCTTCCCGCCAAACGCGTCGGTACGCGCGCCGACACCCCTTGCCGACGCACATCCGCTGCGTAGTCTGCTCTACGTACTGACGATCATCGCCGTGGTCTGGCAGCTTCCTTACGGCCACTTGTTGCTCTATCCGCTCTCGTTGCTGGCGACCTGTGCCCACGAACTCGGGCACGGTTTCACGGCCATGCTCGTCGGCGCCGAATTCCGGAGCTTCGTGCTGCATGCCGACGGCTCGGGACTGGCCTTGTGGCAGGGTTCGACGGGTCGCCTCGCAACCGCGCTGGTGGCTGCCGGCGGCCTCCTGGGTCCGACGCTTGCGGGCAGTCTGCTGCTGATCCTGGCGCGCTCGTCGCGGCTGTCGCGAACGCTGCTCTGGCTGCTCGCCGGCGGTCTGCTGGCGGTCGTCGTCTGCTGGACGCGCAATCCGTTCGGGGTGGTCTTCCTGGTCGGCGCCGCCGCCTTCTTCGCCGCCGTGGCGCTCTGGCTGGGCGAGCGCGGCGGCACCTTCGTCGTGCGCCTGACCGGCGCGGTACTCTGCCTGAGCTGGCTGCAGCACGTCGACTATCTGTTCTCGGCCGGTGCGACCATCAATGGCATGCGCCACGCCTCCGACACGGCAGTCATCGCCCAGGCGTTGTGGTTGCCGTACTGGTTCTGGGGCGCCGCGATCGCCCTGCTGTCGTTTGCCGTCCTGGCCTGTGGTCTGTGGGCGGCGACTCGGCCACACCCGCCGTGATCGGTGCCGGCGACGGAAGCTTCAGCGAGGCCGACCTGAGGATTGCCGCTGAGGCCTTACCGGTGCGACGCGGGAAAGGCCATCACCTCATCTAAAGCGTCACCGCCGACGGCGAGCATCACCAGGCGGTCGAAGCCGAGCGCGACACCACTGCAGTCCGGCAGACCGTGTTCGAGCGCGGCCAGCAGTTTCTCGTCGAGCGGTATGGCCGGCAGGCCCAGCGCTTCACGTTCGCGCAGATCGGCGGCAAAACGTCTGCGCTGTTCGCCGGCATCGAGCAATTCGTGATAACCATTGGCCAACTCGACGCCGCGATAGTACAGCTCAAAACGCGCAGCTACCTGCTGGCCTTCCGCGTCCACGCGCAGGCGCGCGAGCGCCGCTTGCGACGGCGGGTAATCGACCACGAAACACAGGGCATCGTTACCGAGTCGCGGTTCGATGACATGGCTCATCAACAACTCCAGCCAGGTATCACGATCGGCATCGTCGAAGGCGATGTCGATGTGCCGCCTGGCCACGGCGGCAAGTTCGCCGGTGTTGCAGTTCAGTGGATCGAGATCGAGGTGGCTGCGAAACAGGTCGCGATAACGATGGCGGACGCAGTCCACTTCACCCAGGGCGAGGCGGGCCACGGCGGCAACGTCGTCGATCAGTTCGTCAAGCGAGAAGCCCGAGCGGTACCATTCGAGCAGGGTGAACTCGGGGTTGTGCCAGCGACCTTCCTCGTCGGCGCGGAAAACCCTGGCAACCTGGTAGATCGAGCCACTGCCCGCGGCCAAGAGGCGCTTCATGGCGTATTCCGGCGAGGTCTGCAGGTAGCCGGCAGCCGGCACGTACAGGCTGTTCAGATGCGGATCGCTGACCGTGGTCGGGCAAAGCTGCGGGGTTTCGACCTCCAGCACCTGCCCGGCGGCAAAATGGGCGCGCAGTCGCGCCAGGATCTGCGCACGGCGACGCAGGTTGGCGAATGAGGCGCTGGGTTGCCAGCTGACTTGCGGCATGTAGAGTGAAGTCCTGGAGCAACGCCGCGCACCGGTCAGGCGCGCGGCCGCGGCAAGCGGTCAAGGGTTTGGCCGCCCCACGACAAGGGGAGCGGCGGACTGACGACCGACTCGGACGGAAGCGATCAGGCCTTCACGCGCGACACATATTCGCCCGAGCGCGTATCGCACTTGACGATTTCGCCCTGATTGACAAACAACGGCACCTTGACCACCGCGCCGGTAGACAAGCGCGCCGGCTTGGTGCCGCCGGTGGCGGTGTCGCCGCGCACGCCCGGTTCGGTTTCGACGATTTCCAGTTCCGCGAAATTCGGCGGGGTCACCCCCAGCGGCACGCCGTTGTAGAGCATGATGGTGCAGATGTCCTGCTCCTTGAGCCACAACGCGGCATCACCGACGGTCGCCGCGGCCGCCTGAAACTGTTCGAAGCTCTCCGGTTCCATGAAGTGATAGAACTCGCCGTCGTTGTACAGATACTGCATCTCGCGGTCCATGACGTCGGCAGCCTCCAGACTGTCGCCCGATTTGAAGGTCTTTTCCCACACGCGGTTGGTCTTGAGGTTGCGCAGTCTGACGCGGTTGAAGGCCTGGCCCTTGCCGGGCTTGACGAATTCGTTTTCGAGGATCGAACAGGGATCACCGTCCAGCATGACTTTCAGGCCCGATTTGAATTCGTTGGTAGAATAGCTTGCCATTGCATCCCCTCGTGAAACCATCAGAAAAATGAAGGGCGCCATGATAGCGCGAAGCCCCGATTCGCAGGGCAAAAACGCGCACCGTGAGCCGTGGCAACTCGCGCTGCAGGATGTCGTCAGCGACAGTGACGAGTTACTGGCGCTGCTCGGTCTCACGCCCGCGGCGCTGGACATCGACGGCGCCCCGGCCTTTCCCTTGCGCGTGCCGCGTGCCTTTGTGGCGCGCATGCGCGCACACGATCCCGACGATCCGCTGCTCAGGCAGGTGCTGCCGCTCACCGCCGAACGCGCACTGCTGCCGGGGTTTTCGCACGATCCGCTGGCGGAACTGGCAGCCAACAAGGTGCCGGGGCTGCTCCACAAGTACCACGGGCGTGCGCTGCTGATCGTCACCGGCCATTGCGGCATCCACTGCCGCTACTGTTTTCGCCGCCATTTCCCCTACGCCGCCAGGCAACCGTCGCGCCGGCAGTGGTCGCAGGTCTTCGACCATATTCGCCGCGACGATTCGATCAGCGAGGTGATCCTGTCGGGTGGCGACCCGCTGGCGGTACCGGATCGTCAACTGCAGTGGCTGATCGACCAGATCGAGGCGATTCCCCGGGTCAGCCGCCTGCGCATTCACAGCCGCTTGCCGGTGGTCATCCCGCAGCGCGTCACCGCCGCCCTGGTCGCCATGCTCGCCGGCACCCGCCTGCAGACCAGCGTGGTGATTCATGCCAACCATGCACGCGAGCTCGACGACGACGTTGCCGGCGCGCTGTGGCCCTTGCGCCGCGCCGGCATCGTCCTGCTCAATCAGAGCGTGCTGCTGGCCGGCGTCAATGACCAGGTGGAAGCCCTGAGCGCGCTCTCGGAGCGCCTGTTCGCGATCGGCGTGTTGCCCTACTACCTCCACCTGCTCGATCAGGTCGCCGGTGCCGCCCATTTCGAGGTCAGCGAACCGCGAATGCACGACTTGCGCACGGCGATGCTCGAACGCCTGCCCGGTTATCTGGTACCGCGCTTCGTGCGCGAGTTGCCGGATGCGCGTTCGAAGGTCGCGGTTTTCCCCGGCTCGTCACCTTGACAGTGGCGGGGGCATGATGCTGCTGGCGCGGCGGCATCGGTGGCGACGCGCCACGGCCGCGTAGGCGTGACCGAAGAATCCCCGGACGGCCATTGCCCGGGCCTGCCCGACCCTGCCATACTGCGGTGTTGCATTGGACTGGGCACAGTAATGAAACCTCGACGGATCCATACCCTGCACCGGCCTGCGGTCGGTGCGAAACGTTATCCACCGCTCCTCTTCGTGCATGGCGGCTATGCCACGGCCGGTTGTTGGGACGCGTATTTTCTGCCCTGGTTCAGTAGCCGCGGCTTCGATTGCCACGCACTGGATCTCGCCGGCCATGGTGCCAGCGAGGTCCGGGCACGGCTCGACTCCTACGGACTCGACGACTATGCCGAGGATGTCGCGCAGGTTGCGCAGGAACTCGATGTTCCGCCGATTCTGATCGGACACTCGATGGGCACCGCTGTCGTTGAACGTTACCTCGAGCGCCACCAGGCGCCAGCGGCGGTGCTGATGGCACCGGTGCCGCCGACGGGCATCCTTGGCGCAACGATGAAGATCGCCCTGACCGACCCCGCTTTCTTCGGCGAGCAGGCACGCGCGACGCGTGGCGAGTACACGGCGGAAACGCTGGAGACGATTCGCGACGTCTACTACTCGGCTGAAACGACAAGCGAAGATCTGATCCGCTTCGGTCCGCTGTTCCAGTCCGAGTCGCGGCGTGCCATCCTGGACCTGACGCTGTTGGCCATGCACTTCGGCGGGCGACGACCGGCGCTGCCGGTTCTCGTCGTCGGCGGCGAAAAGGACGCGGTCTTCCCGCCGGCAGTTCTGGGCTTCACCGCCGCCCGCTGGCAGGCCGAGGTGGCGGTGATTCCACGCGCCGGGCATACGCTGATGCTCGACGCCCACTGGCAGACCGCGGCGTCAAGAATCGCCGGCTGGATCGAGCGCCAGCCGTAGCGCCACGCCGGCTCGCCGCGCTGCGCGCCTGCCCCGAGCGCCGGGCGCCATGAAGAGGGCTGCGCCGCCCTGAGCCATCTCTTGTCCGGATCTGCGACCATGCTCGATCAAGCAACCGCCAATATTCTGCTGGTAACGCCGACGCCCGCAAGCCTTCGACGGCTCACCAGCGCGCTGAGCAAAGCGGACGATTTGCGCGTCCGCAGCTTTGCGGACGAAGCCTTGGCGTCAGCCGAGTTGGCGGCCGATTGGCCAGACTTGATCCTGCTCGACGTCGAGTTGCCGGAACTCGCGGCTTACGCGCTCTGCCGACGCCTGAAGGCCAGTTCACCTGCCCGGGACGTCCCGGTACTCTTCGTTGATGCCTCGAACGAAGGCCGCGACCGAAGCGAGGGTTTCGCGGTTGGTGGCGCGGACTACCTGAGCGCGCCCTTCCCCGCACCGGAAGTCTTCGCACGGATACGCACGCATCTCGAACTGGCGCGGCTGCGGAAAAACGTGCAGCGCGCGCCACGGGTCGATGGTCGCGGCGAGGTCACCGCCGATGATGACCTCGGGAAGCCGCTGCGGATGCTCGAAGCGCCGCTCGACGTCACCACCCGCAAGCGCGCGGAGGAAGCGCTGCAACTGACCCAGTATGCGGTGGACCATGCTTCGGTGGCGGTGGCCTGGGCCAAGGCCGATGGCCGCTACCTCTACGTCAACCAGCAGATGTGTCGCATGCTCGGCTACTCGCGCGCGCAACTGCTCGGCATGCGCGTCATGGACGTCAACCCGGAAGCCGCTGCGGAAGAAATGTGGCGCGAGCACTGGCGAGAGCTCAAGGCCAAGGGCTCATTGATCTACGAAGCCCGGCGCCGGCACAGCAGTGGCCGAATCTTTCCGGTCGAGATGACCGCCAATTATTTCGAGTACGGCGGCGAGGGCTTCAGCATTGCTTTCGTTCGCGACATCAGCGAGCGCAAGCAGACCGAGAAAGCCCTGCAGCTCACCCGCCTCTGCATCATGCGTGCCTCGGACGCCGTCTTCTGGATCCGGCCGGACGGGCGATTCATCGAGGTCAACGAGCAGGCTTGCGCGGCCCTGGGGTATGCGCGCGACGAGTTGCTGGGCATGGCGGTGTGGGACATCGATCCGAATTTTGTCGCGGAAAAATGGCCACCGCATTGGCAACGAACGCGTGAACTCAAGACGCGCCGTTTCGAAACCCTGCACCGACGCCAGGACGGAGGCATCTTCCCGGTCGAGATCACGGCGAACAGCGTCGAATACGACGGTGAGGAATACGACTTCGCTTTCGCGCGCGACATCAGCGAACGCCGGCGGGCTGAAACGGCGCTGCGGGAAAGCGAGGCACGTTTGCGCACCGCCATCGAAAGCATCCCCTTCGACGTCTTCCTGATCGGCGCCGACGGCCGCTACGTGCTGCAGAACACGGAATCCCGCAAACATTGGGGAGACGTCGTCGGCAAGTATCCGGCGGAAGTCACTGATGACGCTGAAACACTGGCGCACTGGGACAGCAATAACCGCCGGGCGTTTGCCGGAGAAATCATCGAGGAAGAGGCCTGTTTTGCCGTCGCTGGCGAGGAGCGATGCTTCACCAACATCATCGCTCCGATCAAGGATGAGCACGAGATCCGGGGGATCGTCGGGCTGAACATCGACATCACCGAGCGCAAGCGTGCGGAACAGGAACTGCAGCGTCACCGCGAACACCTCGAGGATTTGGTCAGCGAGCGCACCACCGCGTTGCGCCAGGCCATGCACCAACTGGTCCAGGCCGAGAAACTGGCCGCCCTCGGCCACCTGGTCGCCGGCGTGGCCCATGAACTCAACACCCCATTGGGCAACGCCCGCCTCGTTGCCGGAACGCTTGGCGAGCATCTCCGCGAGTTCGCCAGCACGGTCGAATCCGGCACCCTGCGCCGCTCGCATCTGGCCACGTTTCTGGCACGGGCCCGGGAAGCAGTCGAACTGCTGGCACGCAACACGGCGCGCGCCGCCGACCTGATCGGCCAGTTCAAGCAGGTCGCAGTGGACCAGACCAGCATGCGCCGCCGACCTTTCGACCTGCGCCAGACCATCGAGGAACTGCTGGTTGCATTGCGTCCGCAGTTCAGGCGCACGGCGCACCGCATCGAACTGGACATCCCCACGGCACTGCGCCTCGACAGCTACCCCGGGCCGCTGGAACAGGTGATCAGCAACCTGATCGGCAACTCCCTGATCCACGGATTCGTCGGCATCGACGCCGGCTGCATCGGCATCGATGCCGAGCCGGTGGACGCCGGGCATATTCGCCTGCGCTACCGCGACAACGGCACGGGCATTCCCGAGCCCATCCTGAATCGCATCTTCGAGCCGTTCTTTACCACCCGGCTGGGTTGCGGCGGCAGCGGCCTGGGGCTGTACATCGCCTACAATCTGGTCACCGGCGTGCTCGGCGGCACGGTCGAGGTGCGTAGCCAACCCGGCCAGGGCACCGTCTTCGATCTCGTCCTGCCAACAGTTGCCCCGTCGCCGACCGTTCCCGGCCAGGCGTCGCTGCCGCTGGTATCCCGGCAGCGCGCCCCCGAGACGCGTCAAACAAGCGGCGATACCACCAATCGCTGAACCTCGGCGGTCGCCGTCGACCCGCGGGTCGACCCGACGGAAATCCTCAACCGCTCGCGCCCTGCTCGGCGAGCAGATCCGGCAACGCCAGCATGTGGCTGAACACCGCCCCGGCGCCGGCGGCAAGCAACTTGTCGGCAGTTCCCGGACGGGTGTGGCCGCCGCCACAAAAACCGAGCACACGCATACCCGCCGCGCGTGCGGCCTGAACCCCGGCCTCACTGTCTTCGATGACCAGGCAACGCGCCGGCGGTGCGCCCATGCGGTCGGCCGCCAGGAGGAACAAATCCGGGGCAGGTTTGCCGCGCGGCACCATCCCGGAACTGAACAGGTACGGCTCGAAGAACGCCAGCAAACCGGTCAGCCCAAGGTTGCAGCGAATCTTGTCGAGGCTCCCGGAAGAGGCCACGCATCTGGGCCAGGGCAAGCTGCGCAGCACATCCACCACCCCGGCGACTGGGCGCAACTCGGCAAGGAAAGCTGCACGATCACGCTCGCCAAGGCGGACGGCGAAGTCCGCCGGCAAGTCCCGGCCCAGATCCGCTGCCACCAGCGCCAGGACCGTGGACAAGCTGAGCCCGGTATAACGGTCGATCGCCTGTTGCGCGGTCATCGGAAAACCGATTTCGGTCAAGGCTTCGGCGAGAACGCGGCTGGCGATCGGTTCGCTATCGACCAGCACACCGTCGCAATCGAAAATCAGCAGCTCTGGTGTACAGCGCCCGTCCATCAGATCTGCTGCCGCCGCAACCGCAGCTGGCCACCGCATCTTCTCGGAATCATCAGCGCATGCGCCACTCCTGCACCTCCTGGAAATCCCTGACGACGATGTAGGACCTGACCCTGACGCGCATGACGGCGCATGACGGCGAAGTCGCGAATCCCGCAAGGTAGGGGTGGCGTGTCAGGTAGGCTTCGCGCAGGCGCGCGCAGTCGTCGCCGGCGACCTCTTCCGCTTCGCCCAGGGCGGTGATCGCCACCGCATCAAGGGTATCGGCGCCGACGTTCTCGCGGTTGTCGATGAACACCGCCACCCGCCGATTGGCCATCAGATTCGCATACTTGTGCGTCGCGCGCTCGGTGAGCAAAATCAGGTCGCACAAGTCCTCGCTGACCGAAAATGCCATCAGGCTGGTGTACGGCTGCCCGCCGCTCTCGGTCGCCAGTACCGCGTATTTCTGCGCCGCGAGCAGACCCTGCAGCAGCGACTCCAGTGCCGGCTCGCCACGCGTCATGCTCAAGGGATCCGTAGCACCGCTCATGACCTCTCCCTTCGGTCCGTGCTCCAGGCTGGCAGCTTCATCAGAAACCCAGGCAGTACGCGCGGCGGCTGCCTGAACCGCCATGCTCCCCGCGCGACCATGGACAAAATCCCGATCCCGTCGACAGCATGCGGCACACCGCGATCAGCCCACCCAAAGCACCCACGGCGTGCCGATGACCAGAAACACCAGTGCACAAAAGGCCGTCGTCAGTAGTCCGAGCCGGTACAACTCTCCCTGGGTGAGGTAGCCGCTGGCCACGAAGATGACATTCTGGCTGCCGCCCTGCGGCGTCAGCGTGGAGAAGTAGCTGCTGGCGAAGAGTAGCGCAAAGCCCATCAGGGGTATGGGCACGCCGGCCTGGACCCCGACATCGAGGAACACCCCGAACAGGGCCAGCACCTGCGCCGACTGGCTGACGAACATGTAGTGCATCAGCACGTAGAGCAGCAGCAGCACGACATAAGCGACCGGCCAGTCGAGGCCACCGAGCATCAGCGCCAGCCGTTCGCCGACATAGCTCATGAAGCCCATTTCGTTGAGTTGCCCGCTCAGCGCAAAAAGCACCGCCAGCCAGAGAAAGGTTGCCAGCGTGCCGCCCTGCAGGTAGATGTCGTCGAGGGTCAGAACCCTGGTCGCCAGCAGCGTGCCGAGGCCGGCGATGGCCACGGCCGTGAGGCTGAGGTTGAAGGTACCGGCGAGAATCCAGGCGCAGACCATGACTGCGAAGACCACAGCCGTGATCCACTCGTCACGCGACAGCGCGCCCATCTCGCGCAGCGCCGCGCGCGCCGCTTGTGGCGCGTCGGGGGTATCGGTCACCCCCGGCGGAAAAAGACGATAAAGCAACAGCGGGAGCAGACCGATGGCGACCAGTGCCGGCACCGAAGCGACGAGCAGCCAGGAGCCAAAACTCACTTGCAGGCCCTTCTCTGCGGCCAGCGAAACGCCGATCGGGTTGGCCGAGGTGGCGGTCAGCCACAGTGCCGACGAGACGCTGATGCTGGCCATGCCGCAAAACATCAGGTAGCCGCCAAGACGGCGCTTGCTCTCGTCTTCCGGCAACGAGCCGCTGCTCTGGGCGAGCGCCAGGATGATCGGGTAGAGCACGCCACCGCGCGCGGTGTTGCTCGGGAACCCCGGGGCGATCAGGGCATCGGTAATGAAAATGCTGTACGCCAGACCAAGCGTCGATTTTCCGAAGACGGTGACGACGCGCAGACTGATCCGCCTGCCCAGGCCGCACTTGACCACCGCCTGCGCGACCAGAAAGGCAACCACGACCAGGAGCACGCTGGGGTTGGCAAAGCCGCCGAAGACCTTGGCCGGATCCAGCGTTTCGCTGAGCACCGCGACCGCACCGGCGAGCAGTGCCGAGGTCAGCAGCGGCAGCGCATTGACAATCACCGCGAAGATCGCCGCCGCAAAAATGGCAAACAGGTGCCAGGCCTCCCGGGTCAGCCCCTCCGGAATCGGCGAGAACCAGATGCCGATGGCCAAGGCAAACACCGCCAGCGTCTTGGCAGTGTCCCGGAACCCGGATGCCGGTGCATTCATTGCGCCCCTCCTGTCGTGGTCGGCAGTGGCGAGCCCAGCCGTGCCCAGCCGCTGAGACCGACGACGCGGCCGCTCACTTCACCCTCTTCGTTGTTGGTCAGGTACTGCCAACTGAATGTATATTCCCCACTCACCCCGGCATAGCGACCCGTGCCACCGCTAAACCTGCCGGTAATCGGCTTGCCGGGGCCCATCTCGGCGCCGCGCAACTCGCTGAACACCTTGTCGCCCTGCTCGTCGGTCCACACACTGCGTGCCTGCACACCGCTCAGAGTGTCCGAGAAACCGATGACCTCGGCCCGGAAGCCGAGATGCGGCCGCTGTTCCCCACTGAGCAACAGCGAGCCACCGACCTTGAAGACCGCCGCCTGCTGTCCCGGCGCGAGGGACAGCGTCTGGCGGGTGCCGGTGGCGGACCAGGAGCCGGTGAAGGTTCGAATGCCCTCCGGTGCCGTGGTCGCGGGTTGCGGGTCCGCTCGCCGATCGCAGCCGCAGGTAGCCAACAGCCCGATGGCGACCACCAGGTTTCGCCAATGATGCCCTCCAGACCCGTCGCGCAGACCAAACATCTTCGTGTATCTCCTGCATTGTGCGCACCACCAGCCCACAGCCAGCACCGGCGGCAGACGCGGGCGCGATTCGGGGCACGATTTGTTGTCACGATTTTACTGCCGGGAGGGAGAGCATGCCGAGGCCTGCGCGATCCGTCAACCGCCGTGCATCCGGGATAACTGCCCGCGGCAAGTGCCCGCCGCCTGATTCGCCACGCACCGGCTTTCCAGTACAATCGCCTGCGCATCGGGGCCAGACGCTCCGACGCGCACCCGACGCCCCATCAAGGATCCCGCATGCCAGCCCTTGCCCATCTGAATCGCGTACTGCCCGGACTGCAGCCCCTGCTCACCTATCGCGCAGCGGACTGGCCGCACGACCTGAAAGCTGGCCTCTCGGTGGCGGCGGTGGCCATCCCGGTGGCCATCGCCTACGCGCAACTGGCAGGCTTCAGTCCGTCGACAGGCCTGTACGCGTCGATCCTGCCGATGATCGTGTACGCGCTCGCCGGCACCTCGCGGCAACTGATCATCGGCCCCGACGCCGCCACCTGCGCGATGATCGCCGCCGTGGTCACGCCTCTGGCCGCGGGCAACAGCGGCCTGTACCTCTCGTTCACCATCGCCCTGACGCTGCTGACCGGGATTTTCTGCGTCGCCGCGAGTTTCCTGCGTCTCGGTGGTCTGGCCGACTTCCTGGCCAGACCGATCCTGGTCGGCCTGCTCAACGGTGTGTCGATCTCGATCATGATTGGCCAGGTCGGCAAGGTCCTCGGCAGCAAGCCAGAAGCGACCCGCTTCTTTCGCCAGGTGCTGGAAATTCCCGATCTGATCCTGAAGGCGCACTGGCCGACGGTCCTGCTGTCGATCGGCAGCGTCGTGGTGATGCTGGTGATGCCGCGAATCTCGAAGCGCGTGCCGGCCTCGCTGGTGACCATGGTCATCGCCGGTCTGGCCGCTTATCTGCTGCGCCTGGACCAGATGGGGGTGGCCCTGATCGGGCCGGTCGCCAGTGGGCTGCCGGACCTCGAGTGGCCGGATCTGCCGTTCCACGAAATCGGCGATCTCGCCGGATCGGCGGCCGGACTGGCGCTGGTGCTATTTACCAGCGGCATGCTCACCGCGCGCAGTTTCGCCGAACGCAACGGCTACGACCTCGACGTCGACCGTGAATTTGCCGCTTTCGGCATGGCCAACATTGCCTCGGCGCTGTCGCAGGGTTTCGCCGTCACCGGCGCTGATTCGCGCACGGCGGTGAATGACGCCAACGGCGGACGCACCCAGATGGTCAGCATCGTCGCCGCGGCGGCCATTTCCCTGCTGCTGCTGCTCGGAACCGGCTCACTGGCCTGGTTGCCGATTGCCGCGCTCGGCGTGGTGCTGCTCTTCGCGTCGTGGTCGCTGCTCGACATGCAGGTTTTCAGGCGCTATCACCAGATCGAGCGCGCTGCCCTGGTACTCGGCGCGATCACCATGTTCGGCGTACTCGCCTTCGGCTCGATCAAGGCGATCATGCTGGCGGTCACGCTGGCCCTGTTGATGTTCATCCGCCGGGTGGCGCGCCCGGTCTGCGAGGAACTGGTCAATGTCCCCGGCCGGGCCGGCCTCTACAACCACCAGTTGTTTCCTGATGCGGCGACCATCGATGGCCTGCTGCTGCTGCGCTTCTGCGGTCCGCTGGTGTTCTTCAACGCCAACCATTTCCGCAGCGAAGTCCAGCATGCGATTGCCCGCCAGAGCGCTCCGGTGGAAAGCGTGGTGATCGACCTGATCCCGATGACCCATCTGGACATCACCGGCATCGACACGCTCGAACGGCTGGACCGCGAACTCGCCGCACGCCAGATTACCTTGTCGCTGGCCGGACGACAGATCGAGTTCGAACGCTGGCTCGAAAACACCGGCCACCCCGACGAGTCGCTGCGGCAGCGCGCCTACCCGACGATGCGTCAGGCGATTCGCCAGTGGCACGGACGTGACGAGGTGTCCTCCTCCGACGAGGGGGAAGACCCCAAGGAAGCCTGAGCACGGCACCGGCCATCCTGCCAGCATCGGCCGTCGTTCACCCAGAGGGAGGTGGCATGCTCAAGCGCGAACTCGAGTATTTCTTTGGCGCGTTGCGCTTTTTCACACGCTTGCCGGTGCCCGCCTGGGTCGGGCACAGCAGCGAGGCGCTGGAGCGGGCCACCCGCTATTTTCCAGCGGTTGGCCTGCTGGTCGGTGCGATCGCGGCGTCGATCTTCAGCGTGACTTCGACCCTCTGGCCGACGACGCTGGCGGTGCTGGCGTCGATGGCCAGCACGCTCTACCTGACCGGCGGCTTTCACGAGGACGGCTGGAGCGACATGGTCGACGGCTTCGGTGGCGGTTGGGAGAAGGCGCAGATCCTGGCAATCATGAAGGATTCGCGCATCGGCAGCTTCGGCGCCATGGCGCTGGTGATGCTGCTGCTCACCAAATTCTGCGCCCTGGTCGAGGTCGATCCGCTGGCCATTCCGGCGGCGCTGCTGGCCGGGCACGCCGTTTCCCGCTTCGCGGCGGCAACCCTGCTGCGCATCCTCGACTACGTGCGCGACGAGGGCAAGGCGAAACCCCTGGCCACACGCATCGGCGGCGGCGAATTGATCTTTGCCGGCGGCACGGCGTTGCTGCCGCTGTTGCTGCTCCCCCTGCCAGAGGCGCTGTGTGGCCTCACTCTGGCCGCCCTGGCCACCTTGTGGCTGGCGCGGATGTTTCACCGGCAGATCGGCGGCTATACCGGCGATTGTCTCGGTGCCACGCAGCAACTCTCGGAAGTCGCCTTTTACTGCGGACTGCTGTGCAGCTTTTCCTGATCCGGCACCCCCGCCCGCTGCTGGCAGCCGGCATCTGTTATGGTCAACTCGATGTCGAGGCGGCCGACCCGCAGCCCCTCGCCGAGCGCCTGCGTGGGCTGCTGCCCGCCGGCACACCGGTGGTCGCCAGTCCCTCACGGCGCGCGCGCGGCCTCGCCGAGGCCTTGCAGCGACGACCACGCTTCGATCGGCGACTGCTCGAAATCGATTTCGGCGCATGGGAAGGCCAGCCCTGGGATCAGGTCGACCGCCAGCTGCTCGACGCCTGGGCGGCTGATGTCCTGCATTTCGTCCCGCCGGGCGGCGAATCGGCGGCGATGCTGCAGACACGCGCCGTCGACTGCGTGCGGAGCCTGCGCGGACCACGTTGCGCACTGGTCACGCACGCCGGTGTGATACGCGCCGTGCTCGGGCACTGGCTGGGGTTGCCGGTTGGCGAATGGAGCCGGCTGACGCTCGATTTCGGCAGCATCACGCGGCTCGAAATCGAGCGCGCGCAGAACGAACTGCCGTCAGGGCGAAGGGCGGAACGGCAAGACCACGCCCCTGCAGCGGGCGTGTTGCACTATCTCAACCGCTGAAACCGGAAGCGTGCCGGCGGCCGTCGAACGTCATCCGCGCGGGTGGTGTTGGGCATGCAGAAGTTTGAGGCGCTCACGCGCGACATGCGTGTAGATCTGCGTCGTCGAAATGTCCGAATGACCCAGCAGCATCTGCACGACGCGCAGATCCGCGCCATGATTGAGCAGGTGCGTTGCAAAGGCATGCCGCAGCACATGCGGCGACAGGCGCGACGGATCGATCCCGGCTGGCAGCGCGTAGCGCTTGATCAGTAGCCAGAACGCCTGCCGGGTCATCGCCGCGCCACGCGCGGTGACGAACAGGTCGTCGCTCTGCCGCCCTTCGAGCAACGCCAGCCGGGCGTCGCCCAGATAGCGGCACAGCCAGTCACGCGCCTCTTCGCCGAGCGGTACCAGCCGCTCCTTGCCGCCCTTGCCGAAGACCCGCACGACGCCCATGTCGAGATTGAGTTCGTGCAATTTGAGTCCCACCAGTTCGCTGACGCGCAATCCGGTCGCATAGAGCGTTTCCAGCATCGCCCGATCGCGCTGCCCGAGTGTCGTCTCGACCTGGGGTGCAGCAAGCAGACGTTCCACCTGTCCTTCGGAAATCACTTTCGGCAGGCGCGAAGGTTTCACCGGCATGGCAACCTGCAGCGTAGGATCGTTGCTCCTGCGGCCGCGCGCCAACTGCTGCCGATAGAAACGGCGCAGTGTCGACACATGCCGAGCCTGCGAGGAGGCGCGCAGCGTTTGCGAGAGCATGGCCACGAAGCGCAGCAATATTGCTTCATCGATGCTGCACAGGCTGCCCAGCTGCTGCTCCGCGAGCCAGGTCGCGAGCTGCATCAGATCGCTGCGATAACTGTCCAGAGACGCCTTGGCCAGCCCGTCCTCGAGCCACAGCGTGTCGCAGAAGGCATCGATCTCGGCGAGATCAGCCGGATCGATCTCAACAGCCTTCATGCGCCAGCAACCAGCGCTTCACGTCGAGCAGAAAACCCGCCCTTTGTCCGGCAAAGCCTCCGAGGCCGCCAGTCGCCACGACGCGATGGCAGGGTACGATCACCGGAAAGGGGTTCGCACCGCACGCCTGGCCGACTGCCCGTGGCGCGTTGTGCAGCGCCCTGGCGAGTTCTCCATAAGTGCGCGTCTGGTGCGTCGGAATCGCCGCGATGTGCTGCCAGACGCCGCGTTGAAAGGGAGTTCCGGCGGGGCGCAGGGGCAAGACCGGGACGAATTCAGCGTCGGCGAGGTAGGCCGCCAGCTGACTCGCGGCTTCGGCGGCGAGCGCGTTGCGCGCAGCGACCGCCGGCCGTGGCAGGAGGAAGGCAATGCCGTGGATCTGCTCCTCGTCGCAGCAGACGCCGAGGCTGAATCCGGCGGCACTGATCACCACCTGGTATGGCGGCTCGGCGGGCGGGCTCATCGCTGCGCGCTTTGCGGCACCGCTCGTCAGGAGGCCTTGCCGAGCAGCGCCTGCTTCAGATCATCCTGCACCGGCTTGTTGCCGAGCCAGATTTTCAGCAGCGCCTTGTAGAAATCCTCGCCGGCGATATCCTTGCCTTTGACCTGCCCGTTGACCGTCAGCCGGGTGCCGTTCTCCGGCAGCCAGTCGATGAGCACGACGGTACCGGTCTTGGGTTCGCCGGCGGCCAGCATGCTGTCGGAAAACTGCTTCAGACGCTCCTTCAGGCCGGCCATTTCAGCTTCCGAATGATTGCTGGTCATGCCTTCCTGCAGCGCCTCGACGAACTGCTGCGGCGAGAGGTCGCGCAGCAGGCTGAGTGAAATCCGCTTGGCGCCCCTGGCCGCCAGCACGGCCTCGGCGTCAGTGCGTTTCTCCGGCAGGTAAAGCGCCATCGCATAGACCTTGAAGACAGCCTTCTTGCGTACCCCGGCACCGTTGACCAGCAATTCGCCGGAACCCACGCGGGTCTTGTCGTCGAACTTGACGCCGCCGACTTCGACGGCAGCCGCGAGATGGAACGACACGGCGGCAGCGACCGCCAGCAACAGATGTTTCATCGAGTCTCCTTTAGGGGTGTGCCTGCTTCGGCGGGTCTGGGCAAACCTGCAGTGGCCTCCGCCTGCCACTGCAGCGCTACGGTCGGCCGGCGCTGCCGACCGATCGACTGCGGCTAGGCACGGACCTCGCCGTTGCCGAGAACGATCCATTTCTGGCTGGTCAGCCCTTCAAGACCGACCGGGCCACGCGCGTGAATCTTGTCGGTCGAAATGCCGATTTCGGCACCGAGTCCGTACTCGAAACCATCAGCGAAGCGCGTCGAGGCGTTGACCATCACCGACGCCGAATCGACTTCGCGCAAAAAGCGCATCGCCGAAGTATAGTTTTCGGTGACGATGGCGTCCGTATGGTGCGAACCGTAGGCGTTGATGTGCTCGATCGCCTCGCCGAGCCCGTCCACCACCTTGACCGAAATGATCGGCGCCAGAAATTCGCTGGCGTAGTCTTCCTCGCTGGCCGGCCGCGCCTCCCTGACACGGTCCAGGGTTTCCGGACAGCCGCGAATCTCGACGCCCTTCCGGGTCAGCATGGCCGCGATCACCGGCAACAGGCGAGGCACCACGGTGCGCGCGAGCAACAGCGACTCGGCGGTATTGCAGGTGCCATAACGCTGGGTCTTGGCGTTCTCGACGATCTGCAGCGCTTTTTCAGGGTCGGCATCATCATCGAGGTAAACATGACAGTTGCCGTCGAGGTGCTGGATCATCGGCACGCGCGCCTCGGCGAGCAGGCGCGAGATCAGTCCCTTGCCGCCGCGCGGAACGATCACATCGACAAACTCGCGCATCCTGATCAGGTGGCCGACCGCGCCGCGGTCGGTGGTTTCGATCACCTGCACGGCGGTCGCCGGCAGCCCGGCGCTGGCCAGTCCTTCCTGTACCAGTGCGGCAATGGCCTGGTTGCAGCGAATCGCTTCCGAGCCGCCGCGCAGAATCGACGCATTGCCCGACTTCAGGCACAGGGCCGCGGCGTCGGCGGTGACGTTCGGACGCGCCTCGTAGATGATCCCGATGACGCCCAGCGGCACGCGCATCCTGCCCACCTGAATGCCACTCGGTCGGAACTTCAGGTCACTGATCTCACCCACCGGATCGGGCAGCGCCGCGACCTGCTCGACGCCCTCGGCCATCGCCGCAACACCCTGCGCCGAAAGCGTCAGGCGGTCGAGCAGCGCCGGCTCCAGACCGGCCGCATGGGCCGCCGCCAGATCCTCCCGATTGGCGGCGACCAGGGTGTCACACTCCCGCCGGATGGCCGCGGCGATGGCCCGCAGCGCAGCGTTCTTCTCCTGGCTGTCGGCGCGGGCCATCTGCCGCGAGGCTTCGCGGGCCTGCCTGCCGACGCGCTGCATGTACTGCTCGATGTTCATGAGGTTCCCTGTATTACCGACAGTGCGATTATAGCCATCGACGGTGCGCAAGCGTCAACGGAACCCCCGGAAAGGAATACACTCTGAGGCTTATCGCAATTTTCCGCCGCCACCGACCATGAAGAAAAAACTGATTCTGCCCGCCGAAGTGAAAGTCTGCGCAACCTGCAGCTACTGGGACGGTGAACGAACGGTCGATCCCGAACTTCGCGTGGTGGTGGTCGCCGAGGATTGCGCGGGTGAGTGCCTGGTGCAGACCAAATGCAGCCATGGCCTCAACGACGTACGCGCCGAAACCGAACAGTGCGTCTGGGAACACCTGGCACCTGACGTCGCCCCCGGTGACGAGGAAAAGGGCAACAGCGCCTGACCCGGCGCGCAGGCACGGGCTTCAGACGGCGGCCAGGCGAAGACCCAGTTGCCGGAACTCGTCCCATACGTCACCGCTGGCCAGCCCCTTGATCATTCGGTCGATGCGCGCAGCATGCGCCAGCGCCAGTTCGACCCGCGCCCTGTCGAGCCGCTTCAATGCCTGCCTGATCAGCGTCTGCCGTGCCCCCCAGATACGCGCGTCGCGCAGCAAGGCATCGAGCGGCTGTTGCCTGGCCAGCCCGGTGCTGATCTGGGCCAGCGCCCGCACTTCCTCGGCCATCGCCCAGAGGATCAGCAGTGGCGCCTCCCCTTCCTGCTGCAGTCCGTCAATGGTGCGCACCAGTCGTGCGACATCACCGACGAGCAGCGCTTCGCGCAGGCCGTCGAGGTCGTAACGGGCGACGTTGAGGACGGCGTCGCGAATCTGCTGCGGACTCAGTTCACCATCGGGGTACAGTACACCCAGCTTCAGTATCTCCTGGTGTGCCGCCAGGAGATTGCCTTCGACGCGCTCGGCGATGAAGCGCAAACCCTCGGCGGACGCGCTCTGCTTCTGGCGGCGCAGACGGCCGGCAAGCCAGGCCGGCAGTTCGCCCAGGCCCGGCGTCGGCAACTTGACCACCACGCCGGCGGTGGCCAGGACACTCATCCACGCGGATTTTTCCTCTCGCCAGTCGACACCGATCATGCTCACCAGCAACAGCGAATCGGGTGAAGGACGCGCGCAATACTCCTGCAGCGCGGCACCGCCTTCGCGTCCCGGTTTGCCGGTCGGAATACGCAGATCGATGAGCGTACGACCACCGAAGAGCGACAGGCTGCCGGCGGCGTGATACAGGCCGTTCCAGTCGAAACCGGCGATCGCGGTGAGCACTTTGCGCTCGTCGAAGCCTTGCCGGCGCGCCGCAGCACGAATGGCGTCGGCCGCTTCGATGACCAGCAGGGGTTCGTCGCCATACACCAGGTACACCGGCTGCAGCCCGCGTTCGAGATGAGCGGCGAGTTGTTCCGCCTTGAGCTGCATTACCGGCGAGTTTCTTCCGGGGGGGGGGCATACACCGGCCTGGCGGCTGCCAGCCGGCGCATCAACTGCTGCACGAGGTCGTTCTCCATGTCCCGCCAGAGCAGGGTTTCCTCCTGTTGCTTGGCGAGCACGTTGGAATCATCGTAGGTCAGATCGCGGACCAGTTCGATGGTCGCCGGCGGCACGAGATCTCGACCCTTGTCGTCGGTGAGCCGGTAGTTGTAAAGATAGCGCAGGCGTAGCTCACTGATCCGGCCGGTGCCCGAGAGCGAGAGGATCACCCGGTCACGATACTCGGCGCCCGGCAACAGGGTGGCCTGTGCGTCGCTGGCGGTCAACGCCAGGCGCGTCGACCCCGAGGCACGAATGGCCCGCTTCAGGCTGGCACCGATCACCGAATATTCCGGCATCGACAGATACAGGCTTTCGAAAGGCAAGGTGTAGGCGCCGCGCAACTGAAAGCCGCAACCGGCAAGCAGCGCGAGCACGACGGCAAGCCAGGCAGACGGTAGCGCTGCACGCATGGTGATCGTCCTCGAAGTCTTGATGGGCTGGCGCTGCGCGTCAGGCAACGATGTTGACCAGACGGCCGGGAACGACCACCAGTTTCTTCGGAGCGGCACCGGCCAGATGCTTGCGCGCCACTTCGCAGGCCAGCGCAGCACTCTCGATGGCCGCCCGATCGGCACCAGCCGGCACGCGCAGGCTGCCGCGCAGCTTGCCGTTGATCTGCAGCACCAGTTCGATTTCATCCTGCACCAGCGCGCCGGCGTCGACCTCCGGGAACGCCTCCTGGCTGGCAGTGAGACCGGGTCTGAGGGCCGCGTACAGTGCCTCGCAGACATGCGGGACGATCGGGCTGAGCATCAGCGTCACCGCTTCGAGCGCTTCCTGCCGGACCGCGCGCGCGGCAGGCGAGTCGTCGGCGATCCGGCCATAGGCGTTGAGCAGTTCCATCACCGCCGCGATCGCGGTATTGAACTGCTTGCGGCGGCCATAATCGTCGGCGACCTTGCCGATCGTCTGATGCAACTGCCGGCGCAAGGCTTTCAGTTCGCCGGACAAATCCGCTGCCGGGGCGGCCGCGACAGGCCCCGCCGAGACATGCTCGTAGACGATTCGCCACAGTCGTTTGAGGAAGCGGAAAGCGCCCTCGACGCCAGCGTCCGACCATTCGAGCGACTGGTCGGGCGGGCTGGCGAACATGATGAACAGGCGCGCCGTGTCGGCCCCATACTGGTCGATCAGCGCCTGCGGGTCGACGCCGTTGTTCTTCGACTTCGACATCTTCTCGATGCCCCCGACGACGACCGGCAATCCATCGGCGCGCAGCGTCGCCCCGCTGGCACGGCCTCGTTCGTCATGGACGGCATCGACGTCGGCCGGGTTGAGCCACTGCTTCTTGCCCTGGCTGTCCTCGCGGAAGAAGGTCGGAGCGACGACCATGCCCTGCGTCAACAGCCGGGCGAAAGGCTCGTTCAACGCGTGCTCGCCAAACAGCCCGAGGTCGCGCATCAGCTTGGTCCAGAAGCGCGAATAGAGCAGGTGCAGGATGGCGTGCTCGATGCCGCCGATGTACTGGTCGATGCCGCCCCGGCACCAATAGGCCACGCGCTCGTCAACCATCGCGCGATCGTTGTCCGGACAGCAATAACGCAGGAAGTACCACGAGGACTCGACAAAGGTGTCCAGCGTATCGGTTTCGCGCCGAGCCGGGCCGCCGCACCGGGGACAGGTGGTTTCGTAAAACTCGGGCATTCTGGCCAGTGGCGAACCGGCGCCGGTGATGGTGACGTCTTCCGGCAGCACCACCGGCAGGTCGGCGTCAGGCACCGGCACCTCGCCGCAGGCGGCGCAGTGGATGATCGGGATCGGGCACCCCCAGTAGCGCTGCCGGGAAATGCCCCAGTCGCGCAGGCGGAACTGCACCTTCTTTTCCCCCAGACCCTTGGCCGCGAGATCCGCGGCGATGGCGTCAACCGCCGCCGCACAGCCCAAACCGTCGTATTTCCCGGAGTTGACGCAGACGCCGCGCTGTTTGTCGGCGTACCACTCCTGCCAGCCTTCGAGTGAAAAGCTTTCGCCCGGCACGGCGATCACCTGCCTGATCGGCAATCCGTATTTCCTGGCAAAAACGAAGTCGCGCTCGTCGTGCGCCGGCACCGCCATCACTGCACCGTCGCCGTAGCTCATCAGCACGTAATTGCCGATCCATACCTCAACCTGTTCGCCGCTCAACGGGTGGGTGACGAAAATGCCGGTCGGCAGGCCCTTCTTCTCCATCGTCGCGAGGTCCGCCTCGGCGACGCCGCCGCGCTTGCACTCTTCGACAAAAGCCGCCACCTGCGGGTCACGCGCCGCCGCGTAGGTCGCCAGCGGATGCTCGGCGGCGACGGCGCAGAAGGTGACGCCCATGATGGTGTCGGCGCGCGTGGTGAATACCCACAACTGACCGGGCTGACCATCGAGTTCATAAGGAAAGGCGAAGCGCACACCGGTACTCTTGCCGATCCAGTTCTTCTGCATCAGGCGGACCTGCTCCGGCCAGCCATCGAGTTGATCAAGGTCGGCGAGCAGTTCTTCCGCGTAGGCGGTGATCTTCATGTAGTACATCGGGATCTCGCGCTTCTCGACCAGCGCGCCCGAACGCCAGCCGCGGCCCTCGATGACCTGCTCGTTGGCCAGCACGGTCTGGTCAACCGGATCCCAGTTGACGGTCCCCCGGCGCTGGTAGATCAAACCCTTGGCGTACAGACGGGTAAATAGCCACTGTTCCCAGCGATAGTACTCCGGCGTACAGGTGGCGAGTTCACGCTGCCAGTCGATGGCAAAGCCCAGCCGTTGGAGCTGGGTCTTCATGTACGCGATGTTGGCGTAGGTCCATTGTGCCGGCGGCACATTGTTCTGAATCGCGGCGTTTTCCGCCGGCATGCCGAAAGCGTCCCAACCCATCGGCTGCAGGACGTTGTAGCCCAGCATCTGGTGGAAGCGCGTGAGGACGTCGCCAATCGTGTAGTTGCGCACGTGCCCCATGTGCAGCTTGCCCGAGGGATAGGGGAACATCGACAGGCAGTAGTACTTGGGCCGGCTCGGGTCCTCGATGGCGCGCGCCGCGCCGCTGCGGTTCCAGAGTTCCTGGGCGGCGACTTCAAGCTCCGCGGGTTGATACTTTTCCTGCATGGTTGATCACGATCCAGAAAGGGGCCAAGTCGCGAATTATACGCATACGCGCCTGACGCCGCGCCGCCGGCCGCCGAGTGTTGCCGCCTCAGCGACGTGGATCGGGAGTGAAACCACCCGGAAAGGGATTCGGGGCCGGTTCGCGTTTTGGTCGCGGAATGATGCCCTGGGCGAGAAGGTTGGCGTAGCTGTCGTAATAGAGGGTGAGAATCTCGGTCGCCGAGTCGGTGGCGCGGCGAAACTCGGTGAACTGCGTCGGTGCATTGATGCGTTCGCCGTGGCCGGTACCGAGACGACTTTCGATCTGCCTGGTGGCGACTTCGTCACGCACCGGGGCGGCAGCCTTGGCCGCTGCGTTCGCTACCGCCCCTGCGGCAGCGCCAGGCGCATCGCGCTCACGCGACGGCATCGCCACCGCCGGCGGCGGCGCGGCCTCGGCTTCCCGGTAGACGGCAACGCCAATCACGCCGACGTTCTGTGGGCGATCGGTGCGACCGGCATAGCTGTCGGCAACGCTGGTGAAATAGAACGCGGCGACATCGTCCATGCTCTTCCGCCAGCCGGAGATCTCGGCGACCTGCCCGGCCGCCAGGACGTATCCCGACTGTGAAGTCGCGGCGGTCTGGCCGTTCAGCGCATTGATGCCGTCCACCGAGAGCACCGTCAGCACCCGGCCACCACTGTGATTGCGCAGCAGCACCGTATAGCGATTGCCGGGAGTGCCGGCGACATAAAGCCGACCGCGATGCGGGTACACCTCCAGCGTCTTGCCGCTGCTGCGGTCCATGACGCTGACGTCGACCAGTGCTCCGGCGTTGGCAACAGCACCGCTACCGGCCAGCAGCAGGGCGGCAAACAGGGCGACGAGTTTGTTCATGGCGATCTCCAGGAATGAGGTAGGTAGATGAGCGTGTAAACGCCTGTCGCCGGCAATCGGGGTTAAACCGCAAGACCGCTGTCGGGCACTCGTACCTTCGCCTGCCTGGCGCAAGACCGTCCCGCCCCACTAGAGCCGCGATCCGGCGCGCGCATGCCGCTGCACCACGGCCACCAGCGCCTCGATGTCGATCGGCTTGGCCAGGTGGTCGACCATCCCCACCGCCAGGCACTTGGCCCGCTCCTCGGCCAGGGCGTGCGCGGTTTGCCCGACGACCGGCAGCGCCGGCGCAAAGGCATGGATACGACGCGTCGCGTCGTATCCGTCCAGGCAGGGCATCTGGATGTCCATCAACACCAGGTCATAGGCGTCGGCACCTTCGCGCCGGATCTGATCGACCGCCTGTTGGCCGTCGCCCACGACGGTGACCCTTGCGCCCTCGGAAGCAAGGATTTCCTCCAGGATGTACTGGTTGATCTCGTTGTCGTCGGCGGCCAGGATGGTCAGACCCGCCAGCCGTGCGACGGGCGGGGCCAGCGCGTCAGCTTCACCAGGGGCGGGGGCAACGACCGGCGGCGCTTCGAGACACGGCAGGCGCACTTCGAAACGGCTACCGCCCCCCGGCCGACTGCTCACCGTCAGGCTGCCGTGCATCATGTCCACCAGCCGCCTGGTTATCGCCAGCCCGAGGCCACTGCCGCCATAACGCCGGGTGGTACTGTTGTCGGCCTGCTCGAATGGGGCAAACAGCCGCGCCACATGCTCCTCGCTCAGACCAATGCCGCTGTCACTCACCTGGAACAGCAGATTTTCGCCGCTGCGCGTCGCCTGCAGGCTGACGCCGCCCTGCTCGGTAAACTTGACCGCATTGGACAACAGGTTCATCAGAATCTGTTCGACCCGCAGGGGGTCGCCCAGGCAGGACGCGGGGAGATCCGCGCTCAGCCGCCATGCGATCCTGATGCCCTTCTCCTGCGCTCGCCCGACAACCAGTTCGCAGGCGTGCTCGCTGATCCGCGCCGGCGAATACGGGATGCTCTCCAGATGCAGTTTGCCCGCTTCGATTCGGGAAAAGTCGAGGATGTCATTGATGATGCCGAGCAGCAACTGACCGGATTCGAGAATGCGCGTAAACGTCGCTTCGCTCCGGCTCCCGGCCTCGGCGCGCGCGCCCAGCTGCGCCCACCCGAGGACGCCGTTGAGCGGCGTCCGGATTTCGTGGCTCATGTTCGCCAGAAATTCGCTCTTGGCGCGGCTGGCCGCTTCGGCGGCGTCACGGGCCGCGACCATTTCGGCGGTACGGGCGGCCACCAGTTCCTCGAGGTACTCGCGGTGACGCTGCAGTTCCAGATCGACCAGCTTGCGCTCGCTGATGTCCTGGAAGGTGCCGGTAAGATAGGTGCCCTCATCGGGGTCGTGCATCCGCCCGACACAACGCAGCTCGGCCCAGAAATTCTGCCCCGTGGCATGAAACATGCGGCATTCCAGGGTGAACGGTTCGCCCGTATCGAGGGTGTGTTGCAGGGCGGCGCGCACCGCCGGCAGTGATTCCGGCGCGTAATACCGCAGGCCATCCTCAAGGTCGACAGGGGGGGAGTCCAGCGGATGTCCCAGCAGGCGGTAAACCTCCTCGGTCCACTTCAGGCTGTTGGTCGTCGGATTGGCTTTCCAGCCGCCTACCCTGGCGATCGACTGGGATTCCCGCAGGAACGCCAGTGCCTCGCGCAAGGCCAGGTCGGCTTTCTTGCGATCGCTGATGTCGCGGCACAAGGCGATCACCACATTCTCGCCGGCGACCCTGGCGCCGCTGACGCTGATTTCGACATCGAAGATCGTTCCGTCGCTGCGCCGGTGGCGAGTCTCGAAGGTCTGGTCAACCTCCTTGAGGTCGGCGAAGGCCTCCCTTATCTGCGCCTCTGTCATGTTCGCCTCCCAGTCCCAGGTGTGCAGACGCAGCACGTCCTGCGGCGAGTAACGGAGCATTTCCGCGAAGCGTCGGTTGGCCTCGACCACCCGGTGCCGCTGGTTGATGATCACGATGCCATCGCGCGAGGTGTCCATCAGCAGGCGGCGACGTTCGCCCGCTTCGCGCAGCGCCGCCTCCGCCGCGCGTGCCGCGGTGACGTCATGGGCAATGCCCAGCACGCCGATCAGTCTTCCCTGACTGTCGCGCATCGGCGTCTTGGTGGTTTCGAACAGACCGCGGTAACCACCGTCGGCGAAATCCAGCCACTCCTCGTTGACCCTGGGCTGCCCGGCGGCAATCGCCGCGAGATCATTGGCGCGAAAGAAGTCAGCGAGAACCGGATCGACGAAGTCATGGTCGGTCTTGCCGATGATAGCGCCTTCCTTGGCGCCGAACAGCGCTTCGAAGCGCGGGTTGCAAGCCAGATACACGCCATGCGGGTCCTTCAGCCACACCAGGTCCGGGATGGTGTGGATCAGGGTCTTGAGAAATCCCCGCTCACGTTCGAGCTCGTCCTGGGCCCTGCGGCTCAGGGTGACGTCGCGAAACGACCAGATGCGAGCCTGCTCGGCGCCGATGCGCATCGCCGCTGAATAGCGTTCGAACACCCGCCCATCCCTGAAGTGCAGGCTGTCCCAGGAAGTCTCATCGGTTTCGTACAGGGAGTTCACCTGACGCAGAAAGCTCTCCGGATCAAGCAGCTGTTCGACGACAAAGGCCAGCAGGCGCCCGTCCGCGTGCAGGGCCAGCAATTCCTCAGGAACCCGCCACATTTCCTGGAAGCGCCGGTTATGGGTGAGCACCTGGCCCGCGGCGCCGACCACCAGAATGCCGTCGGCGGTCGCATCGAGGGTGGCACGCAGCATCGCTTCGCTTTGCTGCACGGCCTGTCGGGCATTGATGCGCTCGGTGATGTCGCGGGCGAAACCGACGGTGCCGATGACCTTGCCGTCGACGGAAACCGGCGATTTGAAGGTTTCGATCCACGCACGGCGACCCGCTTCCTCGATTTCTTCCTCGACGGTCCTGGATTGACCGCTTTCGAGGACCGCACGGTCGTCGGCACGATAGCGGTCGGCAAGGTCAGACGCCCAACAGTCGAAATCGCTACGACCCACCAGATCCGGCGGCTGGCCTTTTCCGGTCGCTTCGGCGAAAGCACGGTTGACCGCCAGAAAGCGGCTGTCCCGGTCCTTGAGCCAGACCAGGAAAGGGAAGTTGTCCAGCACCGCCCGCTGGTAGCGATCCCGCAGCAGCATTTCGTACTTGAGTTGCGCCAGCGGACCGACGTCACGCGCGATGCCCAGCAGCGCATCGTGCCCGTCCCAGCTTCCCCGCACGACGCGCGCATCGACCACCAGCGGGTCGCCGTCGGCGCGCTGCAAATGCAGCACGCAGCCCTGGCAGTTGCCGGCCAGCATTTCCGCCAGGGACTGCCGGGCTTCGGCGCGCAGCACGGGGGAATGCAGTTCAAGCAGCTCGTGCCCGATGAACTCGTCGCCACAACCCAGGCTCCTTCTGGCTGCCGGATTGAGGTGGCGTACGCGACCTTCGAGGTCCAGGACGAACACCAGATCCGGAATGGCCTGAAACAGGCCTTCCAGGTTCTGATGCCGGGGAGCCACTCGCGAACGCGCCGACAGGCGCTGTCGCAGCCGCTTGTACTGGCGGGCCAGACCGCTCAGCATCGCGACAGTCGACCGCAGCAGCAAGGCCGAGTGACCGGCGCCGCCGGCCTGTGCTGGACTGACGCTGAGCCAGATGTTGCCCAGGGATGCGGCGAGAACCCCGCATACCGTTCGCGAGCCACTGAATTATTCCTTGAGAACAAACGCTTGATGAAACTTGCCGGGAGGAGTGAGCGGAAACGGCAACGACCAGGCGCGGAGTGTAGGAGCTGCCGCAACAGCGGTCAATCGCACATCCTGACACGCACTGCTGCGAACGCCTCCTGATCGCTGCGGCTCCCTGCCGGTACCACCGGCGCGACCGCCCCGGACGACGTGCTCGCCGGTGTCCCCGGCACGGACAATACGCGCGCACCTCATGGACGCAGGTCCTCGGGCAAGGGATAGTCCGGGTATTCGCGACGGAACTCGCGCAACTGCCGTTCGGCCTCCTGAAGGTTGCCTTCGCGTCGGAGGGCACGGATTTCATCGAGCCAGACGCTCGCCGTGCGGACGGCTTGCGCCCGCGATTTCGCCAGCGCGGTCGCCGGCGCTCTGCCGGGAGCGGCAGCCAACTGCGCTTCGGTGCTGTTGCCGGTGACCGTGCCGGCGACGGCAGGGGCAACGTCCGAACGTTCGGAGCGGGTTGCCGCCGGCTCTGCCGCCGACGGTGCGGGTTTCGCTGCCACCGCGCTCGAAACCCGCTCGGCAACGCTCTCGGACTTCGCATCGCGGTCGCGCGCGTCGACTCCGATCGACGGCTGTCTTGCCTGCTGCCGTGCTTCGGCCTGCCGGTCCGACAGGGCGCCAGCCGTCCTGGCCGGCGCGGAAGGAGCGACCGCGGCAGCGGGCCTGGCCTCCGGATCGGCAAACTTCGCCGCTGGCGCAGCGGCCGGCGCCGGCGTGACTGGCGGACCGGGAACCACAGGCACGAACCCGTCTCCCGGCGGCGGCTGTTGCAGCAGGGAGAGCGTCAGGGTCAGCACCAGCGTCGTGGCCAGCGCCAACGGCGTACGCCAACGCCGCCACCAGCGGCCGTGGTTGGCGCCGGGCGACCGTTCACCCGCGCCAAGCGCCGCCTCCGCGGCGGCCAGAATCCGCTCGTCGATAGCCGGCGACGGTTCGTCGGTCGCAAACTGCCGATACAGTCGCGAGAGCGGCGGATCGCTCGGGAAATCCTGGCGCGGTTCGGTCATAAGAGATCCTGCAGCGAGTGCCTGAGCTTGCTCAGCGCGTAACGCAAACGGCTCTTGGTCGTTTCGCGACCGCAATCGGTCGCGGCGGCGATTTCATCCAGGGTCAGCCCACCCTCCTCGGCCAGCAGAAAGACTTCACGCTGGGCAGACGGCAGCGCCGCCAGCGCCAGACTGATTCGTTCGGCCACATGCTGCCGCTCATGCACGGCATGCGGCGTCTCGTGGCTGGGCGCCGGCAGGTTGGCCAGCAGATCATCCGGACCATCGGCAGCGGGGTCACCCGCGGGCGGCGCAAACTGCAACGGCAACTGGTGCGCGTGCTGTCGATAGTGGTCGATCAGGCGATGACGCGCGATCCGGAAGATCCATGTCGAAAAGCGGGCCAGCGGTTCGTAATGGGCGCGTGCGTTGATCACCTTGATCCATACCTCGTGGTACAGTTCTTCGGCCAGCGTCGGATTGCCGCATTGCCGAGCCAGATAGCGATGGAGCGGGCCACGATAGCGACCGTAGAGCGTCGTGAACGCCTGGGCGTCACCGGCGCGGTAGGCCAGCATCAATCGTTCGTCGCTCCACTCTCCGTGCATTCCGGCAGTCTAGCCGCTGTTGGGGCAAACGCAAGTTTCCCCGTGCAGAGTATTTTGCCGACATCCAGGCTGGTGCTTTGCCATGCGCCCCCGTCGACCTTGTTCGGCTTCACGCTGGAGTTGGAGAACATGCAGGTGCTCAAGTCGGGGAAAGCTTTTGCCATCCAGGTCTATCGCCACGCCGCTGGTTAACGAATGAGCCTGCCTCGTGCGCGCGAAATCCTGCAGGCAGGAGTTGCCGAGGATGCGGTTGCGCGAGCGATGACCTGCTGGCAGACTCCGCGCCTGTCCGGCTTGGTGGTCGAGCAGCAAGACAATTGACCGTACCGAACCCGGAATCCCTCACTGGCTCGGCAGAGTCGACATTCCGAGGGACTGGACATTCTTGTCTTCTGGTTTGGACACGTCAGCCATTTGCTGCTCGACTGTCCAGTGAGGAGAACTGATGGAGAAGCGAGTGCTTGTTGTTCCATCCTTCATCGCCTGTACGGTGGGCTTGCCTGTGGCCGTGCTTGCGCAAGGACCGACCTTCAGTTGTGCGAAAGCAAGTGGCGAGGTTGAAACGCTGATCTGCAGCGACGCCTCACTGGCGACGCTCGACCGCCAGCTCGACGAGGCCTACAGAGCGGCTGCGGCGAAGGCGAAGGCCAAGGGCAAGCTTGCGACGCGGCTGCGCGAGGAGCAGCGGGGCTGGGTCAAGGGTCGCAACGACTGCTGGAAAGCGAAAGGGGAGCAGACCTGGATCACGGCGACCTGGACCGTCGACACGGTCAAGGGGTGCGTCGATGCCCAGTACCGGCTCCGCACGTCGGAACTGCAAGCGGTCTGGCAACTGGCAACACCGAAGACGATCCCCTATGCCTGCCAGAACAACCCCGCCAACGAGGTGCTGGCGCACTTCTTCGCCACCGACCCGGCCACGGTTCGAATGGAGCGCGGCGATCGTACCGTGACGCTGTGGCTCGTCGGCTCTGCGAGCAAGGGGAACTACGAAGGGCAGAATGTCAGCCTCGTGCATCAGGGCAACGAGCTGAAAGTGAGCTGGCTGAACACGAATACCGGCAAGACCGACGAACTGCAATGCCAGGCGAAATAACACGATGACCACCACCGAATCCAGCACCGGCAGCTGGTCAGCACGTCTCAACGGCGCGTTCTGGCTGGCGCTGATCCTGTTCGCACTGGCCGGCCTGCTGGTAGTAGGCAAGCTGCCGCTATGGATCGTCGGCATGGTGATCGCCGCGGGCGTCGCACTGGGTACGCTGCTGTTCCTGCTGCGCTGGCTGGCCAGGCGGCGCGACCCGGCCTACTCGCCTGGCCGGTCCTGCGGCGCCTTCGCGCTCGCCGGTGCGCTGGGCATGCTGGGGCTGGCCTCGCTGCCGGTGTTCTATCTGGCCTTCTGGGTTCAGAGCGGGCCAACCGCGGTGCCGCTGGCCACGCTGTCCAACGGCCAGAAGACGGTGGTCTTCCAGGGCATGCAGCACATCGGCTCGGAGGAGTTCTACAAGTCGGTGGTGTTCGACCTCGAACAGGCGCTGGTGGATGGCTACACCTTGTTCTACGAGGGCGTAACGCCTGTGGACGGGCGGCCCGACCTGACCGACTGGTTCAACCAGACCCTGCGGGGCAGCAAGCAGGACCTCAGCGCGGGCTACAAGAAGATGGCCGAGCAATGCGGTCTGAGCTTCCAGCTGAACTACTTCGACCCGATCAAGGCCGACATGGCGATCCACCCGTCGCGGCACATCACCGCCGACGCGAACTTCCTCGAGATGAAGACCGAGTACGACCGCCTGTTGCGCGAGGACCCGGCCTTCGCGGCGGCGATGGCCGCCAGGGCGGCCAGGGCCAAGCCGGCGACGTCCGATGCCGGCGATCCGTTCGCGCTCTTTCTCGGCATCGTGGAAGGGGCCACCCCCGAGCAGAAGAAGCTCGCCGGCATCGTCTGCCGCGGCGTGCTGGGCATGGCCGTCTCCGGCGCGCTCGGCGAAGGGAAGGATCCGTCCAACCGCATCATCGTCGATTTCCGCAACCAAACGCTCGCCCGCTTTGTTGCCGACTCTAAGGCCGACAAGATATACATCACCTACGGCGCGGCACACTTCCCGGGTTTCTTCGCTGAACTGCAGAAGCGCGACCCGAAGTTCGCCATCCGCTCGGTCAAGGGCGTGCGCCCGATGACGCTCCCGGACGAGGTCAACCTGGCCCCGTCGGCAGTTTCAGGCACGGCGAAATGATCCAGATCCGGCTCGAACAGGTGCAGGAAACAGGCGCTGTGCCGAGAAGCAGCGCGCCCAGCCGGAGATCACCATGATTAATGAATGGAGCAAGCGGAAATGACACTTTCGATCATCGGACGGAAGGCGCTTCAGGTGCTGGTCCTCGGTCTTGTCGCATGGTTTGCGGGCCCACAGAGCGCAGTGGCCCAGAATCTGCCGGAATACAAGGCCTCGGCCGGGATGCTCAAGATCGGCAAGGACCCCGAGCGCCCCGATGCCGAGATCTTTCACGTCGCCTACACGCTCAAAGGCGCGGACCCCGCCAAGCGGCCGGTGACCTTCGCCTTCAATGGCGGCCCCGGCGCGGCCAGCATCTACCTGCACCTCGCAGCCATCGGACCGAAGACGATCGTGACGGCGGGCGATGGCAGCTTTCCTGCGGTGCCGGCGCGTCTGGAGGAAAACCCCGACAGCTGGATCCGCTTCACCGACCTGGTCTTCATCGACCCGGTCGACACCGGCTACAGCCGCATGCTGCCCGGGCCCGACGGCAAACCCCGTGACGGCAAGCCCTACCACGGGGTCGCTGGCGACCTGGACGCCATCGCCGGCTTCATCCGCCAGTGGCTGACGGCCAACAACCGCTGGGGCTCGCCGAAGGGCATCGCGGGGGAAAGCTATGGCGGGCAGCGGGTCGCCGCGCTGTCACGCATCCTGGCCGAGCAATACGCCATCAATCTCAACTGGGCGGTCATGCTGTCGCCGGCGTTCCATCTCGAACTCTCCGATCCGCACTATTCCCTGGTGGCGCCGATGACGCTGCTGCCCTCGCAGGCGGCGATCGCCGCCCACCATGGGTTGAGCACGATCAAGAACGAGCCGGCGGCCATCAAGGCGGTCGAAGACTATGCGATGACCGCCTACCTGGCCGGGCTCGCGACACAGGGCCGGGTGAGTCCCGAGGAGCAGGCTGCGTTCTATGCCAAGGTCGGCGGCCTGATCGGTATCGAGCCGGCGCTCGTCGCGAACCATCGCGGCCGGATTTCCGAGGTCGTCTTCGCCGCCAACCTGCTCGGCAAGACAGGGCAGGTGATCGACACCTACGACGGGACCCAGGCCAGCGACAACCCCACGCCCGAGAAGAAGGACGAACTCGGCGCCTTCGACCGCTCGCTCAACATCCTGTCCGGCGTGCTCCTGGCACCTTTCACGGACTATGTGCGCAAGGATCTGGGCTATGTCAGCGACCGGCCCTACATCCCGCTCAATCTCCCGGTCAACATGAGCTGGGACCGCAGCGCGAAGCTGGGCGGCCCCGATGACCTGGCGATCGCGCTCGCGCAAAACCACGACCTGAAGGCGCTCGTGCTCCATGGCTACCACGACCTGAACGCCAACTACCTGATTTCGAGCTACGTGCTGGAGCAGACCGTGCGCGGGGCAGACACGCGCAAGCGGCTCTTCTTCGGTACCTACCCGGGCGGCCACATGTTCTATCTGCGCAAGAAGAGCCGGGCTGAAATGGCCGCCGATGTCCGCGGCTTCTACGAAAAGGCGCCCTGAGGACCCCGAACCCCGGGCCGGTAGCCTGCTCAGCCCTTGCGCTTCCAGGGCGGCGGCGCGATGTGGCCGAGTCGCACGGCCTTCACCAGCATCAGCGCGCCGACCGTGCTGCACACCCCCGTGGCGATCAACGAGGCTTCCACGCCGAAGCTGCCGCCGGTGAGCCAATCCGAACCCTGCAGGGTGGACTTCAAACATGGCGGTAACGAAGGCTCAAGGTCAGGGCGTTAGCTTACAAGTCAGGCAGATGAACCCATGAAGAACATTCGCGTTCTCGTTTTTGGTGCAACCGGCACCGGCAAGACGAGTCTCTGCAATACCCTGACGGGGAAGGCACGACCCACTGACAACGGCGCAAGAGGAATTACCGCCAAATCTCATCTATACCCCCCGTTCCGCAATGGCGATTGCAGGATCGAGATAATCGACACCGTCGGCTTGCACGAAAGCAGTCATGGCACCGTCCCGGCAGAACAAGCCGTCGTTGAACTGATCGACCTGCTCGAAAAAGCGCGCGATGGATTCAGTCTGTTGCTTCACGTCACTCGCGCATCACGAATCACCAAGGAGCACGACGAGGACTACAGTTTCTTTGTCGAGAAAATGACTCAAGGCAATATACCGGTAATCCTGGCGGTTACCGGATGCGAAAACGAACATCCGATGACTTCCTGGGTCGACAGGAATCAGGCGGCTTTTACCCGATTTGCTTACAAGGAACTGGTTCCCACCTGTTTTGCGTCTGGTGGACCAATGGAAGCGTTCTTTGCGCCACTCCGGTTGCAATCGCGAGAGCATCTACTGGTATCGATCATGCAAAACGCACTTGTTGAACCAGGCAAGATCTACGGTGCCGGCACCAGCAGTTCGTTCAATGAAGCGTTAACCCGCATCTGGAATGAGTTAGTAACGGTCGCTGGTTTACCCGACAAGTACCGACGCCAGGTCAACGAATCGGCCTATGCCCTGATGAAGCGTCTTGGCGTACCGCAGGCAATTGCCGATGGCGCAATCAAGCACATACCGGATCTCCTCGAAGAACTGGGCAACAAGACGCCGGTTCCCGGCGGCGGAAAGCTCTTGCGAAAGCTCTCGGAATTATTACTCAACAGGTTTTCCACTGGCACTCGCAAGAACGACTGACTGACGGGAATATAAAACTCGGCGCGGGTGAGACAGCGCTTGCTGATTGCGCCCCGGCCTGACACCATACCCTGACGCACCATTCACATTGAGCAGGTTTCACCGACTTTCTGACTGCCATGCGGCGATGATTGGACCATCGCCGTTCGATCGCGCACGCCACGATCCGGCGGGGATGGAGCATGGGGTGTGTATCAGATTTGGCAAACAGTGCCTCGTCTCGACTGACAGATAAACACAGATACCCATGTCCCTCTGCATGGCAATTCAGGAGAACAGGTCGTTTCTTTCCCGCAGGGAAGATGGCTTGAATTCACTGCATCAAGTTCAACCCGGCGGTTCTTTGGAACGCTGGCGCTCCGGTATTGATCCTTGATATCCGCTTGCTGGCGCCATGTCGCCTAAAGTGGACCCCGAAGTCAAGACAAGAATGAAGTCTGTTTAAGCTGTGCACTGGACTTCAGTTGCAGCTGGACAGCGCTGCCCCGGTTTTGCCTTTGCTTTGGTTTGTGCTGTGGCTGTTGATCTTGCTTCTGCGGGGGGAGGAACCCCTGTGGAGCGTAGCGGAACAGGGGTTCCTCCCCCCGCGC
>Ga0208938_1000313_pt1 | contig 41017 bp, 33 predicted proteins | sample AD_UKC125_MetaG_FD_184434 | JGI IMG/M metagenome (GOLD analysis project Ga0208938, IMG submission 184434) | Active sludge microbial communities of municipal wastewater-treating anaerobic digesters from USA - AD_UKC125_MetaG (SPAdes) (version 2) | ecosystem: Engineered > Bioreactor > Anaerobic >... | reverse complement strand
GTACGCCGATGATAGTGCATACTTCATGTGTGAAAGTAGGTCACCGCCAGGCTCCCCCATCTAAAAGCCCTCCCCGGTTAGCCCCGGCGAGGGCTTTCGCCTTTCTAGCAATCAACAGTGCAAAGACGCATGATGTTGCGCACGCGCACTTCCCTGCTCATCCCCAGCAACCTGCGGCGACGATTCATGCCTGTGGCGCGATGACCAACTCCCCCTTCTTCGATCGACAACTGGTGATGACCGGCGACGGTTCGCACTCCCTGTATCTCGCCGCGTGCAACGAGCATTACCATTCGACCCATGGTGCGCTGCGCGAGTCGCAGCATATCTTCATTGGCTATGGCTACGACGAGATGGCCGCCAACGCCGGTGGCCGTCTGCGTATTCTGGAAGTCGGCTTCGGTACCGGCCTCAACGCACTGTTGACCTGGGAGCGCTGTGCTCAGGGGATGTCAGCCGTGGAATACGTCGCCATAGAGGCATTTCCGGTCACGGTGGAACTCGCTTCGCAGTTGAATTACGCGAGTTGTCTGGAGAATTCCGCAACCCAGGAGATCTTCGCAGTGATGCATCAGTGTTCCTGGGGGATCTGGAGGAATCTCGGGGGGAACTTCTCCCTTCTCAAACTGCAGACCAGGATCGAGGATTTTGAGCCGGTAGATCCGTACGATCTGGTGTACTTCGACGCCTTCTCTCCACCGGTTCAGCCGGAACTATGGACCCGAACCATTTTCGACAAACTGTATCGGTGCATGCGCCGCGGCGCTGTGCTGGTGACCTACTGCGCCAAAGGTGAAGTAAAACGAAATCTCAGGGCCGGCGGCTTCGTGCTCGAGAACCTGCCCGGGCCGCCAGGGAAGCGCGAAATCACGCGCGCCAGAAAGCCTTGAGAAGGGGGGGATCCTAGTCGCCACCGCGACGGCTGTTTCGCCACGTGGCGAGGGCGTCGATTACCGCCTGAAGGCTCGACAACAACGAGATGCCGGCGGGTGTGACTGCGCGTTGAGCCCCCGCACCACCAACCCAGAGTTCGACCGGCGCGGGCAGCAGTTGCCGCAGTTGGCTGAGCAGTGGCAAGACCTGCCTGACGGGGAAGGCTCCCGAAAAAGACACGGCAACAATGTCTGCCCGGTGCGCCAGCGCCGCCATTTGAATATCGAACAGGGGGGTTTGCGTACCGAGTGAAATACAGGTCGCGCCGTCGAGGACCAGCAGCACCTCTGCCATCAGCAGTCCGAGAATGTGTTGTTCTTCGGGAACGGTCGTGAGCAGGATACGCGGCTGGCCGCCACCCGGGGGCAGCCTGCCAATGGCCTGGCGCAACAGGGACTTCATCTGTTCGGTATAAAGGTGCTCCTCGAAGACCGCAAACTCGCCATTCATCCAGGCTTCACCCACCGCCTGATTGAGCGGTGCAACGACATCGAGGACGAAGCTTTGCAATCCCATGCGCATCATCGCCTGACTGAGCGCCTGCCGAAGCGCCGGCACATCATGAGCTTTCACCAGCCGCAGCGTTTGCCGAACAAGCTTCTCCGCGGGCTCCGGGTCGCACTCCTTGATCGCTAGGCACGGACTGCACAGCGCGGCAAGCTCTGCCTCGCTGGCGGCGAACAGCTTGCCGGGACGGTGGCCTTGGTCGATCAGGCGCTTGATCAATCGCAGTCGTTCCACCTGCTCAGCGGGATAAACGCGTTCGCCATGGTGATCTCGAGTAGGCTGCGGGAAGCCGTATCGACGCTCCCAGACACGCAAGGTATCCTTGCCTAGACCCGTGTCGCGCTCGACAGTACTGATGTTCATCTCTGGGCGAGTAATCATGGTGTCCTGGTCAATGTTGCGTAGTGCACAGAATCACAAGCAATTTTGATCTGATTTTAACCAAAATTGCCATAACTGTCCAGGACAAACGGAACCTGGCCTGTGCAGAGAAGCTGTCCGACGGGGAATTGGGCTTTGCCGAGGAGTTGGGCGCGGCACCCCATTTACAACCTGGTCGGCATACAATGCGCGCAGGGGTTTGCCGGCCGGAAGTTTGAATCTTCGGAACTGCTGCTGACAGCGAAGGTGTGCGGGTGGCGCGCCCAGCAGTCTGCCAACAATGCGAGAGGACTCGAAATGAGCAGCGTTTTTTCGCCGCCACCGCAGGACCGTTTGCGAGATCGGACGCCACTCTGGCGTGTTTGGCGACCGGTACACCGGACCTGGGGGCGGTCAGTGGATATTGCGTTCGGTGCTGGTGGCAGCAGATGCTGAAGCTGTCGCTTCCCATCGCGCTGCGCCAGCGCCGTACCGGGTTTTACCTGCTCCTCGGCCTGGTGGTCGCCCTCCTGGCTTTCGGGGCCTATCGGTACTGGCACAGGGCGCCACACTACAAGGGGGTGTCGCGCCTGCAGGTCGACCTGCGGCAACCTGAAATGCTGCTGGTCACACGCAATCTGAGTGCATTGCCGAAGGACATCGCAGCGGCACCTCTGCTCGCTGGACTGGTCGATGAGCAACTGGTCTTTCACTACGAAGAGGACGAGGCGCGGCTTTCAATTGAGGGAAGCCTGCGTCGACTGGCGTACGAGCACAAGCTGGGCATCGAAGATCGGTTTCTGTCGACACTGCTGGCCGGGCCAGCGGAGATCGGGCTCTGGCGCTCGGGCAAGGGCCGCCCGGAGCACGTCGTCGTCAGGCTGGAACGTGGCGTGCTGGCCAGGTTGACCGAAGCACTGGCGCGGATCGCGCTGGACGATCGGCAGTTGAAGCAGGCCGGCAAGTTCTCCGTGGGTGGTGACGATGTCACGCTGTATACGCTTGACTACGGTGGTGGCCGCACGCTGGCCTTTGCAGGTCGAGGCGACAACTGGGTCTTTCTTTCAGATCCGGCGCTGGCGCTCGATATCGAGGGCAAACTGACCGCCGACGCCGAAGTGGTTCTCGGCGACCTGCTGCGTGGTAGCCAGCCCTGGCAGGCGAAACTGCCTGCGTCGACGACCGCGCAACACTCTTTCGTCGCCGGTTCGCGGGCACTGACCATGGGTTACGAACATTTCCTGCCGACGCTGACCGGCTTGCGCTTCGACCAGGAGGGTGGCAGGTGGCAGGCCAGCCTCCGTCTGCAGCCAACAAAGCCTCCGGTCACCCATGACATGGCCGAGATCTGGCGTGCTGTACCCCTCGGAGCCGCTTTCTGTAGCGCATTGCCGGTCGACTGGCAGGCTGCGGCGGCACCTCTGACAACACTGCTCGGCAGCAACCCAGCGATACCGCCGACTCTGGCCGCGCTGGACCCAATCGCTGCCGTCTGCTGGTATGCCAATTCCCGCCTCGCGGCGCCGCTGTTCATCGCTCGTGCGACGGGGGCGATGCCCCCTGATGTCGGCCAGTTGCTGGCCCAACTGGCCGAAAAATCCTGGTCCGCCAGCGGCGCCCCAGCCGCGGGCAACGGCGGCGAGGGTCAGGTCCATGTCGCCACCGTGGCGTCGCGCCACGGCATTCGCCCGCCAGACGGCGGCGCGCGTGCCTTCGAGCCGGCGCTGGCCCAGCACGCGGGGCTGATTCTCTTTTCCCCCGACCGTCGCCAGGTCGACGCGGCGTTAGCCGTCGCTGCCCGGCGGGCAGCGGCACTGGGTGACGAGGCTGGCCTGCGCGGCCCTGGCTGGCTGGTCCTCGATCCGCCGTCGCTGGCACGGCTGATACGCTCCGAAGTCCAGGAGGTCCTGCCCGCAGATGAGGAGTCGTTTTTCAGGGAAGTGGCGCGCAATCGCCTCTGGCCACGGCTCGAAGCCTGGGCAAAAGAGCAACCAGCGGTCGTCGCCGTCCCCGGCGCGGTCGGTGCGGATGGTTTCGTCGCTCTGGAGATCCGGCCGTTGCAGGACAGTCCCCGGTGATCGGACGTCGGCGGTTCCTTGGCGCCCTCGGAGGCCTGACCCTGGGCATCGCCGGAGGACCCGTGGCTGCGCTCAACGCCGACTTCCCGACGGCGCTGCTGCCAAGCATGCTCGATGGCCCACAAACCGACCGTTTCCGGGCCTGGATGTCGTTCATCATCGCCGACCAGATCCGTCGCGGTCCATCGCCACGCTGGTTTCACCGTGACTGCGCCGGTCTTGCGCGTTTTGCGGTGGCCGAAGCCCTGCGTCCGCACGATTTGCGCTGGCGCCGGGCCAACGGCTACACAGGACGTCTGCCGCCGGAAATCGAACTGCGCCCAGAACAGGCGTCGCTGCACAACGGCTGGACGACGCTGGCTGGCGACCAGCAGGCTTTCGTCACCGCGTTGACGCTGGTCCAGAAGAACAGCCGCTGGCTTGGCCGAGAAAGCGCCATGGCCAAGGCCGGTGACCTGCTGTTTTTTGATCAGGGCGACGATCAACATCTGATGATCTGGATGGCCGGCTGGATCGCCTATCACACCGGCCAGCCGGCTGCCGCAGGCAGCCGGCAGAGCGCCGGCAAACGTCGGCAATCCTCGGAAGAGATCGAAGACAATGGCCTGCGTGCGGTCACGCCGGCGCAATTGCTGCAATGGAAGGACACCAGGTGGCGACCACGCGACGACAACCCCAATTTCGCCGGCTTTTATCGACTGGCTTTCTTGTCGCGCTGATCCTGGCGCTGCTCGGTCTTGCCGGAGCCGGAACGGCCGGCGAGATGACGGCTGCCCACTCGAACTATCGCCCGCTGAGCGGCGAGGAGTTCTTTCTGCTCGCCGAGAGCAGTTACGGATCCGACGAACAATCTTCGGTGCGCCTCGAGATCCAGCGCGATTCGTCGGAACTGGAGGAGTACGGAGGGGTAGATATCGCCATCTACCGGGTCCCCGACCCGATCGTCTTCCTGCGCGCCCAGAGCAACCTGCATCGTGTCAAGGTGCCGGCCAGGCCCCAGCCCGAGGGCATGGCCAACATGCTGCAACTCTCGTGGGACAAGATCTGGGCCAACACCCGCTTCGCATGGAAGCGCCTGTTCTCGCCAGCGGCCCGGCGGGCGACCACCGCCGCCGCTCCGGAGTTGAAGACGCCGAACGAGATGCTGACGCCGACGCGCCTGCGCCATCCGCCAGCCTATGCGCCGTTGCCCGGCCTGACGCTGAGCGACCGCTTCCGTTACCCGGTGCACCGCGCCAAGCCGATCGTGCCGCCAGCCGACGTCAAACTCGCCGGCAGCAGCAGCGAATTCCTGCCCAACAACGAAGGCAACGTCCGCGTTCCCCTCGGCCGGCGCGCACCCGGCCTCTACCTGGTCGAAGCGTCGGTCGGCAAGCATCGGGCAGTAACGCTGGTCTTCGTCTCCGACAGCGTGGCGGTGACCAAGAATGCTGCCACCGAGATGCTGGTGTGGACCGCTCGGCGCAAGGACGGTGTTCCGGTCGCCGACGCCGATATTGTCTGGAGCGACGGCCTCGGCGTGCTGAAGAGCGGCAGGACTGCTGGCGACGGTGTTGCCCGCCTGGCTGCTGCCAGTCCCGAAACCAGTTACGTCTACGGCCAGGACCCCGCCGGTGGCGTCTTCATCTCGGAGAACTTCTACCACGACAGCGAAATCTACAACCCCAAGATCTACGCCGTCACCGATCGCCCGCTGTATCGTCCTGGCGACCTCGTGCAGGTCAAGTTCCTGGGCCGTGAGTTTCGCAGTGCCCGTCGTTCGGAGCCGGTCGCTTCGAGCGACATCAGCGTCACTGTCGTCGATCCGGCGGGGACCGAAGTCCTCACGCGCAAGCTGCGCTACGATTCGGCCAAGGGTGGCGAAACGGAGTTCCAGTTGCCCGCGGCCGCCCAGGCCGGCGGCTGGGAACTCGTCTTCGCCAGGGGCGAAGACAGATACGGCGCGGCTTTTCGCGTTGCCGACTACGTCAAGCCGCACTTCGAGGTCGACGTGGTCGCCGACAAGAGCGAATTCAAGACCCGGGAAGCCGTGACCGGGCGCATTCGTCTCAGCTATCCCGACGGCAAGCCAGTGGTCGGCGCGCTGGTGCGTCTGACCGCACGGGCACAGCCGCTGACCATGGTCGAGGGCGAACTACGCTATGGGGGTCAGTTCCCGGTCGCCATCAAGGCCGACGAACTGAAAACCGGCAGCGATGGCGTGGCGGCGTTCAGCCTGCCGCCGGCCGATGATCCGGCTCGCTACATCCTGAGTCTGCTGGCCCAGGATGGCGCTGCCTATCGCGTGCGGGTAACCAAGGAAATCCTCGTCGAACGCGGCGCCACGCTCTGGCAACTGGTCGCCCCGGCCTATTTCTCGCGTCCCGGCGAAAACGTCGACTTCCGTTACCTGCCACAGGGCAACGCCAGCCCGGCCAGCCGCCCGGCGCGCTGGGAGATTCTCCGCCTCGAGGACCGGCAGCGGCGCGAAGGAGCGCTGACCGAGGGCAAAGTCACGCCCGCCGCCGGCGAGAACACGCCCGCCGGTGGCGACAGCATCCGCCTCGCTTTCCCCGATCCCGGTTCCTATACCGTCAGTCTGCGCGACGCCAGAGGCAATCTGCTGGCGGCGACCAGCCACTGGGTTTCCGGCGAAGGCATGAAAGCGATTCCGGGGAGTGTCGAGATCGTCTTCGACAAGGAACAGTACCAGGCTGGTGAAACCGCGCACGCGCTGATTACCTTCCCGCAGGTGGTCGGTGATGCCTTGCTGACGCTGGAACGCGACCAGGTCGAGGCGCACGCGCTGCTCAGCGGCAAGGCCGGCTGGCTGAACGTCACCCAGGTGGCGCCGGCACAGTGGCGCGCGGACATTCCGGTCAAGGAAGAATACGGTCCGAATGTCACCTTTTCCGTCCTCTATCTCGCCAATGGCGACTACGTTTTCCAGAACAAAGGCCTGCGCGTGGCCGTGCCAGTTGTCGATATCGCCATCCGCACGCCGCGCGAACGCTACGCGCCGGGAGAAACGGTCACTCTCGAACTGGAAACCCGGACTGGCGGGCGGCCGACACCGGCCCTGGTCAACCTCGGCGTCGTCGATGAAATGATCTACGTGCTGCAACCCGAAATCGCGCCCAGCATCGGCAACTTCTTCTATCACCCGCGCCGCAACAACGTGCGTACGACCGTCAGCCTGTCGTTCATCGGTTACGACCTGGCCCGCCTGCCGAGCAAGAGCGGCGCGCCGGTCCGTCGCTCGCCGTCGGAACGCGGCGTCAAGGTGCTCGAGCGCCCGCGACGCGACGATACCGATACCGCCGGCTGGTGGCCCAGCCTGATGACCGGTGAGAACGGCAAGGTCAGCGTCAGCTTCCGCATGCCCGATGCACTCACCCGCTGGCGCATCACCGCGCGGGCGATCACCGCCGCCGGCGTGGTCGGCCAACAGACCCGGCACGTCGAGTCGCACAAGGATTTCTACGCCAAATGGACCGGTCCGGCGAGCTTCCGCGTCGGCGACCGGCCGGCCGCGACCCTGGTTGCCTTCAACCAGACCGGCGCCGAGGCCAAGGTGCAACTCAGCGCCAATGGCGGTGGCCTGGCCACCGAGCGTCGCGAGTTGACGCTGCGCCCGGGGGCGAACAACATCCCGCTGCCGATCGACAAGCCCGTCGCGGGTGACGTGGCGATCAGCCTGGCCCGGGGCGGCAAGGAAATCGACAGCCTGCGCCAGGCCATCGGCGTACTGCCGGCGGGCTGGCTTTCGGAGCGCAACCAGTCGCTCGAAGTGCGTGACGCCGAAACGCGCCTCGCCCTGCCGAGCGATGCGCGTGACCTCCGGGTCAGCCTGGCACAGGGCAGTGCCGGGCAGTTTGCCCGTATCGCCGACGACCTCCTCGAATTTCCGTGGGGTTGCGTGGAACAGACGGCCAGTCGCCTCTTGCCGTTGAGCTTTGCCTATCGCGGTCTGCCCGCCGATGCGCCGCGTTTGCGCGACATCTCGCAGGCGATCGCCACCCAGCGCCTGCGCCTGGTCCAGATGGCCGGACCGGAAGCGACCTTCGGCTGGTGGGGACCGGGGACCACCGATAGCGCCTGGCTTACCGCCTACGCCTACTACGCCGATTGGCACGCCGCGCGCGCGCTCGGTCTCAAGCTGCCGGCGAGCCATTGGCGGCAGAGCCTGGAAGCCTACCGCAAGCACTCCGCCAAGGAGGCACTGCCGCTGCGCGTGCTGGCGGTCTGGTTCATGGCCGAGATGGAGGTGCCGGTGCGCACCCTGCTCGAAGGCCTGCTCCAGGAGGCCAAGGCGCTGCCCCCCGCCAAGTTCGCCAAGGGTGGGCGGGACAGCCTCTGGCTGGGCAACACCAACGCCGCCGCCGATGCGCTGAGCCTGGTGTTGATCGGGCAGATGGCACGTCAGCAACAGATTGTTCTTGCCCCGGAAATGGCCCAGGCGATCGATGCCGCCCGCGAGGCGCTGCGTGCCCAGCCGGAAGCGCTGGGTCAGGCGCTGCTGGCGATGGAAGGCAAGGGCGCAGCCAAGGACGATGCGGCGCGCTGGCTGGCGACGCTCGGTCCAGGCGCCGCCACCTTTGACCGTGCCCTGGCGCTGGCGTGGTGGAACAAGGCCATCGGCGGCAGTACGCTGCCCGAGACCGGGGCGCTGGGACTCAAAGGCAACTGGCAGCGGCAAGGTGGTCCGCTCGGCGCGCCGACCTGGCGCTGGACCGGCAAGGAGATCCCGACGGCGATCACCCTGGTCAGTCCGGCACCTGCGGATCTCACGGCCTTCGTGCGTTACCGCTCGGCCGAACCGGAAAAGGGCAAACTGCCGGTGAAGGTCGAACGACGTCTCTTCCGTCTGGTGGCGGTTCCGACGGCCAAGCCGGAAGCGGCTGCCAGCCAGTCCGGCGAACGTCGTCCGCCAGGCGGCTCACCGGCGGGTGAAGCGGTTGAATTCCGAGCGGAGGCCGCGAGCGACAATGATCTCCGTGCCAACGACCTCTACCTTGAAGAGATCAGACTCAGTGCCACTGCCGGCCAGCCACCGCGTTTCGGACTGATCGAGGTGCCGTTGCCACCGGGCGCCGATGTCGAGCGCGGCACCTGGGGCATTCGCGTGCGCGGCCTCGATGGCGATGCCGTCGTGCCGATGGAGCGGGCGCGCTACCAGCCTGGCGAACTGTCCTACTCGGTGCCGGTCGACCAACTCGCCGAAAGCCGCGTGTTTCGTCATTTGCTGCGTTTCGGCAGCCGCGGCAACTTCGTGTTGCCGCCGGCGCGTTTCCAGCGCATGTACCAGCCCGAAGAAAAGGCTTTCGAAGCGCTGGCGGAAAGACGCCTGCAGGTGAAATGAGGCGCAGACCGCAGCCGGCGTCAGCCAGGCGAACACTTGCACGGCACTTCCTCTGCTGTTGCCTGGTCGCGGGCTGGTCACTGGCTGCCGTCGAGGCTGCTGCCGGGTCCGCAGTGGAACTCGTTTTCGGCGATCCGGAAGGCCTCACCGCGGTTCGCGTTTCCGCCAACGGCGGCGAGACGATGTCCGTGCCGGCCAGCACGCCGCTCGGCAGCTTGTGGAAGGTCTTCATGTACGCCTACCTGAGTGCCGGTACGCGCAACGTCGCCGACTACCGCTGCAGCGGCCGCGACCCGGCCGAGGAATCGTACTGCTGCGCGCCCGGCGAGCGCATCGGCCGCGACGAAGCGCTGGCCAAATCGTGTGGCCTCTATTTCATGCCCCGGCGCGTCGGCGTGTCAGCGGTGGAATGGCGTGTCTGGTGGACACGCCAGGCGCCTCGGGCACCCGCGTGGCTGTTCGACCTCGACCGACTGCAACCGGCGACCGAAGTCTCCGTCGCCTCGTTGCTTGCCGCGCTGGCAGCGATCGACGGCGATCATCGCCGGGCGACGATGGCGGCGTTGCAGCGGGTCAGTCTCGAACCGCGTGCCCGCCCGCTGCTCTCGCATCTGGGCAACGGCCTGCGCGTCAAGACCTGGAGCTGGCACGACGGCAAGGGCCGGCGAATCGGCGGCTTCGCCGGTTGGCTGGTGGACGGCACGCCGGTGTGGCTGCGCGGCAGCGGCAGCAGCGCCCAGGTCATCGAGCAAGCGGCCCCCTGGCTGGCCGGTCGCCTGCCGCAGCCGACGCCACCCGACGAGGCCTGTGTGCGCGTTCGGTTTTTCAGCCGTTACCCGCTTGCGGAAGTCCTCGTCGACGGTCGTCCGGCGGCGGCTGGCCCGCTGCGCGGCAGCGTTGAAGCCCGCTTCGCCAACACCCGGCGGCTGCGCTTCGCGAGCCGCGGCGAGCTCAGCCTCAGTCGGCCCGGTGGCCGGCCGCTCATCGCCGGTCTCTTCGGCCTCAACGATTACGTCGCGCGTGTGCTCCAGCGCGAGGCCGGCGCCGAACCGGATAGGTCCGCGCGGGCACTGGCGGTCGCCGCGCGTACCTATCTCGTCCGGCATGCCGGGCATGCCGGCGGCTGCTACGAAATTGACGACGACAGCAGTGCCCAGCGGGTTTCGCCGGCGCCGCCGGAAAATGCCGTCCTGCGTGTCGCGCAGTGGAGCGACGGCCTGGTCCTCAGCGGCGTTGCCGGTCGCTACCACCTGACTCGAAGTGCGCCGCAGCAACTCGCGTGGCAGGCCGCCGTTGCCGGCGCGGCCGCCGGTGAACGTTGGGACGAAATCCTCGCACACGCCTATGGCGGTGCCGGTTTCAGCGTCGCCGGCGAGGCCGATGCCGGTGAATGCCAGCCACTGGCGAGCGCCGAGAACTGGCTCGCCGGTCGTCAGATGGTGTGGAAGCGGTGGCTGGCCGGTGTCGCCGGCTTTGAGGCACCGGCGCCGCTGCCGCGTGTCTGCCGCCTCGACCACGGCAACCCCTACGCCGACATCGAACGCCGCCGCATCTACGCGACGGGAATCGGCAGCGCCAACGAACGCCTGACGCTCGCCCACGAATACCTGCACTTCGCCCTTGTCAACCATCCGCGCGGCCGTGATGAGGATTTCGTCGAACAGACCGCGCGTTCGCTGCTCGGCATCCCCTGACCGCGATCCCCATGCTCACTATCTCTCGCCATTTCGTGTCCTCACGCCTCCTCCTCGCCGCCTTTTGCATGGCTTGCACGGCTGGCGCGGCCGCCGACAGCGGCATTGCGCTCGACGGTCCGCGCGGTGGCTGGCGCAACGGCGCGCTTGCCGAGGAGCGGGAGTCGGCCATCGTCGCCGCCTACCCGAAGCCGCCGGTCGATCGCGGCGGCCAGAAGAATCGCACGCTGATCGAAGGGCAACTCCGGCACGCCGGCAAGAATCGCCAGCCCGGCCGACTGATCGTCAACGGCATCGACATGCCGCTGTACACCGACGAACAGGGACGCTTCGTCAAACCCTGGGCGTTCGGGCCGGGCAGCAACAGCGTCGAAATCGTCGCCCCCGGCGGCACGCGCCGCCGTCTGCAGTTCTACGAAAACCATGCCGAGAAGACACGCAGCAGGCTGCGCATCGTTCTCGGCTGGGACGATGCGCATGCCGAAGTCGATCTGCACATCCTGACTCCCGACGGTGAGCACGCCTTCTGGGCGCAACCGCTGCTGCGGAGGGGCGGCGGTCTCGACGTCGATAGCGTCGATGGCGGTGGTCCGGAGATCTTCTCCACCGCCGCGCCGGTCCCGGGGGCCTATCTCATCTATGTGAACTACTGGGGCAACTTCGATGCCGCCGGCTACAACTTCGACGCCGACGCGCACGACAAGCCGCTGATCACCACCCGCGTGACCATCGTCAGCAACGAGAACACCCCCGACGAGCGCCAGGAAACGCTGGTCGTTCCTCTGCGTCGCGTCGGCGACCTGACCTTTGTCCGCGCCCTGCGTTACGGAGAGAAAAAATGAGCCGCCTCGCCCTGCCGCTGCTCCTGTCCTTGTGTGCGCTGCTCGTCGCCGCTACGGCGCCGGCGCAGGTCACGCTCGACGCGCCACGCGGCGGCTGGAAGCACTCCGGCGGCGAGCCGGCGCAGCACCTGCAGGACGTCAATTACCCCGCCAGCCGGGTCAATGCCGGGGGCCCGCGCAGCCGCGAGGATGGCGGCGAACTCGGTGCGGCGATCCGCGGCCGGATCGCCGGCGCCACCCCGGAAAGGGCCAGGCAGCCGCACCTGCTGGTGGTCAATGGCGTCGCCATGCCGCTCAGCGTCAACGCGGACGGTTCCTTCGCGCGCCCCTACGCGTTTCCGCCCGGCGCCAACAGCGTCGAAGTACGCAGCCCGGACCGCAAGCAGGGGCGGCGCGTCAACTTCTACGATGCCAACGCGGCGCGCCAGCGCGTCGGCCTGCGCATTGTCCTCAGTTGGGACAGCGACATGACCGACATCGACCTACACGTGATCTCGCCGGACGGCCAGCACGTCTTCTTCGGCGAGCGTCTCGGCAAGAACGGTGGTGCGCTCGACGTCGATGTCACCGGCGGCTACGGCCCGGAGATCTATGCCATCCCGTCGCCGCCACACGGCAACTGGCAGGTCTACGTCAATTATTTCGGCGGCGGCATGAGCGGCATGGGCGGCGATGGGCAACAGGAAGGCCAGGAAATCACCATCGCCCAGGTCGCCATCATCACCCGCGAAGGCACGCCCGATGAAAGACTGCAGGTCTTCCGGGTTCCCTTGCGCCGCCCCGGCGAACTGACGCTGGTCAAGTCCCTTGTTTACCCGTGAACTGGTGGCGCGTGCGGCCTGGCCTGCGGCCGTGTTGCTCGCCGCCTGACGCGGAAGCTGCTCGCCATCCCGACGACTGGACAATTCGTTGCCGAAATCATACGCTTGGCACGGGAGCTCGCGGTGTTCGGCTCGACTGGAGAGGATGAGAATGAAGAATGCATTGCTTGTGGCTTGGCTGTCCTGGGCCGTTACCGCTTCGGCGGCCGTGTTGAATGTCGAATTCCAATTCTCGCCCTACACCGGCGACCGCAAAGCGGACAAGGTGGAGCAAGTCGCCGGCCAGGCGCGGGTGTTGGTCAACGGCGTTCCGGTTGCCAGACAGGACGTGGTCGCGCAGCAGGTGCCGGTGTTGTTCGAGCAACGGGAGGTGGCCGCTGCCGTATGGGCACCGGCGGCTTCTCTCGGCAGCTCGGTGCGCAAGGGCAAGAACCGCCTCCGTATCGAATTCACGCCCGCCGACGGTAGCAAGCCTTATCGTGCGCTCTTTCGCTACGCCACCGTCACGGATCAGGTGATCCGCACGGAAACTTCGCCGGGGCATTTTTCGGAAACCAACCAGACAGGTATGGGCGAAGAGGAGAAGAGCGTCACCGGCCCGGTGAGCTTCGAAAGGGAATTCGACGCCGATTTTGCCGAAGATCGTCCCTGGCATCATCAGCCAGCGGTGACTTCGCTCAGCGATGCCGACCGCCAGTCCCTCAAACAATTGGTGCGCGACCGCGCCGCCGCCTTCAAACCCGGCTTTCAGCCCATCTACCAGGAATTGTCCGGGATCAAGAACAGTTCCATGCAGCTCAATAGCGAAGCCATCAGGAAGTCCAAATGCCTGGACAAGGCTTATGCTGCCGGCGTGCGCATCGTCCCAGCCGCCGACCTTGACATCGTGACGACCGGCAACCCGGAAATCGTCGTCAGCGCCAAGTCCGGCCAATTGTTCGGTCCTGAAGACAGCAAGGCCTTCTCGCGCATCAAGGGCAACGACATGCAGATGTGTATCGGTGTCGTTCTCGGCGTCTACTACCCACAGCAGATGTTGGTGGTGCGCGGCAGCGAGGACAAGTGGATGGTGGTCCGCTGAAGACCGCTCATGCCGGTCACCGTCGCGACGGATCAAGCCACCCTTGATGCGGCGGCACAGGGATCGCTCGACGCACCACGCGGGGGCCGGCGGCACTCCGGCGGCGAGCCGGCGCAGCACATGCAGGACGTCAATTGCCCGGCCAGTCGGGTCAAGTCCTTCGTTTACCCGTGAGCGCGTGCTGGCTACGAGTGGCCTGGCTGGCGGCAGTCTTGCTCGCTGCCTGCGGGGAGAAGCCAGCGCCGACGCCGCTCGCGCACGACGCCTACGTCTGGCAACGCCGCTGGCAGCCCGCGCTGAGCGCGGCATTGCGCGATTCCGCCGACCTCGTGGGCTCCTGGCGGATCCTCGCGGGCGAGGTCGATCGCCAGGGTCGATTAGAGCCGATTGCCGTCGACCGGGCGGCGATCGTCGCCAGTGGCCGCCCGGTGATACCCGTCGTGCGCATCGCCGCGCCGCTGGCAACGCTCGACGGCGCGACGCTGATTGCCGATCTCGTCACCCTGCGCGGCGACTGGCCGACATCGACGACGCTGGAAATCGACCACGATTGCGGTAGCCGCCAACTCGCCGACTACACGCGTTTCCTCGTCGCCTTGCGCCGAGCCCTGCCGCCCGGGCAGCGCCTGTCGCTCACCGTACTACCCGACTGGCTGGGCGCGCCAGAGCTGGACGACCTGCTGGCAACGGTCGACGAAGCCGTGCTGCAACTGCATTCGCTCGATAAGCCGGCGCGCCGCCTGTTCGATGCCGCGAGCGCGCGCGCCTGGACGGCGAGCCTCGCCCGCCGCACCGACAAGCCCTTCCGGGTGGCGTTGCCGAACTACGGCTCGCGCGTCGTGCTCGACGGGCAGGGTCGTATCGCTGCCGTCGAGAGTGAAGTGCCGTTAGCTGCAGGGCAGGTCGGCGAAGGGCCCGGCGAAGGTCGCGAGCTGTTCGTCGCGCCAGCCACCGTCGCGGCCTTCCTGCGCTGGCTCGAGAAAGCGTCGCCGCGGCATCTCGCCGGCGTCGTCTGGTTCCGCCTGCCGCTTGCCGGTGATCAACGCGCGTGGACGCCGGCCACCTGGCGCGCCGTGGTCACCCACCGCGAAACAGCGGTGCGCCTGACCGGCGAACTGAAGCCGGGCGACCGGCCGGGGCAGCAAGTCGTCGTGCTGCACAACGCGGGCGCCATGGATGGCACGCTGCCGGTCGCACTGATCGTCAAGGCACCTTGCCGCGGCATGGCGGGCCGGAACGGCTATGTCCTCGAACGAGAAGGCGACGACAGCGTCTTCCTACGCAGCCAGCCGGCGCTGTTGCGCGCCGGTGGCGAGGTCATCGTCGGTCTTGCCGAGTGCCCGTCGGGGAGTGGCGGGGTTCGCATCGATGAGTGAGCCGTGGCGAACGATCCGAGCCTGGATCCTTCCACTTTCGACCGCGCACGCTCATGACTTGGTCTCGCTACTCACTACAGCCCAAGCTTGAGGAGCTCGCCCCTTCTGCGAGTCGCGGTCGAAAGCCGAGTCAGCCTGGACGCGTGACTTCAAGGCTGGGGCTCGCGATCTCCGCGATCCGTTCTTGATCCTCCACCATAGTCAGACCGAGAGCGCGGCAACGAGCCTCCGCCGCTTTCGAGTAGGTGACCAGATCAGTCGGATCCGCAGCTGCGGCCGGCTGCACTACGCCAAGAGACATGGCCCGCCGGCGATCGTTGCTGACCGGGTTGCTAGCCTGGCTGGGCGCGCCAGAGTTGGACGGTCTGATTAGCGACGGTCGAGGGGGCCGCCGTAGGTTCGGCAAGTCGAATCTGTGCGCTTCGCCAACGCCAGCCGCGGGCAGTGAACCATCGACGCTACGCTACTGCCGAGTAGGTCGCAGACGGCGCCGCTTGTACGGCTGGACACGCCACGGGATTGCGCGTCAATCTACCGCAAGCCCAAGCGACCTGCCGACAACCCTGATGATTGCCCCGCACACCAGGTACGCGCCGATCAAGGCCGGAATCGCCAGGTAGCGAACAGCGCTTGCTGATCGCGCCGGAGGCAGGTCATCGCGGACCGCTAGAAAGGGAGCGATGTTGATCGCGTGGTAGTTGGTCATCGGGTAGGGTAGAAAGAACAGCATGGCCGGCGCATCGATGAAGAAGAACCGACCGCCGTCGCCCAGGGGCTGCGCCAGTCCCATGGCGAAGATGCAGTTCCACAGGGTATGACGGTAACGGTTGATGAAGAACCAGAGCAGCGAGAGGATCACCACGTAGGCAGGCAGGGTGAACAGCAGGTCGAGCGCATAGCGGACCAGTCCCTGAGCGAAAGACGTCTCCCGGTCGATACGTAGCGCCAGGAAGACCGGCATCGAGATCATGTGCATGCCCTCCACTGTCGTGGCCAGGGCAGTGCCGAGCACAAGGAATCGGGTTCTGGGTGCCAGCACCGGTAGTGCCCGGACCAGCATCGGGCGCAAAGCCAGTTCGCCCAGGAGAAGCGCAATCACCAACAGGCGAGTGACGCTCTCGGGCGATAGGCCGGACAGGGCAATCGACAGGCCGATGGCGACAATTGCCCACACACAGTAAAGCGCCGGCCCGATTCCCGGCTCGGGAAGCAGGCGGGCAAGAAACGAGGTCATGTCTCCCTCCTCGGCGTGGCGCGAACGACGAACTTAACGCGCCAGCGAGGCCTAGGCACGCGAAACGGCCAGAGTGCCGAGCACGCTCCGAATTGCCGGTGGATGTCGGCCGACCGGCGCTTCTCCTTTGTTACAGTGGCAGAGCTGGCCCGTGGCGCGCGTCGATGCCGACGGCGCGCGCCTGCTGCAGTGGACCGGGACGGCGCTGCGGCCGTGGGCCGAGGGCTTGCCGAGCGCCTGAGCCGGCCACGCCCGCGATGGCACTGTTGGGCGGGGCAGCGAGGGAGTGCGTCTGCCAGACCCCGCGACAGTGCCGCAGCCCCACTGCGGCCGGCGAGGGCGATAAAGGCCTCGGCGAGCTGCGCGTGGGCTGCGCCGATCCGCCTGTCGCGCTCGCCGGCAGGCCTGGATCCGGGTAGACGAAGACCGATTTTGTCCTGGACAGAACGCCGAAACAGCTTGACATCCCCGAAATGCGAGCTTATATTTGCGGCAAGTTATCAAAGTGTCCAGGACAAATATATGTCTCACCTGCTAGTCCATAGCTTCGCCGATGCCGCCCCGACCCTGCAAAACGCTTCGCCACGGCTTGAAAGCATCGTTGACCGGATCCTGGCCAGGAGAATTGCCAAGGAGCTAGGCGCTGCGTCTACGGCCTCGGCACGCCGGTCGACCCGTCATGTCCTGGACAGCCGGCAAGCCCCGGGGCTGACCCGCCTGCGTTATGTCCTGCTGCCGGTCGCCGTGCTGTCTGCCGGTCTTCTCGCTGCGTCGCTCGCCTCTGCCGCCGACTCCTGCCCAGCTCTCCTCAACCACAGCTTCCCATCGCTGCAGGACCAGAAGCCGCAATCGCTCTGCCAGTGGCAGGGCAAGGTGCTGCTGGTGGTGAATACCGCCAGCTACTGCGGCTTCACTTCGCAGTACGACGGACTCGAGAAACTCTACGCCCGCCTCAAGGAGCGCGGACTGGTCGTCGTCGGATTTCCGTCGAACGACTTCGGTGAGCAGGAGCCGGGCAGCAACAAGGAGATCGCCGAGTTCTGCCGGCTGACCTACGGGGTGCAGTTCCCGATGTTCGCCAAGGCCACCGTCGTTGGCAAGAACGCCAGCCCGCTCTACGCGCAACTCGCCAGGACGACCGGCAATGCGCCGCAGTGGAATTTCCACAAATACCTGATCGACCGAAGCGGCACGCGGGTACTGAGCTTCGGCAGCCGCGTCAAGCCGGACGACAGGGATTTGCTGGCCAGGATTGAAGAATTCCTCGGCAAGTAGGGGTGGCAGGGAACGCACGCCCGCTGACGCCAAGCACCAACTTATTGCTCCACCGGAGAACAAGACATGAACGCACCAGACCGATTCCTCCTCCCCGATGTCCAGGGCAGCGCCGACCAGCGGCAACTGGCGATCCACAAGGTGGGCGTCAAGGGCCTGCGCTATCCGCTCGCCCTGCTCGACGGCGACGGCAGGGTGCAGCACACGGTCGCGCAGGTGACGATGTCGGTCGGTTTGCCGCCCGAGGTCAAGGGCACGCACATGTCACGCTTTGTCGAGATTCTCGAACAGCAGCGGGCGCCATTGAACGCAGAGAGTCTGCTGCGCATGTTCGAGGACATGCTGCTGCGCCTCGACGCGAGCAGCGGCGAGATCGAACTGGCCTTCCCGTACTTCGTCAGCAAGGCGGCGCCGGTATCGGCTGTCGAGAGCCTGCTCGACTACGACGTGCGGATGATCGTCGCCAGGCGCGCAGGGCAGGCGACCGAGCTGACGCTCGAAGTCGTCGCGCCGGTGACCAGCCTCTGCCCGTGCTCCAAGGAGATCAGCGAGTACGGCGCGCACAACCAGCGTTCGCACATCACGATCATCACCAGACTGCGTGCCGCGATGACGCCCGACGAACTGGTGCGACTGGCCGAGGAGGAAGCGTCGTGCGAAGTGTTCGGGTTGCTCAAGCGGCCGGACGAGAAATGGGTGACCGAGCGCGCTTACGACAATCCAAAATTCGTCGAGGATCTGGTGCGCGACATTGCCTTGCGCCTGATGAGCGAACCGCGCATCGCGCAATGGACGGTCAAGTCGGAGAACTTCGAATCGATCCACAACCATTCGGCTTACGCCGAGATCAGCGGCGACAACGCATGAGCGCGCGGACATGAGCATGCACGGATCGGCAGAGGGACAGCGCATCGCCGTCGTCGGCGCGGGGATTTCCGGACTGGCAAGTGCCTGGCTGCTGGCGCAGCGGCACGCAGTGACGCTCTATGAAGCGGGTACTTATCTCGGCGGGCACACCAATACCGTCGATGTGTCGCTCGAAGGGGTGTGCCACCCGGTTGACACCGGTTTCCTGGTCTATAACACGCACACCTACCCGCACCTGACGGCCTTGTTTGCGCATCTCGGCGTTGCCAGCGTCGAGACCGAGATGTCGTTTGCGGTCAGTCTCGAAGAGCCCGGGATCGAGTGGGCGGGCAGCAGCCTGGCGACCGTCTTCGGGCAGAAGCGGAACCTGTTGCGCCGCGACTTCTGGCGCATGCTCGCCGACATCCTGCGCTTCAACCGCGAAAGCGTTGCCTGGATCGATCAGTATCCGGACTACGGCGGCAGTCTGCGCGAGTTCCTCGCCGCCGGGCGCTATTCACGCCCTTTTGCCGAGTGGTACCTGTTGCCGATGGCGGCGGCGATCTGGTCGTGCCCGGCGGGGCAGATGCTCGACTACCCGCTGACCAGCTTCGTGCGTTTCTGCCGCAATCACGGCCTGCTGCAGGTCTTTGACCGGCCGCTCTGGCGAACGGTCAGGGGCGGTGGTCGCGAATACGTCAGGAAACTTGCCGCTGGCCTGGCCGACATCCGCATCGGCACGTCGGTGCGCAGCGTGCAGCGGACGGATGATGGCCTGCAACTCGTCACCGATGGCGCAGTCGAGACCTACGACCAGGTGGTGCTGGCCTGCCACAGCGACCAGGCGCTGGCGATCCTGGCCGCTGCAGCGACGCCCGACGAGCGTCGCCTGCTCGGGGCGATCCGCTACGAACCGAATCGTGCCGTGCTGCACAGCGACGCCGCGCTGCTGCCACGCAATCGGGCCCTGTGGTCGGCGTGGAACTACCTGTCGAGCGTTCAGGAACTGGATCGCCGGCCGGTGAGCGTCTCCTACCTGATCAACCGCCTGCAGCCGCTGCCCTTCAAGACGCCACTGATGGTCTCGCTGAACCCGCAGCGCGAGCCGAAGGCGGACTCGGTGATCGCCGAATTCGACTACGAGCATCCACTTTTCGATGGTCCGGCGATCGCCGCACAGCATGCGTTGCCGGCGATTTCCGGCAAGCGCGGGGTGTGGTTCTGCGGCGCCTGGAACGGCTACGGTTTTCATGAAGACGGACTGAAATCGGCGCTGCAGGTGGCGAATGGCTTGGGATGTCACGCGCCGTGGCAGGGCCGCGAAGCGGCGAGTGCGCCGGCGCCCGCTTTCCGGCAGATGACGGAACTCGCCGCATGAACGCGACACCGGCTCGCCTCTTCTTCGGACAGGTCATGCACCGCCGCCTGCGGCCGGCCACCAATCGCTTCGTCTATCCGGTGTATTTTTGCCTGTTGCCGCTCTCCGAGGTCGCTCGCTCGGCGAGCGCGTTGTTCTCGGTCAATCGCTGGAACCTGTTCAGCTTTCACTTCGCCGACCACGGTGCCCGTGACGGCTCGCATCCGCTGCCCTGGATACGCCTTCTGTTGGCGCAAGAGGGCATTCATGCCGACGGCGAGGTCTGGCTGCAGTGCTTTCCACGCGTTCTCGGTTTCGTCTTCAATCCGATCAGCCTGTGGTTCTGCCACGACCGTGCAGGGAACCTGATGGCCGTTCTCGCCGAGGTGAACAATACCTTCGGCGAACGCCACAACTACCTGCTGGCGCATGCCGACGGGCGGCCGATCCGCTACGGCGAGACGCTGGAGCGCCGCAAGGTCTTCCACGTTTCCCCGTTCATGGCCGTTGCCGGTCATTACCGCTTCCGCTTTCACGCGCGCGCCGGGCAAGACGGTAACGCCACCTGGCGGCTGGCGCGCATCGATCACGGCGACGCCGCGGGCGACCTGCTGCATACCGCGATCTCCGGGAACGCCGCGCCATTGGCCAACTGGCCCTTGCTCAAGGCCTTTGTCCGCTTCCCGCTGCTGACGCTCGGCGTGATCCTGCGCATTCACTGGCAGGCCCTGAAGCTGTGGCGCAAACGCGTCCCCTTCTTTCGCAAGCCTGCACCTCCACTTGAGGAGACGACCCGATGAACAGCATGGAATCAACGCTGGCGCTGCCTTCGAGGCCGGCGTCCAAACCGCAACCGCGTAGTGCCGGGGCGGTACTGGCTCTGCTGGAACGAATCGAGCACGGAACGCTGGAAATTCGCCTGCCCGACGGATCGCAGCAGCGCTTCGGCCAGACGGGGCCGGTCGCGGCGACGATCGAGGTCACTGACTGGTCGATGTTCGAACACGTTCTGGAACGCGGCGATGTCGGCTTTGCCGACGCCTGGATCGACGGCAACTGGCACAGCCCGGACCTGGCCGGCCTGCTGACCCTGCTGGCCAACAACCGCCAGTGCCTCGCGCGAGCGGTCTATGGTCAATGGTGGAGCCTGCTGACGGCGCGCCTGCGGCACTGGCTCCATGCCAACACGCGCGCCGGATCGCGCCGCAACATCATGGCCCATTACGATCTCGGCAACGACTTTTACCGACAGTGGCTGGACCCGACGATGAGCTATTCGAGCGCGCTGTACGCGAGCGATGCGCCGTGTTCGATGGCCGCGGCGCAACTCGCCAAGTACCGGCGCATTCTGCAACGCCTGAACGCCCGGCCTGGCCAGAGCGTGCTCGAAATCGGCTGTGGCTGGGGCGCTTTCGCAGAAATTGCCGCGCGCGAGGCCGGCCTCGAAGTCGTCGGTCTGACGCTGTCGCCGGCGCAACTGCAGTTTGCTCGCCGGCGCATTCAACTCGCTGGCCTTGAACAACAGGTGACCCTGGAGTTGCGCGACTATCGCGACCTGGCCAGGGAGCGGTTCGACCACATCGTCTCGATCGAGATGCTGGAAGCCGTCGGCGAACGTTGGTGGCCGGCTTACTTCGCGACCCTGCAACGGCTGTTGGCACCCGGCGGGCGGGCGATCGTGCAGGTGATCACGATTCGTGACGACCTGTTTGCGCGTTACCGTCAGGGGACGGATTTCATCCAGCAACACATCTTTCCTGGCGGCATGCTGCCGAGTCCCTCGGTTGCCTTGCAGCAGGCAGCCCGGGCTGGGCTGGTGGTGCGCGACGTGTTTGCCTTCGGTCGCGACTACGCGCGCACGCTGGCCGAATGGTCCGGCAACTTCGAACGGCATTGGCCGGCAATCGAGGCGCAGGGCTTCGACGAGCGTTTCCGTCGTTTGTGGCGCTTCTATCTGGCGTATTGCCAGGCCGGCTTCAACAGCGGCTGTACCGACGTGGTGCAGTTCGAACTGGCACACGCCCGATGAAAATCTCCCTGATGGCGCTGCTGTTCTGGGCTTGCAGCGGCCTGGCGCAGGCCCTGCCGGACGCGGTGCGCCAGTCGGAAACCGCCTGGCGGCAGTGGGGAAGCGGCGAAATGAGCTGGCTCGGCTTTCCGATCTATCGCGCGACGCTGTGGGTCGCCGGTGCGCCGACGACGACCCCGGCCGCCAGTGCCACCTCGGCGTTGCAGATCGACTACCTGCGCGACATCCCGCGCGAACGCCTGGTGCAGACCAGCGTCGACGAAATGCGTCGTCTTGGGGCCAGTGAAGCGCAGTTGCAGCGCTGGGAGCCTGAGCTCCGGCGCGTCTTTCCCGATGTGAAGGAGGGCGACAGCATCGTCGGCGTGCACTATCCGGGACGTGGCGCGGCGTTCTATCACCGTGGCCGGGCGACCGGCGAAGTGGTGGATGCCGAGTTCGCGCGCCTGTTCTTCGGCATCTGGCTCGACCCCCGCAGCCGTAGTCCGAGCCTGCGCGCGGCACTCCTCAAGCGACCGGAGTCTTGATCGTGACCGCCACGCGGGCGCTGCCGCATCGACAGTTGCTCGCCTACGGTGCGCTCGGCCTGCCGCTGGCGATGGCGGCACTGCCGGTTTACGTTCACGTGCCGCGGCTGTACGCCGAATCAGCGGGCATGAGCCTGAGCCTGCTCGGCGCACTGCTGCTCGCAGCGCGCCTGCTCGACGCTGGCATCGATCCGCTGCTCGGCGGCTGGAGCGACCGGACGGCGAGCCGCCGGCGGCTGATCCTGCTGGCCCTGCCGTGCCTGGCATTGGGCATGCTGGCGCTGCTGCAGCCACCGGCCGTGGCGGTACCACTGTGGCTGCTCGCCTCGATGTTTTGCACCTATTTCGGATTTTCGCTGGCCAGCGTCGCCTACCAGGCCTGGGGCGCAGAACTGGGGTGCGATGCCGGCGAGCGTACCCGCCTGACCGCCAGTCGCGAGGGCTTCGGCCTGCTGGGTGTGGTTCTCGCAGCCGCGCTTCCGGGGCTGCTGTCGCAGGATTTGTCTGAGGGACTTTCCGGGCTGGCGCAGATCTTCCCCTGGCTGTTGCTGCTGCTGGCGAGCTGGACAATATTCGGCACTCCCTCCTCGGTTGAGCGCCTGCCGGCCAGCGGCGGGCTGTTCAGCGCCTTGCGCAGCGTTCTCGACGATGGCCGCTTTCGCCGGCTGCTGGCGGTCTTCGTGGTCAATGGCATCGCTGCGGCCTTGCCGGCGACGCTGGTTCTGTTTTATGTCGCCGACGTCCTGCGGGCCGAGGCCTGGAGCGGGGCCTTTCTCGCGCTGTACTTCGTCAGCGGCGTCGTGTTCCTGCCGCTGTGGGTCGTCCTGGCCAGGCGTTTCGGTCGCGTACGCACCTGGGTCATCTCGATGTTCGTCGCCGTCGCCGCGTTCGTCTGGGCCTGGGGATTGACGGCCGGCGACGTCTGGCCGTTCGCTGTCGTGTGCCTGCTTTCGGGGGCGGCGCTGGGCGCCGACCTGACGCTGCCGGCGGCCTTGCTCGCCGACCTTTGCGAACGTCCGGCGGGTGGCGGCGAGCAGGGCGGCGGCGCGACGCAGGCCGGCGCGTACTTCGGCTGGTGGAACCTGGTCGCCAAGCTCAACCTGGCGCTGGCCGCCGGATTGTCTTTGCCCTTGCTCGAACTGGTCGGCTATCGGCCGGGTGAGGGCGGAGCGACGGCCGGCCTTGCCGCCGTCTATTGCCTGCTGCCTCTGCTCTTCAAGTCAGCCGCCGCAGTACTCGCGTGGCGCTGGCGCGGTACCCTGGAGGTCTCCTGATGAAAACCCTGTGGCTGACCTGCTTCGCCTGCGGAATCCTCGGTCTCGGTGGTTGCGCCGGCACGCCGGTCGAACGTTACCGGGCCGAACAGCCGGTGCTCGATCTGGCGCGCTATTTCAACGGCACGATCGATGGCTGGGGAATATTCCAGGATCGCTCGGGCGAAGTGATCAAACGCTTTCATGTCGTCATCGACGCTACCTGGGAAAAGCGTGACGGCGTCGATGTCGGGACGCTCGACGAGAACTTCTCATGGTCGGATGGTACGACGTCGCGGCGGGTGTGGACAATCACCCGCGTCGATGCGTCACGCTACGTCGGCCGTGCCGACGACGTCGTCGGCGAGGCGCAGGGCGAGGCCGCCGGCAACTCGCTGCGATGGCGATACGTGCTCGCCCTGCCGGTCGACGGCCGGGTCTGGAAGGTCGACTTCGACGACTGGATGTTTCTGATCGACGACAAGGTGATGCTCAACCGCTCGGCGATGCGCAAGTTCGGCTTCCATCTCGGCGACGTGACGCTGAGTTTCACCAGGCGCTGAAGCGATGAATGCACGCATTGCCGACTGGTCGGATCAACGCGTCTGGCTGCTCGGGGCTTCGACCGGCATCGGTGCGGCGCTCGCCGGTTTGCTGCTGGCGCGCGGCGCACGCGTGGCGCTGTCGGCGCGCAGCGCGGTTCGCCTGGCAGAGGTTGCCGCGGCCGGTGGCGGGCGGGCGTTGGTGCTGCCCTGCGATGCCGCCGACGCAGCGAGCCTGCACGCCGCGTGGGACGCCTTGCTCGCAGAGTGGGGTGGTGTCGATGTCGCGCTGTACGTGGCAGGTGACTATGTGCCCATGCGCGCCTGGGAGCTCGATATGGCCAAAGCCCGCCGGATGATCGACGTCAACCTCGTCGGTGCCATTTCCTTCGCGGCTTGTGTGGTGCCGCAACTGCTGCGGCAGGGTAACGGGCAGGTCGGTTTCGTGGCCAGTGTCGCCGGTTATCGCGGCTTGCCGAAGTCGCTGATCTATGGCCCGACGAAGGCGGCGCTGATCAATTTTGCCGAAGCGCTCTATCTCGACCTGCGACCGAAAGGAATCGGCGTGCGGGTGATCAATCCGGGTTTCGTCGCCACGCCGCTGACCGCGCAGAACGATTTCGCGATGCCGGCGCTGCTCACCGCCGAACAGGCAGCGCTGGCGACGATCGACGGTTTTGCCGGGAGCGCTTTCGAAATCCACTACCCGAAGCGCTTCACGCGGGTGATGAAACTGCTCGCGCATCTGCCGTACCGCCTCTACTTCCCGTTGGTCCGCTTTCTCAGCGGTGCATGAGAGGGATCACGCGATGAGCAATGCGCTCGCCGTTCGCGCCCTGGTGGCCTTCTTCGAGGGCTTGTGCCTGGAGGCGGTGGCCCGTTTTCCCGAGTACTACGCGAGTGATGCGTACTTCAAGGATCCGTTCAACGAGGTGCGCGGTCTGGAGCCGATCCAGCGCATTTTCGCGCACATGTTCAGTCAGGTTGCTGAACCGCGCTTCGTCGTTCTTGAGAGCGTGGTCGCCGAGAACGGCGCGCTGCTGGTATGGGAACTGCATTACCGTCGGAAGACCTCGTCGGCGCAGGGTCCGGCGCGGGTGATTCGGGGTGCGTCGCACCTCAGATTCGACGCGCATGGCAAGGTCGTCTGGCATCGCGACTACTGGGATGCCGCGGAAGAGCTCTACGCCGGGTTCCCGGGAATCGGCTGGCTGCTGCGGGTACTGAAAAGGAAACTCGCGGCCTGAGCCGGCGGGCCCTTCTCGATCTGGCCGTGCTCGCTACGTCGGGACGCGGCGGCAACTGCGCTTCTACAACGCACTTGTCCAAAAACGCTCTAGGAATTCTGTCGAAACTGGGTTTATAATGCGCGGCTAATCTGCACTGTGATATTTTTTTGAACTTGGGAAGAGCCGATGCCTGCCATTCGCGTCAAGGAAAATGAGCCGTTCGAAGTTGCGATCCGCCGTTTCAAACGCACCGTTGAGAAAACCGGTCTGTTGACCGAACTGAGAGCTCGCGAGTTCTACGAGAAGCCCACCGCCGAGCGCAAGCGCAAGCTGGCCGCCGCGGTCAAGCGCCATCACAAGCGGATGCGCAGCCAGACCCTGCCTCCAAAACTGTATTAACACCGGTTTGCCGGTGCCTGGGCAGCCGCCTGTCTGAAGATGGGCGGCTGTTGGCGTTTCTGGAACGGCTGTTGTGGTGACCTGCGCGGCACCGTCAATCAGGAAGGAGTCTCTCGATGACCCTCAAAGAACGCATCAACGAAGACGTCAAGACAGCCATGCGCGCGCGCGCGGCTCAAACGCTTGGCGCCTTGCGTCTGCTGACGGCGGCAATCAAGCAGCGGGAGGTCGACGAGCGCATCGCGCTCGATGACGCAGCGATCATCTCCGTCATCGACAGGATGCTCAAACAGCGCCGGGATTCGATCGAGCAATTTGCGCAGGCGGGGCGCAACGATCTGGTCGATGCCGAGACCTTCGAGCTGCGGTTGCTGAGCGCCTATCTCCCCGCCAGCCTGTCGACGGAGGAACTCGCCGCCGCGGTGGCCAAGGCCATCGCCGAGACTGCAGCCACCGGCCCTGGCGACATGGGCAAGGTGATGGCCTGTCTGCGTACCGGGCTGGCCGGCCGCGTCGACATGAGCGAGGCGTCGCGCCTGGTCAAGACGCAACTGACTGGCGTCTGAACGCCTGCGCCATAGCGCTCGACGGCTGGCACCAGGGGCTCGATGATCCCGGACTCCTTCATCCAGGAAATGCTCTATCGCATCGACCTGGTCGACCTGATCGACGGCTACGTTCCGCTCAAGAAGACGGGGGCCAACTTTGCCGCCTGTTGCCCGTTCCACAGCGAGAAGTCTCCCTCCTTTACGGTCAGTCCAAGCAAGCAGTTCTACCACTGCTTTGGCTGCGGCGCGCACGGCAACGCCATCGGTTTTCTCATGGAGTATTCGGGTCTCGGCTTTGTCGACGCGATCAAGGATCTGGCTGGCCGTGCCGGCATGCAGGTTCCCGACGATCACGGACCTGCCGGGCAGCACGTCGAGAAGTCGCAGGCACTCGCCGAGATCATGGCGCGCGCTGCCCGCTTCTACTACGAACAGCTCAAGGGCTCGGCAAAGGCGGTCAGCTACCTCAAGGAGCGCGGAGTGAGCGGCGAGATCGCGCGCCGCTTTGGCCTCGGTTATGCCCCCGAGGGATGGCAGAACCTGGCTGCCGCTTTTGACGACTACAGCAGTTCCGAACTGCAGCTTGCGGGACTGGTGATCAACAATGAGCGCGGTCGCCTCTACGACCGCTTTCGCGAGCGGGTGATGTTTCCGATCGTCAGCCAGAAGGGCGAGGTGATCGCCTTTGGCGGCCGCGTGCTTGGCCAGGGCGAACCGAAGTATCTGAACTCGCCCGAGACCCCGTTGTTCGAAAAGGGGCGCGAAGTGTTTGGCCTGCCGCAGGCGCGCGCCGCCATCCGGGCACAGGATGTGGTGATCGTCGTCGAGGGTTACCTGGACGTCGTCGCCCTCGCGCAGCACGGCATCGGCAATGCGGTGGCGACGCTGGGCACGGCCACCACCGCCATGCAGGTGCAAAAGCTGTTACGCCAGGCCAGGCGCATTGTGTTCTGTTTCGATGGCGACGCCGCTGGCCGCAAGGCCGCGTGGCGGGCTCTGGAAAATAGTCTCGAAGCCCTGACCGAGCAGAAAAGCATCGCTTTCGTTTTCCTCCCCGAGGGTGAGGACCCCGACAGTCTGGTGCGCAAGCGCGGCGGCGAGGCCCTGCAGCGGCTGATCGCCCAGGCCACCCCGTTGTCGGACTTCCTGTTGCGCGAACTGGCCGGCCCTTGCGACCTCAATAGTGCCGAAGGTCGGGCCCGTCTGGTGGCCGATGCCAAGCCGCTGCTCGGCCGCCTGCAGTCGTCGCTGCTGAGGTTGCAACTGGTCAAGCGGCTGGCCGAGAGTAGCGGTTTTTCGCAGGCCGAGGTGGAGCGCCTGTGCGATCTGCAACCGCTTGCCCGTCCGGCGCCGGCACGGGCGCCGCGGCAAGCGCCTTCACTGCTGCGGCCTTTGCTGCGCCTCTTGCTGCAGAAGCCGCAACTGGCTGGTGGCTTGCCGCTCGATCTGCTTCCCGGCAACTCCACGGAAGCGCGAGCGGTGCGCCTGCTATGCGAAACGATTGGCGATGGCGGGGTCCGGATGCTGGCCTATCCGGCGCTGATCGAAAAGCTGCGGGGCAGCGAGTACGAGGGCATCCTGCGTGCCGCGGCCGCTGAACTAATGCAACAGCCTTTTGCCGAAGAGGGCATCGACGCGGAGTTCGAGGGTGCGGTCAGACGGTTGCTGGAAGGTGAGCACAAGCGGGTTTTTGCCGTGCTGCAGGAAAAGGTACAGCAACTTGGGGTGAGCGGACTTTCGAGCGAAGAAAAACAGCAGTACCTGACAGCCCTGGGCGCGCGCGGGCGACCAGGGTCCGTCGGCTAAGGTGTGATATCATCAAGAGTTTTTCCAGTTTAACGCTATCCGGGAAATGGTCATGGTCAGGGAAAAGGCGGTAACTACGAAGGCGGCGAAAGCCAAGGCAGCGGCGGATCTGTTGGCCCAGGTCGGGACGCAACCGGCACCGGTCGATGACGAGACGCGCAAGATGCGTCTGAAGACGCTGATCAAGCTCGGCAAGGAGCGGGGCTTTCTGACCTACGCCGAGATCAACGACCATCTGCCTGACGATGTCGTCGATGCCGAGCAGATCGAGAGCATCATCAGCACCTTCAACGACATGGGCATCCAGGTCTACGACGAGGCACCGGACGCCGAAACGCTGTTGATGTCGGACGCAGCACCTGCCGCCGGCGCCGACGACGCCGACGTGGAGGAGCAGGCCGAGCAGGCCTTGTCCACCGTTGACTCGGAGTTCGGCCGCACGACTGACCCGGTGCGCATGTACATGCGCGAAATGGGATCGGTCGAGTTGTTGACCCGCGAGGGCGAAATCGAGATCGCCAAGCGTATCGAGGACGGCCTCAAACACATGATCCAGGCGATTTCGGCCTGTCCGACGACGATCGCCGAAATCCTCAGTTGCGCCGACAGGATCGCCCGCGATGAGATGCGCATCGACGAGCTGATCGATGGGCTGATCGACCCTGAAACCGACGGTTCACTGGAAGAGCTGACGGCTGAGGTGGCCGAGGAAGAAAGCGACGACGAGGACGAGGAGGAGGACAGCGCAGAAGCGGTGGAGGGCGCTGCGGTAGCGGCATCGTTGCTGAAGCTCAAGACCGAAGGGCTCGAGCGCCTTGAACTGATCCGCTCGCACTACACCAAGGCGCATGGCGTCCTGCCGCGCAGGGGTTCGCAGGACAAGGCTTATCTGCAATTGCAACAGCAGATCTCCGAAGAGATGATGGGGATTCGCTTTACCTCGAAGACCATCGAGCGCCTGTGTGATTCGGTACGCGCCATGGTCGAGGAGGCGCGCGCCTGCGAGCGCAAGATCCAGCGCATCTGCGTCGATACGGTGCGCATGCCGCGCCCGCATTTCATCAAGGTTTTCCCCGGCAACGAACTGAACATCGACTGGGTGGATGCGGAGATCGCTGCTGCCGGCAAGACTTACGCCGCGATCCTCACCCGCAATGCGCCGAACATCAAGGAAGAGCAGCGGAAACTGCTTGCCCTGCAGGATCGCATCGGTATCCCGTTACGGGAACTGAAGGACATCAACAAGCAGATGTCCACCGGCGAGGCCAAGGCTCGGCGTGCCAAGCGCGAGATGACCGAAGCCAACCTGCGGCTGGTGATCTCGATTGCCAAGAAATACACCAATCGGGGTCTGCAGTTCCTCGATCTGATCCAGGAAGGCAACATCGGTCTGATGAAGGCCGTCGACAAATTTGAATACCGGCGCGGTTACAAGTTTTCGACCTATGCCACCTGGTGGATCCGCCAGGCGATCACCCGCTCGATTGCCGATCAGGCGCGCACGATCCGTATCCCGGTGCACATGATCGAAACGATCAACAAGATGAACCGCATCTCCCGGCAGATCCTGCAGGAAACCGGCCTCGAAGCCGATCCCGCGACGCTGGCCAAGAAAATGGAGATGCCGGAAGAGAAGATTCGCAAGATCCTGAAGATCAGCAAGGAGCCGATCTCGATGGAAACGCCGATCGGCGACGACGACGATTCCCATCTCGGGGACTTTATCGAAGATCAGGCCACCCTGGCACCAACCGAGGCGGCGCTGTACTCGAGCCTGCGGTTCATTACCAAGGATGTGCTGGATACCCTGACGCCGCGCGAAGCCAAGGTGTTGCGGATGCGCTTCGGTATAGAAATGAATACCGACCACACGCTTGAGGAAGTCGGCAAGCAGTTCGACGTGACCCGCGAACGCATCCGTCAGATTGAAGCCAAGGCGCTCCGCAAGCTTCGTCATCCTTCACGTTCGGACAAGCTGCGCAGTTTTCTCGACAACGGCAACAGCTAGCGCAGGTAACGTACGCCGACCCCGAGATCCCGTCGTTGGCGCTTGCAGCGGCGACGGCGGGTGACGTCAGCCAGTGCCCGAACCAGCAGTGCCAGCGTCCCGGGCTCGGGAACATGTCTGGTGCCCAGCTCGATGCCGTCTTTGATGCATTCCGCGAAAATTTGTCCTGCTTGTGAGAAGCACTGTGGTGAAGCGTATTTTCGACCTGTTGCTTGCCGGCCTCGCCGCGCTTCTGCTGTGTGTGCCGGCCTGCCTGCTTGCCCTGCTGGTCAAATTGACCTCGCGTGGCCCGGTTCTCTACTGGTCTGATCGCGTAGGCCGGCACAACCGGATTTTCAGAATGCCGAAGTTTCGCAGCATGCGTCTCGGGACACCGGCCGTGGCCACGCATCTGCTGACGGACGCGCAGGCGTTCCTGACGCCGGTGGGTTCGTTTCTGCGGCGATCAAGCCTTGACGAACTGCCGCAGTTGTGGAGTATCCTTGTTGGCGACATGAGCTTTGTGGGGCCGCGCCCGGCGCTGTACAACCAGCATGACCTGATCGCCTTGCGTACCGAGCGCGGTGTTCACCAGTTGCTGCCGGGGCTGACCGGCTGGGCGCAGGTCAACGGCCGCGACGAGTTGCCGATTCCCCGCAAGGTCGAATTCGATGTCGAGTACCTGCAACGGCAGTCGCTGTGGCTGGACATCCGGATCCTGTGGCTGACCCTGGTCAAGGTGGTGCGTCGCGAGGGGGTGACGCACTGACGGTCCATGCTTGTCCGATCGGGAACTGGTTCCCGAAGTGCGGACCCGCAACGGGAACACTCTGCTTCAGCCGGTCGTCGGCCGATACCGACCTCCCCATCAATTTCAAGGACGAGCAATGTCAGTTGCCACGAAGCATGCCGACGCCCCGTCGCCGCGCACCGGCTATAGCCATGCAGCGAAAACAGCGGTGCAGGAAACCACGCTCCGCGTGAAGGAGATGCACCGCGCGATCGCCGACAAGTCTTTCGGCGTCCTGCGGCGAATCCCATTGGTCGCGGGGCCGGCGCAAGTCGTGCAGAGCGCGCATGACGTCATTTCTGCGGCAGTTTATGCGGCAATTCACCATGGCAGCGGCAGCGTTCTCGCCGCCGCGGCGATCGTCGAAAAGCAGCGCACCGGTTTCGTGGCCAGCAAACCGCCCGGCCGCCTGGCCAGCGGTCTGCGTAGTGCGCTCAACGCGGCTTTCGGTGACCACCTTGCCGCCTGCAACAACGTGCTGGCGATCGACATGGCGATCCATGCGAACGGCGCGGCGATTCCGCTTGACGCCGTTGCGCTGCGTAGCGACTTTCCCGAAGCGGGGGGTCGGATCTGCGTTTTCATCCACGGACTAGGTTGTGACGAGCACTCCTGGCGGACTGGCGACGCGGCGGCAGAGGGCGAATCCGATTTTGGTTGCCAACTGCATGCCGATTTCGATTACACGCCCCTCTATCTGCACTACAACAGCGGTTTGCCGATCGCCAGAAACTGCGCGCAACTGGCTCTGCTCCTCGAGGAATTGCTTGACGCCTGGCCGTGGCCAGTGACCGACCTGCTGATCGTCGGCCACAGCATGGGCGGCCTGCTGGCATTGGGTGCCTGCGAGCAGGCTGCCGAGTCGGGGCTACGCTGGCCACATGCGACGCGGATGCTGGTCAGCCTGGGTTCGCCACAGCTCGGCTCGCCGCTGGAACGGCTCGGTCACCTGACCACTGCGGCGCTGAACCTGTCCAACATCACTACCCCGCTGGCCAGGATTGCCGCCACGCGCAGCCAGGGCATCAAGGACCTGCGGGGTGGCCCCGGTGCTGCTCAGACCGTCCCCGGGCGGCACCGCATTGCTTTCCGCTTTCTCGGTGCCAGCCTGGCTGAAGACCCCGATCATCCTCTCGGCGAATTCCTCGGCGATGGTCTGGTTACACTGAGCAGCGCGACGGCACACGCCATCGAAGGTGACGTTCAGAGCGCCAGACTCGGCAAACTGGGCCACATGCGACTGCTGGGCGACGCACGTGTCTATCGGCAGATTCGGGCGTGGCTGGTCGAACTCGGAGACGCCGCGTTGCCGGTTCGCCGCTGATCCAGTTTACATGGCGGTCACGAAGACGCCCATCTTCCGGTCATTGCGACAACAGGTCGTAAAGCGCCGCGAATTCGCTGCTCAGCTTGTGGCGAGGGTCGAGGTGGATCATCGGCAGTGCCTGATGGTGCGATTCCCGAATCTTGATCGACGCGGACAGGAAGGCTTCGAGAACCGGCAGCCCATCGGCGCGCAATTCATCGACCAGGCGTAGCGGCAGGTTGGCCCGTGCCTGGTACTGGTTGACCACGATTCCCTCGACGCGCAGGTGGCGATTGTGGTCGTTCTGGATCTCACGCACACTGTCCATCAGGGTATACAGAGCGCGCCGCGAGAAGTCGTCACAATCGAAAGGAATCAGGCAGGTGTCCGCGGCAATCAGCGCCGAACGGGTGAAAAAGTTCAGGGCCGGCGGGGTGTCGATGAAGATCTCGTCATAGGCACGCAGGCTGTCCAGCGATTCTCGCAGCTTATACATCTTGTAGCGCGATTCGAGTTTGAACTGCAGTTCTTCCAAGCGCTGGTCGGAGGGCAGCACGGCGAGGTTCGGGAATGGCGACTGGACGATGTAGGCTGCCAGCGTCTCGGGAAACAGCTTGTAACCCAGGATGTCGTCAAAGAAGTGCGCCAGGGTCTTCTTCTGTTCGTCGAGGGCCTTGCCCAGCAGGTAGCGCGAGGCGTTGCCCTGTGGATCGAGGTCGATCAGCAGCGTGCGCCGGCCGCGTGTGGCGGCGATGGCGGCCAGATTGCAGGCGATGGTGGATTTGCCCACACCTCCCTTCTGGTTGAAGACGACTCGGCGCATGACATTTCCCCCAAAGCTGCTGCGGATTTTCCAGCAGTTTAGTCAACTCCGGCAAGCGCGTCGAGGAGCAGGCTGTCGCGAGCCTGTTTGCGTTCCCTGGACGCGACGATGACCGGATCAATTACGCCCGCGATTTCAGGCCGTCGACACGCTCGCCAGTTCGCGCTGGGTCAGATAGAGACGCAGGTCGAACTCGAACTGATGGTAGGCCGGTTCCATGTGCTCGCACAGTTGGTAGAAAGCCCGGTCATGTTCCCTCTCCTTGAGGTGGGCGAGTTCATGAACGACGACCATGCGCAGGAATTCCGGCGGCACCTCCTTGAACACGCTGGCCACGCGGATCTCGCGTTTCGACTTGATGCGCTTGCCCTGGATGCGTGGCACATGACCATTGCTTCCCAGGGCATTCGCTGTCACCTGCAGGTGGTTGTCAAAAACGACCTTGGCCGGCGATTCGGCACTGCGCAGGAAACGCGCCTTCAACGCCAGAGCGTAGGCGTACAGCGCTTCGTCACTGCGCACCGCGTGCGTTGCCGGATAGCGGGTGTGCAGCATCTCCGCCAGACGGCCGTGCCTGATGGCCTCGCGGACCTGGTTCTGAAGCGCTTCGGGATAGCCCGCCAGGTATTTCAGCGGCAGCATGTTCAGCAGGCGTTTGCCAGCACCTGTTGCAACCAGGCTTCGATGTCCTGCAGTTCCTCCGCGCAGACGCTGTGTTCCGCAGCGTAACCGTGCCACTCAACGAGGTATCCGTGGGTCTTCAGCAGTTTCGCCGAGCGCTTCCCGAAATCGTAGGGAATCACCGTGTCGCCACGCCCATGCGCCATGAAGATCGGCACTTCACGGTTGGCGGGATGCGCTTCGGCGGTCAGCGTCTCGGTCAGTGGCAGGTAGCACGAGAGCGCCAGGATGCCGGCCAGTCGCTGTCGGTGTCGCAAGCCGGTGTGCAAGGCGATGACTCCCCCCTGCGAGAATCCGGCGAGCACGATGCGTGCATCGGGGATACCGCGTTCATTCTCGCGGACAAGCAGCGCTTCGATCTGTTCGGCCGACTCGCGTACTCCCTGCGCCTCCTCACGTCCGGGTGCAAAGTCGATCGAGACGATGTCGTACCAAGCGCGCATCACGTAGCCGGCGTTGACGGTTACCGCCCGCATTGGTGCATGCGGGAAGACAAAGCGGATCGCCGGCAACTGGTCAAAATCGAATTCGTCCACGATTGGTTCGAAGTCGTGTCCGTCGGCACCGAGGCCATGCAGCCAGATGATTGCGCACTTCGGGGACTCTCCGGTTTGCCGTTCAACGGCAGGAAGCAACGGCCCTTCAGCGGGAGTGCCGGTCTGGTTGGCAGTCATGGGACCGATCCTTGTTATTGTCGAGGGCAGCCATTCTAGCAGGCTGCACGGTGCTGAGTATCACGGGGATCCAGCGAAGGGATGGTGGTTCCCGACGTTGCAGGCGAAAGAAGCGGTTGGCCACCACCCGGTGGCCAACCGTATTGCCGCAGTCGTGCCTTTAACGCAAAGACTCCTGAACCGACTGGATCTGGCGCACCCACGGTCGGTTGGCGCGCAATTCAGCCGGCAGCGCGGCAATGGCGGCGCGCGCCTGGCTTATGGTATTGAACACGCCGACGAACAGGTTGTACTGCTGGCGCTGGTCGCGCTCGGTCACGGAAAAGGCCAGGGAGCCCAGAGCGAGCTGTTCCACGTTGCGGTCAATGAATCGTGCCATGTCGGCCTGGCTCGGGGACACCACCAACTGCACGGTATAAGCCCTGGGATTTTGCTCAAGTATCCAGCGGCTGTCATGTACCACCCCAGCTCCCGCGCCCTGCACCCGCATCCTCCGCATCGCGGCGCGCAATTCGCCGAGGCTGGTCTCCAGAACGGAAACCTTGCCCGATACTTGGTCAATGCGCGCTTGTTGCATTGCCGCGGTTTCCTGTCTGGCCGCCTCTCCTGCCGAGAGTGCCGCAATCTGAGTGCTGATTTCGGTGATCCGGGCATCGCTTTTCGCGATCGCCGATGCTGAACTTGCAGGGGCGAAGGCTGGCATCCACTTGACCAGGGCAAAGCCCGATACGGTCAGCAGCAGCAGGCCGGCGATGGCGAGATGGGTGCGCTTGAACTTCTCTTGGGTTGCCCCCTGATGGTCCGCCAGTTCCGCAGCAACGTTGCTGATTGCTGCGTCCAGCCGCTGCGTCTCCGACTGCAAGACGCCGACCAGACCCTGCAGGCTCTGCAACTCGGCATGGTGCTCGCGCTGCAAGGCGCCCAAACCCTCGATCCGCGCCTCGACGATCGCGTGTTGCCTTTCTGCTTGTTCGCGCACCGCTTCAATGCGATTCTTGTTGCCGCGCGTCGCCGTATCCAGCAGCTCGTAGGTGACATCGAACTGATCGAGGCGTGCGCGCTGCTCGGCGAGGATTCGCTCCTGAGCCTTGAACAGATTATCCAGCGAGCCGATACCGGCATCGAGCCGCAACACATCCGCACTGATGCGCGCGTTGCTGCTCGCGAGTCGCGTGTCCCAGCGCTGCTCTGTGTCGGCCAGCCAGGCGCGTGCTTCGCCGCGAACCGCATCGATCCGTTGCTCGGCAGCGGCAGCATGTGTCGCCAATGAGAGGCTTTGCTGCTGCAATTCGGCGCCGAGCCGATGCACCTGGCTCGATACGGCGCCACCGGACAGTCTGATTTCAGCCAACTCACTGTCGATACGACGATTGTTTTCGGCGAATAGCGCCGTCAGATCGTCGTAGTCGCGCAATACACGGTCAAGCTGCGCGTTGATCTCTTTGGGTGTGACGCTGCATTCGTTTGCGCGAGTGAATTCGAGCAGCCGAGCCATTTCCGGTTCGATGACCGGGATTTCGGTCACCGGTGTGTCCAGGTGCTCGGTGGGCAACGCGGTCGGCAAGGGGTCAGGCTGCGCATCCTGCGGAATTACCAGTTCTGCGGTATTGGTCATGATCGGCCTCCTCTGTAGTGGTTTCACCAGTGTGCGTCTGGATTGTAGCAGCGCATTCAAACACACCGTAGCGGATTTCGACCAGTCCGCTTCGGCGCGGTTCGCCTTGCCGTGGTATGCCGTGGTGCCAGAGCAGCCCGCTCATTGCCGTGGCTGCGGATGAATTGTCTTGGCGATCAGGACCTTGTCCACCCGGTTGTGGTCCATGTCAACCACTTCGAAACGCCAGTCGGCAAATTCGAAGTGGTCAGAGGCTACGGGAACGCGACCAAGCACGCACATCATGAAACCACCCAGGGTGTTGAAAGCGTGCTCTTCTTCGCCAGGCAGGTCGGCGTTCACTTTAAGGAAGGACTTCAGCCTTTCGACGGTGATGCTGCCGTCAGCCAGCCAGGATCCATCTTCACGAACGATGATATCCTGCTCTTCGGGGATGTCCGAGTTCGGGAGATCGCCGACGATCGACGTCAGCACATCGGTGAGCGTGACCAGGCCCTGCAACTCGCCGTATTCGTCTACCATCAGTGCGCACTGTTGGCGGGCGCGGCGAAAAGTCTCCAGGAGTTGTGTTGTCGTGACGCTGGACGGCACATAGAGTGCAGGAGTGACGAAAGGCTCGATTGACAGCGGTTCACCCAGCAGGGCGCCCTTGAGGAGGTCGCTGGTGCGCAGAACGCCGACCACATGGTCCAGGCCGTCGCGGCAGACGATCATCCGCTTGTGGGGGCTCTCGGCGAGGCGGTTGCGAATCTCCACTTCGGTTTCGCTCAGATCGAGCAGGCAGATATCCTTGCGATGAGTCATGATCGCGCTGATGTGTTGCTCGTCGAGGCGTAACACGTTGGAGACGATCGCCTGCTCGCTTGCGTGAAAGACGCCTGCTTTGGCGCCCTGATCCATCAGGACCTTGATCTCGTCGTCGCTGACCGCTGCTTCCTGCGGATGGTTCGCACCGAGCAGTCGCAGCAGCAGGCTGGATGACGATGAGAGTAGCCAGACCAGAGGTCGTGCTACGAGTGAGAGCAGGTTCATTGGAGGGGCAACAAGCGCGGCGACGCGTTCTGGCGCCAGTAGTCCGAGGTGTTTGGGAACCAGTTCGCCGACCACCACCGAGAAGTAGGTCAGCGCGACGACTACCAGCGTCAGCGCCAAACCGCTGGCGTGCTCTTCCAGAGGCGGAAACGCGCTCAGCCATTGCGCCAGCGGAATGGCCAGAGTGGCTTCGCCGATGGCACCGCTGAGGATCCCGACGGTGGTGATGCCGACCTGGATCGTCGACAGGAAGATCGATGGTTCTTGTTGCAGCGCCAGTGCCGAGCGTGCGCCGGCACTGCCGTCGTCAGCCAGCTTTTGCAGGCGTGACTGGCGCGACGATACGACGGCGATTTCCGACATGGCAAGAACGCCGTTGAGCAGGATCAGGAAAAGCAGGAGAACGATGTCCATGGCTGGTTTCGATGCTAGTTTGTTCGTCTGGCTTTGTCGCCACGGGGGGGCAACGTGGTAACACTACCACAGTGCGGCATTCTCCCGGTAAGCGCCTCCTGGCGCGTGTCGAAACCTTCGGTCCGCGCTTCCTGGCCGCTGCCAGACCAACTTGACTAGGTGATTCCAGGGCTGACTTGCGGGGCCCTGTTACGGCCATCATCCGCGTCGCCAGTCCGGCAGGAGCTGCGGCAAAGGGTCGCGGCAGGCGAGGCGGATGGCATTTCCGGGGCCGCAGGTGCAGGCGCTGTGCTCCCGGATTTTTGATGCGGGTTGACCAAATCGAGATTAATCAATAGACTGCAATTTCACCGGTAGCAAGTCGATGAACTGAAGCTGCCCACCTGCATTTTCGCCGCTCTGTTTTCTGGCCCTTCGGGCCGTACAGAGTTTCGGCCTCAGGGGAACTTTCCCCCAAGTTTTCGAGGCCCTGCACCCGCCTGTAACCGTCCATCGTCGAGCCGTTTGACTGGCGCGACGACCAAAGTGAAGGAGAGAGCATGTCCGCAACATTATCACTGAGAAATACAACCGGGCGTCGCACTGACGCCACCTTGAGTTTCATACAACACAGCCTGATCACCATCGGACTGATGGTCGCGCTGGGGACTTTCAAGCCGTTCTTCGGCGAGAGCGCGGTGGCCGAGCAGCCGCAAGCGGTAACGACCGAGTCAGCGCCGGCAGACGACGCTGAAGTAGTCATCACCAAACCTGCTTCCGAAATCCTTTCGCCGCGATTGCAACGTGCCCTGGACTACGTCTCGCGTCGTTACCGGGTTGCCCCGGAAGCGCTGGTACCGGTCTTCGAGGCAGCGCAGGCCGTGGGCAGGGAGCGGCGTCTCGATCCGCTGTTGATCGTCGCCATCATTGGCATCGAGTCCCGCTTCAATCCCTTTGCCGAAAGTGCGAGCGGTGCCAAAGGGCTGATGCAGGTAATCCCCGGCTACCACCTCGACAAGGTGCCGCGCGGAGCTGGCGAGCAACCGTTTCTCGATCCGGTAACCAACATTCAGGTGGGCGTACACGTCCTTGAGGAAGCGATTCGCTGGCGTGGCAGCCTGATTGCCGGGCTGCAGCATTATGGGGGCTCGCCCGAGGATGCCGAAACCGAGTATGCGAACAGGGTTCTGGCCGAGAAGGAGCGCCTCGAGCAGGCGGCCCGGCGCGGTACGGGCGGCCGTGCCTGAGCATTTCGGGATTTCTGCATACGCGGCTACTTGGCCACGCCGGCACCCGCGATGCGCCGAATGGCGCGTCGCGCTTCGACGGAGAGCACGAGTTCCGAGTGCGCCAGTGGGGTCATCAAACGCTCGTCGAAGTGCAGTAGGCACTGCTCGTCCTCGCGCAGAATGTCGGCCTCGATCAGGTTGGCGATGAAGGCGGCAAAGGTGGCCTTTTCGGGGAATTCCGGCGTATTGAATTCGTAGAGCAGCGATAGCCGCTGCGCCAGCAGGTGGCAGTTGTCTTCGAGCGCCTGGCGGGTGAGCTGGCCGGTGCCCTGCCGATCGAGGAGCGCCAGGGCGAGGAAGTGACGTTCCAGCAGGGGGCGGATGGTTTCCCCGAGCAGGTGCAGTTCGGCAAATTCCTGGCTGATCGGTTCCGGGGCGGCGAGTCTTCCCGATGCTGGCGATCGACACAGCAGCCCGCGCGCGAGCAGGACACGAATGACTGCTTCGGTGGCGGCTTCCAGTTCGCCGGGTGGCCAGCGGAGAAAGAGTTCCGCGCGCATCAGGGCGCAAATGCCGCCCACCGCGCGTGTCACGCGCGCGGCATCGAGGCGGCGGTTGTGACTCAGCAGGCAGGCGACCAGCGCCGGCAGGGCGAAAACATGCAGTACGTTGTTGCGAAAATAGGCGAGCAAGGGCGCTTGCTCGTCACGCACGCGGATCAGATCGCCCAGTGGATCGGCGAAACGCTCGACGACTGCGAGTCGCTCGGCGTAGCTCACCACCTGCTGCGCGTCGAGCGGGCAGGGAATCGTCGTCGGCGCATAAGGTGCTTCGCGAAGCAGTGCCTGGTAGTGCACGATCATCCGCTGCAGTGCGTGTTCATCGGCAGTGTGTTTGGGGGTGGCGAGCAGCGCGAGTGCGATCAGGTTCACCGGATTGACTACGGCCGCCTCGTTGATACGCTTGGCGAGCTCCGCAGCCGCATTGCGCGTGGCACTGCGCGACCATAGCGATTGGCTGGCCGTGGTTTCTTCGCTCCAGCCGGGCTGTTGCTGGTCGAGAAAGCCGGCGAGTTCCAGCGGTTCGCCAAAATTCACGTGTACCTTGCCGAAAACGCGTTTGATGTTGCGTACACTCGTGACAAGGCCCCACAACGATTCGCGTTGTTTGGGCTTGCCGGCCAGTTCACCGAGGTAGCTGCGGCCCTCGATCAATTTCTCGTAACCGATGTACACCGGAACGAAAACCAGCGGCCGCGCGTGCTCGCGAATGAAGCTTTGAACCGTCATTCCGAGGATGCCGGCTTTTGGGGTCAGCATCCGTCCACTGCGGCTGCGCCCACCTTCGATGAAATACTCGATCGGGAAGCCTCGCGCGAGCATCAGATGCAGGTATTCGTGGAACACCGCCGCATACAGCGGCTCGCCCTTGAAACTGCGGCGCAGAAAAAAGGCGCCCCCGCGGCGCAGCAGTGATCCGACCAGTGGCAGGTTGAGGTTGGCGCCGGCAGCGATATGCGGTGGCGTCAGCCCCTTGCGGATGATGATGTACGACAGCAGCAGATAATCGATATGGCTGCGGTGGCAGGGCACGTAAACGATCTCGTGTCCCGCAGCGATGCGAGTGACGGTATCGAAGTTATGCAACTCGGTACCGTCGTAAAGCCTGGTCCATAACCAGGACAGGAAGAGTTCGAGCGCGCGCACGACACCATAGGAATAGTCGGACGCGATCTCGATCGCGAAGTTGGCGGCGCGGGCTTTGGCTTCTCCTGGCGAGATGCCGGCAATTGCCGCCTCGCTGGCGATCGCAGCGCGCACCTGTTCGCCGGCAAGCACCGCGTCAACCTGGGTATTGCGGTGCGAGAGGTCGGGTCCGATCGCCATTTGCCGTTGGCGACGGAAATGGACTCGCAACACGCGCGACAGTTTTCGTAGCGCGGGTTCTTCAGCGAGCCCTCCCTGCAGGAGATCGCGTAGCGAAATCGCGGCGTTGTAACGAACCAGCACGTTGCGACCGTGCAGCAGGATGGCCAGCATTTGCCGCCAGGCGCCTGGCGGACGCCAGGTTTCCGAGAACAGGGCCTTGAGAACCGAATCCTGCTTGTCCGGACTGCGGCCCCAGAGGATGACGACCGGTACCAGCTGTACATCGACCAGGGGGTCGGCAATCGCCTGGCTGATCAGGCGGGCCAGCAATAGCGAGTAGCTGCTGCCATCGCGAGCCCTGCCGGCAAGGCTGCGGTCACGATTCAGGAAGAAGAACGAGCGGGGCAGGACTTGCCTGCCCAAGGTGATGGTTGCCTCGGCACGCGGCAAACCGGTTCTCCGCGATTCCTCGAAGAGTACCAGGAGGTTCGAGAGATGCCTGTCCTGCAGAACGTAGCAAACCGGTTTCGCTCGGTCCAGGCCC
>Ga0208938_1000312_pt1 | contig 41101 bp, 38 predicted proteins | sample AD_UKC125_MetaG_FD_184434 | JGI IMG/M metagenome (GOLD analysis project Ga0208938, IMG submission 184434) | Active sludge microbial communities of municipal wastewater-treating anaerobic digesters from USA - AD_UKC125_MetaG (SPAdes) (version 2) | ecosystem: Engineered > Bioreactor > Anaerobic >... | reverse complement strand
CCGGTACATCAACGACCGCTTCCTGCCGGACAAGGCCATCGACCTCATCGACGAGGCCGGCTCCCGGCTGCGTATCCGCCGGATGACTGCGCCGCCGGACCTGCGTGAGCTCGACGAGCGGATCGCCGGCGTGCGCCGCGAGAAGGAATCGGCGATCGACGAGCAGGACTTCGAGAAGGCCGCGTCGCTGCGCGACAAGGAGAAGAACCTGATGGCCGAGCGCGCCGAGCGCGAGCGGCAGTGGAAGGCCGGCGACATGGACGTCGTGGCCCAGGTCGATGAGGAGTTGATCGCCGAGGTGCTCGCCACGGCGACCGGCATCCCGATCTTCAAACTCACTGAGGAGGAGTCGCAGCGGCTGCTCAAGATGGAGGATGAGCTGCACAAGCGGGTCATCGGACAGGAGCAGGCGATCCACGCGCTGTCCCAGGCGATCCGCCGCACCCGGGCCGGTCTGAAGGACCCCAAGCGCCCCGGCGGCTCGTTCATCTTCGCCGGCCCGTCCGGGGTCGGTAAGACCGAGTTGAGCAAGACACTGGCTGAGTTCCTGTTCGGCGACGAGGACAGCCTCATCAGTCTGGACATGAGCGAGTTCTCCGAGAAGCACACCGTGTCCCGGCTGTTCGGTTCACCTCCCGGCTACGTCGGATACGACGAGGGCGGGCAGCTCACGGAGAAGGTGCGCCGCAAGCCGTTCAGCGTGGTGCTGTTCGACGAGGTCGAGAAGGCCCACCCGGACATCTTCAACTCGCTGCTGCAGATCCTGGAGGACGGCCGGCTGACCGACTCCCAGGGCCGCGTCGTGGACTTCAAGAACACCGTGATCATCATGACCACGAACTTGGGGACCCGGGACATCGCCCGTGGCGTGAACCTCGGCTTCGCGAATGAGGACGACACCAAGACGTCATATGAGCGGATGAAGGCCAAGGTCAATGAGGAGCTCAAGAACCACTTCCGTCCCGAGTTCCTCAACCGCATCGATGACATCATCGTTTTCCACCAGCTGACGCGTGCTGAGATCGTTCAGATCGTGGACCTCATGATCGCCAAGCTCGACGAGCGGCTGCGGGACAAGGACATGGGCATCGAGCTCACCCAGGCGGCCAAGGATGCCTTGGCGCTGCGCGGCTACGACCCGGTGTTGGGAGCGCGGCCGCTACGCCGCACGATCCAGCGCGATATCGAGGATGCCTTGAGCGAGCAGATCCTGTTCGGGGAGCTGCGTCCGGGGCAGATCGTTCTGGTCGATGCCGAGGGCGAGGGCACGAATGCCGTGTTCACGTTCAAGGGAACAGACGCTTCGCCGGCTCCGGACCTCCCGCCGGTGGAGGCGGCTGAGGGCTGATCGGTAGCGGTTGGGGCCATGAGCGTGCACATTGAACGATGGTGGCCCCAACTGAGTGCTTCGATCCAGGAATGGCTGATCGCGAACAACGGGGACTCCTTGCCCCCTTCGGTCTGCCATGCCATAACCGCAGTCGGGGGCACTGTGCAGGCCTCCCACCTCACAGATTCTGAGACCGGCTGGATAGAAGCGCTGGCCAACGGCGAGACGTCAACGGGGTAGGGACCACTGGTGGTCGCGCACGATCAGGCCGTCGGCCAGCAAGCCGTCGAGGGCGCGCTGCAACTGCGCGGCGTCGTGCCACTCGAATTCCGAGACCGGCCCGGCCCGCAGCATCTCCAGCACTGCGCCACGTGCCTGCCGGTCGGTCCCCTCGTAGGTCTGGGTGCGGCCCACGCTGCCCGATGGCACCCAGTCGCAGAGGTCGGCCAGGGGGCACTGCGGGCAGGCAGGGGACCGGGCGGTGCAGACCAGCGCGCCGAACTCCATGCTGGCCGCCGCCCACAGCGGCCGCGGGACGTCGATGGGCAGTGCCGAGATGACCGCGCGTTCGGCGGCACTGTAGGTCGGGGCGGGGTCCGCGCCTGTGAGGACACGGATCAGGAAGCGCCGGACGTTGATGTCCACGACAGTGCTGTCCCGGCCGTAGGCGAAGGCCGCCACTGCAGCGGCGGTGTACTCCCCGACGCCCGGCAGCCGCCGCAGATCGTGTTCGGTGTCCGGGACGGCACCTGCGAACTCGTCGCGCATCATGACAGCGGCCTCGTGCAGGCGTTTGGCCCGGCGCGGGTAACCCAGCCGGCCCCACATCCGGATGGCCTCGCCGAGGCTGTCGTCGGCCAGATCGGTGGGGGTCGGCCACCTGGCGATCCAGGCCTGCCAGGCGGGCAGTACCCGGCTGACCGGGGTCTGTTGCAGCATGATCTCGCTGACGTAGACCCCCCAGGGATCGGCGCGGCGCCAGGGCAGATCGCGGCGGTGCGTCTCGAACCAGTGTGCGACCCGTTGATCTAGCAGCGCCACGCACACAATTGTGCACGGACCCGCCCACATGACCGCGCAGGGTGTTTGCTTACGGTTTGTTCCATGAGTTCCTTGTTGAATCCGGTCGGTCCCGAGCCAGCCAGCGTGTACTGGCGGCGCCGGATCGTGGTGATCCTGGGAATCCTGGTGGTGCTGTTCCTGCTGTGGACACTGATAAAGCCCAGCGGGGCGGAGCCGGCAGCCGATGCCTCACCGAGCCCGTTGCCCACGCTGGCCACCACCAGCCCCAGCCCTGCGCCCAGCGCTTCACAGGCCTCAGGTGCCCCGTGTGAGGACACTGACATCGAGGTGACGGTCACCAGCGAGCAGTCCGCGTTCCCGCTGGGAACCCCATCGTCGTTCGTGATGAAGATCGCCAACAACGGGGCGGTGGCATGCAGCCGGGATGTGGGGCCAGCAGCCAATACTTTCACCGTCACGTCGGGCGGGTTCGACGTGTGGTCCTCCGATGCCTGTGCGCCGAGCACCGACACGCAGGTGGAACAGATCCCGGCTGGGGAGGCGTTCGCTGTGAAGGGCACGTGGGATGGCACTGTCAGCGCCAACGGCTGCGGGGCGAGTGCGACTGCGGCCGAAGCCGGCTCCTATCAGGTGGTCGCGACCAATGGTGGCGTGTCCAGCGAGCCCGTGAGCTTCGCGATCGGCTGACCGACCTACTGGTAACGGTCGAGGATCGAGGACTCGGCCAGCCGGGACAGGGCGTCGCGGACACCGCGCGCCCTGGCCTCCCCGACTCCCTCGACCGACTGCAGGTCGTCGATACTGGCCGCCAGCAGTTTCTGCAGGGACCCGAAGTGCTCGATCAGGCGCTGCACGACGGTCTCCGGCAGCCGCGGCACCCGGCCCAGCAGGCGGTAGCCGCGCGGGCTCAACGCCAGATCCAGGCCTTCGATGTCCCACGCCAGCCCCATCAACGCGCCCAGCGCCTGCAGGTCCACCAGCGATGCGTCATCGGCCTGATCGAGAGCGGTGATGGTCGTGTCGTACGCCCAGGGATCCGGCAGGTAGTCGCGCAGCAGCAGCACCTGATCCCCGCTCACCCCGCTGACGACCTCCTGAAGCTGCAGGTCAAGCAACCGGCCGTCGACCCCGAGCTCGGCGACGTACTCGTCGATCTCGGCGGACATCCGCCGGACCATCTCCAGGCGCTGGGTGACCAGCAGGACATCGCGTACGGTGACGAGATCCTCCACCTCCAGAGCGGACAGGGTCCCGCCCACCTCGTCCAACCGGTGGCGGTACCGCTCCAAGGTGGCCAGGGCCTGGTTGGCCTTGCCGAGGATCACCGTGGAATCCTCCAGGACCTTGCGCTGGTCCTCGTAGTACAGGGCGATCGTGTGCATGGACTTGCTGACGCTGATCACCGGGTAGCCGGTCTGCACGGCCACCCGCTCGGCGGTGCGGTGGCGGGTCCCGGTCTCCTGGGTGGGGATGGCGGGATCGGGCAGCAGTTGCACGGCGGCGCGAACGATGCGGGTGGCGTTGCGGTCCAGGATGACCGCGCCGTCCATCTTGGCCAGTTCCCGCAGGCCCGTCGCGGTGAACTCCACGTCCATCCCGAAGCCGCCGCCGGACATCGACTCCACCACATCGTTGTTGCCCAGCACGATCAGGCCCCCGGTCCGACCGCGCAGGATCCGCTCCAGACCCTCCCGCAGGGCGGTGCCCGGCGCGACCTGAGCCAGCACCGACCGCATTCGTGCTGCTCGCTCCATGTGCACCTCCCTCGTTGAAGGTAATTATCACCTGCCGGCCGCTAGAAGGGTGCGTCGACCGATCGCAGTGCCGGTTGCTCAGTGCGTGGCGCGCGCAGAACCGCGGCCATGAGGTCCGCCAGCCGATGCACTGGTTGTACCGACAACCCCTCCGCCGCGCGCACGACATCTGGATGATTGCCGGCATCGGCCGGTATCACCACCTGTTTGAACCCCAGCCGGGCAGCCTCGATGATTCGCTTGGCCGTGCCTGGGACGACCCGCAGATCCCCGGACAACGTCACCTCCCCGATCGCCACCGTGTCGGCCCACAGCGGTGCGTCCATGCGAGCCGAGGCCACGGCCAAGCAGATCGCGAGGTCGGCCCCGGGATCGCTGATCCGCGCCCCACCCACGGTCGCGCTGTACACGTCCCGGCTCGACAGCCCGAGCGTGCCGGCCTTGTCCGTCACCGTGACCAGCATGGTGGTGCGGTTGACGTCCAGGCCGGTCGCTGAGCGGCGCACCGTGGGGTTCCCGGTCATCGCCACGAGGGCCTGCACCTCCGCCAGCAGGGGGCGCCTGCCCTCCATAGTCACCGTCAGGCAACTGCCCGGCACCGGCTGCTCGTGGACCTTGCGGAAGAGGTAGCTGGGATCGGCCACCTCCCGCAGGCCGTCCTCGTCATGCTCAAAACAGGCCACGTCGTCGGTGGGGCCGAACCGGTTCTTCACCGAGCGCAGCATGCGCAGGCTGGAGGTGCGGTCACCCTCGAACGTGACGACCGTGTCCACCAGATGTTCCAGGGCGCGCGGGCCGGCCACGGAGTTCTCCCGAGTCGACTGGCCTACCAGCAAGGTGGGCAGGCCGCGGCCCTTGGCCCATTGGGTGATGACCTGGGTGACCTCATGAACCTGCGCCACCCCGCCGGCCCGCGAGTCGATCGCGGAGGTGGCGATGGTCTGCACGGAGTCCACGATCAGCAGGACCGGGTTCAGCGACTTCACATGCGCCAGCACCTGCTCCAGTTCAGTCTCGTCGGCGACCAGCAGCCGATCGTGCAGCGCGCCGATCCGGCGCGCGCGCAACCCGATCTGCTCGGCCGACTCCTCGCCGGATACGTACAGCACGGTGCCCGTCGATGCCGCCATCCGATGCCCGACGTCGAGCAGCAGCGTGGATTTGCCCACGCCTGGCTCCCCGGCCACCAGGACGACCTGCCCCGCCACCAGCCCGCCGCCGAGCACCCGGTCGAACTCCCCGATCCCGGTGCTGCGCCGCTGCCGGGTCGACTCCTGCAGGTCCACCACCCGCCGCGCCGACCGGAAGGGAGCGTCATGCGCGCCGCGACTGCGCGTGCCGGCCTTGGGCTTCTCGGTGGGTGCGCACTCCTGCAGAGTCCCGAAGCTGTCACAGGTCGAGCACTTGCCCAACCATTTGCCCGTCCGGGCGCCGCACTCGCTGCACTGATACTCGGTTTTCGCCACGGTCGCCACACTATGTATCAGGTCTGACAAACCGCCCCGACGACGCGAACCGGTTGTGGAAAGACCCGCTACGCGTCCGGATCGGCGGGGTGGCGGGCCACGTCCAGAGCCCGCCGCCTCGCCGCTTCCCGGCGCTCACACGCGGTCACCAGGACGTCGTAGGCCGGCCGTCCCATCAACTCGACCAGCCCGTCGCGCTCGGTGATGTACACCGGCTCGGTTGCCACATGCGCCTGCGTGTTCCCTGAGCAGTACCAGTGCAGGTCATGACCACCCGGACCCCAGCCACGCCGGTCGTACTCCCCGATGCCCACCACCTGCACCTGCGTGCCGTCCGGGCGCTCCACGTTGTCGAACGTGCGCCGGATCGGCAACTGCCAGCAGACGTCGGGTTTGCTCTGCACCGGCGAGACACCTTCCCGGACGGCGAGGTTGTGCAGGGCGCAGCCGGCACCGCCGGGGAAGCCCGGACGGTTCAAGAAGATGCACGCGCCGTCCACCACCCGGGTCTGTTTGCTGCCCTCGGGATCCTTCATCACGATCCCTTTGCGCTGCCCCACTGCGTGGAACTGCCAGTCCTGTGGGCTCAGCCGGGCCGCCCACGATTCCACACGTTGCCGATCGTCCTTGTCGCTGAAGTGGGCGCCGAGCGTGCAGCAACCACCGTCGGGCATGTGCTCGCTGATCCCGCCACAGCCTTTGCCGAAGATGCAGGTCCATCTGCTCGTCAGCCAGGTCAGGTCACACCGGAAGACGCGATCGTCGTCGGCGGGATCGGGGAACTCCAGCCAGTCGCGGGGGAAGTCCAAAGGCACTTCGGGCACCGGCCCAGCGTAGGCGCTACGACCGGTGCCCGGCACATGACCCACCGGCACGCCCCTACGCTTGATCCATGCGACTCGGCGTCCTGGATATCGGATCGAACACCGTGCATTTGCTCGTCGTCGACGGCTACCACGGCGCAGCGCCGGTCCCGGCGGTCTCGCACAAGGTCGAATTGCGGCTCGCTGAACACCTGCGCGCCGATGGCGGCATCGACGACTCGGCCGTGCAGACCCTGATCGACTTCATCGAGAAGTCACTGGAAGTGGCCGAGGACGCCGGGGTCACCGAGGTCGTGGCCTTCGCGACCAGCGCCATCCGGGAAGCCCCGAACGGGGACGCGGTGCTGGCTGAGGTGAACAAGCGCACCGGCGTCAGCGTGGACCTGATGAGCGGCGAGCGGGAGTCCCGGGTGACCTTCCTCGCGGCGCGCCGCTGGTTCGGCTGGTCCAGCGGACAACTGCTGCTGGTCGACATCGGGGGTGGCTCGCTGGAGTTGGCGATCGGAGCCGACGAGGAGCCCGATGCGGCACTGTCGCTGCCGCTGGGTGCCGGCCGGCTGACCCGGGACTGGCTGCCCGACGACCCGCCGTCGCCCAAGCAGATCAAGAAACTGCGCAAACACGTGCGCGCCGAGGTGGCAAACGTTGCGGTCCGCCTCAACCGGTACGGCCAGCCGGAGCTCAGTGTCGCCACCAGCAAGACCCTGCGGCAGCTGGCGCGGATCACCGGGGCGCCCTCGCGCGACGAGGGCCTGTACATCCGCCGGGTGCTGACCCGGGAGGCACTGGCGTTGTGGACCCCCAAGATCGCCGAGATGCCGTCGGCCAAACGCACCGACCTGCCGGGAGTCTCAGTGGGACGGGCCAGGCAACTGGTGGCCGGTGCGGTGGTGGCCGAGGCCGTGATGGACATCTTCGGGATCGAGGAGTTGCAGATCTGCCCGTGGGCACTGCGCGAAGGTGTCATCCTGGAGAAACTGGACGCACTGCCCGAGTAGGTCGACCCTCGGCGACTGGTACCCGCCTCGTTACCCTTGACTGGTGAGTAGTCCGGGTAGGCCGAGGATCAAGGTCGCGCTGTCCAGCGTCTCCGTCTATCCGGAGTCCACGGCGGCGGCCTTCGAGATGGCCTCCCGGCTCGGCTATGACGGGGTCGAAGTCATGGTCATGAATGATGCTGTGTCGCAGGATCCCGAGGCCCTGCGCCGGCTCAGCGAGCATTACAGCACGCCGATCCTGGCGGTGCATGCCCCGTGTCTGCTCATCACACAGCGCGTCTGGGGCACCGACCCCTGGGCCAAACTGGTGCGCGCCCGCGAGGCCGCCGAGACCCTCAGCGCGAACACGGTCGTGGTCCATCCACCCTTCCGGTGGCAGCGTGATTACGCCCGGGAGTTCCTGCGGGGCCTGCGCCGGATGCAGGACGAGACCGACATCCGGTTCGCGGTTGAGAACATGTACCCGTGGCGGGCCGGCGGCCGGGAGCTGGCCGCCTACGCGCCGGGCTGGGACATCCGCGAGGAGGACTACCCGCACACCACGCTGGACCTGTCGCACACCGCCGTGGCGGGAGTCGACGCCCGCGAGATGGTGGTCGACCTCGGCTCGTCGTTGGCGCACATCCATCTGGCCGACGGGTCGGGCAGCAACCGTGACGAGCACCTGATCCCCGGCCGCGGGACACAGGCCTGCGGGGATGTGCTCGACGATCTGGTGGACGGCGGTTTCGACGGGGTGGTCGTGATTGAGGTGAGCACCCGCAAGGCCGCGAATCGCACGGAACGCGAGCGCGATCTGGTCGAGGCGCTGGCCTTCGCCCGGTTACACCTCGATGAGCCGGCCCGCCCCATTTCCTAGGCGTCTCGCACCGCCTGTGACACCGGCCACACCCTGGGTGCCGAATCGCACGACGGGTTTCGGGTAGCACGAGTGTGTGCGGACATTACTGCCAACTGGCAATAGGCTGAATGCTATGGGAACCGATGACGTCCGGGACGCGCTGCTGGACTCCGCCCGGGCTGCCTTTCACGCGCGCGGCTACGTGCGCACCTCGATGAAGGGTGTGGCGGTGGCCGCTGGCGTGGCACCGGAGGTCGTGAACCGCTACTGGAACTCCAAGGAGTCGTTGTTCGCCGCCGCGATGCGTCTGCCGTTCGACCCGGCCAGCGCCGTGCCCGAACTGGTGGCGCCGGGCCTTGACGGGATGGGTGAGCGGCTCACCCGGGCGACATTGGACATGCTGGCGGACGAGGACACCCGCAACGATCTCATCTCCCTGTTCCAGGCTGGTGCCTCCACAGCCAAGGCGGCCAAAGGGATGCAGGTCTTCCTGGAGCAGTCCATCGTAGACCGGCTCGTGCGCTACATCGGTGTCCCGGACGCCCGCCTGCGCGTGAATCTGATCATGAGCTATCTGCTCGGCGTGGCGACCTCACGCTACGTACTCAGGCTGGAGCCGCTGGCCTCGATGGCCGAGGACGACGTCGTGAAACTGGTGGCACCCACGATCCAGACCTGGCTGGACCCCAGCAAGCCCTTGAAGGCTCCGGACTACAACCCCAGCCGAAGCCCCGCGCAAAAGCGGGCCAGCGGCGACTAGCCTGATCTGGAGCCGTTCGCGAGCAGGAGGTCCGTTGGTGATCCGCCAAGTGCTGTTGAGTCTGTCCCGGCAGAAGAAGATCGCCGAAATCTCGGCGAACGCCCCCATCACCCGCAATGTGGTGGCCAGATTTGTGGCCGGCGAGACCGAACCGGATGCAGTGCGGGCGGCCGGCGAACTGGCGGGGGAGGGGCTGCTGAGCACGATCGACCATCTTGGTGAGGACACCCTGGACCTGCAGCAGGCCACCGGGACGGTTGATGCCTACCTGCGCTTGCTCAAAGGCCTGGACGAGGCTGGACTGGCCGCTGCCGCCGAGGTCTCCGTGAAGTTGTCCGCGGTCGGGCAGGCCCTGCCCGGGGACGGCGAGAAGATCGCGCTGGAACACGCCCGGATGATCTGCAGTACGGCCCACGACATCGGGACGACGGTCACTCTGGACATGGAGGACCACACGACCACTGACTCGACGCTGGGCATCCTGCAGGAGTTGCGGGGCGACTTCCCGGCGACCGGGGCGGTGCTACAGGCCTACCTCTACCGCACCGAGCAGGACTGCCGGGACCTCGCCCATGCCGGCTCCCGCATCCGGCTGTGCAAGGGCGCCTACAAGGAGCCCGAGTCGGTCGCCTTCCAGAGCAAGAGCGACGTGGACAAGTCATATGTGCGCTGTATGCGGGTCCTGTTCGATTCCGAGTGTTACCCGATGATCGCCTCCCACGACCCCCGACTGATCGAGATCGCCGGCGCGCTGGCCACCCGCGCCGATCGCGCCAAGGGCACCTATGAGCACCAACTGCTCTACGGAGTGCGGCCGGACGAGCAGCGACGGCTGGCGAAGGCCGGCGAGCGGGTCCGCGTGTACATCCCGTACGGCGCGGAGTGGTACGGGTACATGGTGCGCCGGATGGCCGAGAAGCCGGCGAACCTGTCGCTGTTCATCAAGTCCATGACCTCCACCTCCTAGGGCGTCCAAGCGTGCTCACCCATCGCGGGTGATCACGGTTGTCATCGGCCTCCCATAGCGTGGCCGAGTGGGGCACGCCACGTGCCCGCCGCGAGCGTTTGCCCACCGTCGGCAGAGATGGCGGGCCGATGCACCGGCAGTCAGGAGTGGGGCGATGAGCAAGAAGCACAAGAAGCGGGACGCGCGGGCGGCGTCGGCGGCCCCCCACCCGAAGATGACCACCAAGGACTACGAGCGTCACATGCGGGTCCTGCAGGGCGAGCTGGTGGCCATGCAGGAGTGGGTGAAGACCTCTGGGGCCAAGATCTGTCTGGTGTTCGAAGGCCTGGACTCGGCCGGCAAGGGCGGCACGATCCGCCGGATCACCGAACGCACCAGCCCAAGAGTGTTCAAGCACATCGCGCTGGCTGCTCCTACTGAGCGCGAGAAGTCGCAGATGTACATCCAGCGATACATGGCCCACTTCCCCAGCGCGGGGGAGGTCGCCATCTTCGACCGGAGCTGGTACAACCGCGCCGGTGTCGAACCGGTGATGGGGTACTGCACTCAGGAGGAGACCGACCGGTTCCTGGCCATGACGCCGGCCGTGGAGAAGGCCATGGTGGACAACGGGATCATCCTGCTGAAGTACTGGCTCAACGTCAGCGTCGAAGAGCAGACGCGGCGGCTGAGCAACCGGATCGAGGATCCCCGCAAGGTCTGGAAACTGTCCCCCACCGATCTTCTGTCGTACAGCCGCCACTACGACTACTGCCGGGCACGCGATGCGATGCTGGCCGCCACCGACACCTCCTGGGCACCCTGGTTCGTGGTGGACAACGATGACAAGAAGCGCGGCCGGCTGAACATCATCGCGCACCTGCTGAGCCAGATCCCCTACGAGAAACTGCCACCGTCGACGACGAAGATGCCCCCTGCACCCAAACCCAAGGGGTACGTCCCGGCGAACCTGCCCTTGCACCACATCGGCGACACCGCTGTGATCGCTAGGGTGGATTGACGCTGAGGAGGACCACCGATGACCGTCAATGAGACCGCTGGGGACCCGAAGGTGGCCACCACTGCGCAGTGGTACGCGATGCCGGCTGGTCAGGTGGCCACGAGCCTGGGGGTGGACCCGGCCATGGGTCTGAGCGCCGCGCGCGTCGCCGAGCTGTTGCAGCAGAACGGACCGAACGCGCTCGAGGCTGAGAAACCGGCGCCGGGTTGGCAGCGCTTCCTGGCTCAGTACAAGAGCTACATGCAGATCATCCTGGTCGCCGCCGCAGTGGCCTCCATGCTGATCGGCGAGGTCCGGACGGGGCTGGTCGTCTTGCTGATCACAGCACTCAACGCGCTCGGGGGCCTGCGTCAACAGGGCAAGGCCGAGAGCGCGATGAACGCCTTGCAGTCGATGCTGAAGACATCGGCCAGGGTGCGCCGGGACGGCAGCGAGGTGCAGGTCGATGCCGATCAGGTGGTTGTCGGCGACATCGTCCTGCTCACGGCCGGCGACGACGTCTGCGCGGACGGACGGCTGCTGGAGGCCACCTCCCTGCAGATCGACGAGTCGGCCCTCACCGGCGAGAGCGTTCCGGCGTCGAAGGTCACCGAGGTGATCACGGACGTGAATCCGGTGCTGGGAGACCAGACCAACATGGCCTTCATGAACACGCCGGTCACCCACGGCAGCGGCGTCATGATCATCACCGGCACCGGAGCAGATACGGCAGTGGGCAAGATCTCCGGGATGCTGAAGTCGGCGCCAACGCTCAAGACCCCGCTGACGGCGCAGTTGGACGTCCTCACGCTGTGGATCGCCGGCGCCGCCGGGCTGACGATCGCCATCATGTTCGCCCTAGGGATCTCTCGGGGCGACTCGACACAGGTCATCTTCACGACCGCGATCGCCCTGGCGCTGGCCGCGGTGCCGATGGCCATGCCGACGGTGCTGCAGGTGATCCTGTCGACCGGATCGACGAAGCTGGCCAAGCACGGCGCCGTCGTCAAGAGCCTGGACTCCGTGGAGACACTCGGGTCAACCTCAGCGATCAACTCCGACAAGACCGGCACGTTGACGATGAACCAGGTCACCGTCGTGGAGGTGATCGACCCCACGGATCGGTATGCGGTCACGGGAATGGGCTACGGCCTCGAAGGCGGGATCGAGCACACCGTCGGGAACACCAAGACGATCGAGGCGGCCATCCTGCCGTTCCTGATGTGCAATGATGCGAAACTCGTCGATGGCAAAGTGGTCGGTGATCCCACCGAGGGTGCCCTGCTGGTCCTGGGGCACAAGGCGAAGGTGGACACGGAGGGCACTCAGGAGTTGTACCCCCGGCTGGCCACACTGCCGTTCGATCCCACCTACAAGTTCATGGCCGTCTTCTGCCAGACGACTGACGACGAAGGCAAGCCGGTGGTGCGGGTGTTCGTCAAGGGCGCTGGACCGGCTGTGATCGCGAAGGCGACGACTGCGCTGGCCGACGGCAAGTCGGTGCCGTGGACCGATGACGCAACGCAACGGGCGGATGCGCAGATGGAGCGCCTGGGCGGCAAGGGTCTGCGCGTGATGGCTGCGGCGATGAAGGACATCGATGCTTCGACGTTCGACCCGGACGGCGATCTGCTCGCGCTCATCGACAACCTGCAGATGACCGCACTGGTCGGCATGATCGACCCACCCCGCAAGGAGTCGATGGACGCCGTGCGCGACGCCCAGGCCGCGCACATCCGCGTGCGGATGGTGACCGGTGACGACGTGGTCACCGGCGCGGCGGTCGCCAAACAACTGGGCATTCCAGGTGAGGCCATCTTGGGCACCGAACTGGCCGCGATGTCGCAGGACGAGCGCCTGCGGCGTATCGACGACATCGGTGTGGTGGGCCGAGTGGCTCCTGAGCACAAGGTGCTGATGGTGGAGACCCTGCGCAAGAAGGGCGAGGTCGTGGCCATGACCGGCGACGGGGTGAACGACGCCCCGGCCATCAAGGCGGCCGACATCGGCATCGCCATGGGATCCGGCACACAGGTGGCGAAGAATGCCAGCCGGATGATCCTCACCGACGACAACTTCGCCACCATCGTCCGGGCCGTTTCCGAGGGTCGCAAGCTGTACGACAACATGCTCAAGTACATCCGCTTCATGCTGATCGCACTGGTCACCTACGTCGTGACCTTCCTGATGGCCAGCATCCTCAACATCGCCTCCGGTCAGCCGTTCTCGGCCACGCAGATCCTGTGGATCAACTTCCTCATCACGGCTCCCGTGGGCATCGCGCTCGGCTTGGACAAGGAGACCCCCGGGCTCATGCTGCGCAGGCCGCGACCCCGCGCAGCGTCGATCATGTCGCCGGCCGTGATCACCACGGTAGGGCTGGTCGGGCTCTTCATGGCGGTGTCGATCAACGCCATCATCGTGTTCGGTGAGAATCAGTTCGGCAAGACCGAGATCGGCAGCACCATGGGACTGGTGGCCTTCTCCTTGCTGCTGGTGGTCGCCGCGTTCGAGAGTCGCGACCAGACGGCGACCGCACTGCGCGTGGAGACCTTCGACAACGCCACCTTGAACATCACGTGTCTGGTCGAGGTCGCGCTGGCGATCCTGATCGCCCGCGGCGGGGCACTCACCGCGCTGCTGGACACCGTCGGTCTGACCGACACCCAGTGGCTGCTCGGGGCGGCCCCTGCGCTCGTTCTGCTCGTCCTGTGGGAACTGGGCAAGCTGATCGCCAGGCGGCGGGTTGGGTCGACGTCGCAGCCGCTGCCCGCGACCTGATCGCCGGCAGCGGCTATCCGCCGGCCAGTTCCACGGACCGGTCCCGGGCTGCCTCCAGCGCCGACAGGAACGCCGCGCGCACCTTGTGGTCCTCCAGCACTCGCAGCGCGGCCGCCGTGGTCCCGGCAGGGGATGTGACGTTCTCGCGCAGTACAGCGGGGTGTTCCCCGGTCTCGCGCAGCATCGTGGCCGCGCCGTAGACGGTCTGCAAGGTGAGTTCGGTGGCAAGCCGCCGGGGCAGGCCCAAACCAACTCCCGCCTCGATCATCGCTTCCACGGTGAAGAAGATGTAGGCAGGCCCGGAGCCGGAGATCGCGGTGACCGCATCCTGCTGCCGCTCCGGCACCTCGACCACCTTGCCCACGCAGGCCATCAGCCGCACGGCCATCGCCATGTGCTCGGGGCGGCAGTGCGCGCCAGGGGAGAGCGCCGACATGCCCTGGTCCACCAGAGCCGGGGTGTTGGGCATCACCCGGACCACGGGTGTGCCCTCCGGCAGGATCGCCTCCAGCGATGTTGTGGTCACCCCCGCAGCGAGGGACACGACCAACGCGCCCGGTTTGAGGACCTCGGCGATCTCAGCCGTAACGCTGAAGATGTCCTGCGGTTTGACGACCAGGACGACGACATCGGCCTCGGCTGCGGCCTCACTGTTCGTGGCGATGTCCACCCCGTACCGATGCTTGAGTTCGGCGCACCGGTCCTGGCGTTTGTCGGCCACCACGAAGGTGTCACCCATCCGGTCCCCCCGCAGCAGCCCGGACAGTAATGCCTCACCCATGACGCCGGCCCCGACGACCGCAACGACTCCCATCGCCACACCGTAACAGCGAACAAATCGGGCCGTGACGAGTAGCGTGTGCAGCATGAGCCACCGCGTCAGTTTCGTCTGGGACGACGACCTTCGGCGCTACGATTTCGGCCCCGGTCACCCCCTTGCCCCGGTGCGCGTGCAGTTGGCGTACAGGCTGTCCCGCGACTTCGGGTTGTTCGACGATCCCAATCTGACGATGATCGGCATCGATCAGTTGCCGGCTGGCCTTCTTGACAGCATCCACACCCCGGACTTCACGCAGGCGGTCAAAGATCAGGCCGGGGGCACCCACGGTCTCGGGACCGACGATGTGCCGCTGTTCGACGACATGCATGTCCACTCCGAACGGATCTGCGCAGCGACCGTCTCGGTGACCAAAGCCGTCTACTACGGTCAGGCCGACCACGGGATCAACTTCTCCGGGGGTTTGCACCATTCGATGCCCGATCGGGCCTCCGGATTCTGCGTCTACAACGATCTGGCAGCCGGGATCAAATGGCTGCTCGACCAGGGGGTCGAGCGGGTCGCCTATGTCGATGTGGATGTTCATCACGGCGACGGGGTGCAACAGCACTTCTGGGACGACCCGCGGGTGCTGACCATCTCCTTGCATGAGAGCCCGCGCACGCTGTTCCCCGGCACGGGCTGGCCGACCGAGATCGGCGGCGAAGGGGCGCAGGGCACGGCGATCAACGTCGCCCTGCCGCCCGGGACCGCCGACAACGGGTGGCTGCGCGCCTTCGAGGCCATCGTGCCGGCGGCTCTGCATGCCTTCCAGCCGCAGTTTCTCGTGTCCCAACAGGGCTGCGACAGCCACTACCAGGACCCCTTGGCGCACATGTCGCTGAGCCTGGAAGGGCAGCGGCTGTCATACACGCTGCTGCACCGGCTGGCCCACACATACACCGATGGCCGCTGGATCGCTACTGGCGGCGGCGGGTACGAGTGGATTGAGGTGGTGCCGGTGGCATGGACCCACCTGCTGGCCATCGCCCTCGACCGGCCCATCGAACCCGCGACACCAACCCCCGCCGCGTTCCGGGACCTGGTGACCAACGTCTTGAAGACCGAGCCGCCGGCCACGATGGGCAATGGCCGGGATCCGTGGATCCGCAGTTGGGAGACCGGCTACAACCCCGACGACGCCATCGACGCCGCTGTGCTGGCCACCCGACGGGCGGCTTTTCCGCATCTGGGAATCGACCCGGACCCTGATCCGATGTTCTGATCCGACTACCCTGGGGACAGGTTCACACACTTCGAGGAGCATTTATGGGTTCGGTGATCAAGAAGCGCCGCAAGCGCATGGCGAAGAAGAAGCATCGCAAGCTGCTGCGCAAGACCCGCGTTCAGCGCCGCAACAAGAAGTAGTTCGCCATGGGGCAGGTGGTCCTGGTCACCGGCGTCTCCCGCTACCTCGGTGGGCGGATGGCGCAGATCCTCACGCACGATCCGGCCGTCGACCGCGTCATTGGCGTGGACGTCGTGGCCCCACGGCAGGACATCGGCGGGGCGGAGTTCGTGCGCGCCGACATCCGTAATCCCATCATCGCCAAGGTGATCGAGGCTGCTGGGGTCGACACGGTCGTCCACATGGGCGTCATCGCCACCCCGATGCAGGCCGGCGGGCGGATGTCGATGAAGGAGATCAACGTCATCGGCACCATGCAGTTGCTCGCCGCCTGCCAGAAGTCGCCGACGGTGCGCAAATTCGTGGTGAAGTCCACGTCGTCGGTGTACGGCGCGGGGCCCAAGGATCCCGCGATGTTCACCGAGGAGATGGAGCCCAAACACGCGCCAGGTTCAGGCTGGGCCAAGGACAGCGTCGAGGTCGAGGGTTATGTGCGAGGTTTCGCGCGCCGCCGTCCCGACGTGATGGTGACCACGCTGCGCTTCGCGAACTTCTTCGGTCCTCGGGTGCAAACCCCCATGGCCACGTACTTCTCGCTGCCAGTCATCCCCGTGGTGCTCGGTTACGACGCCCGCCTGCAGTTCATCCACGAGGACGACGGCCTCGATGCCTTGCGCCGGGCCACGGTGGAGGATCACCCGGGCACATTCAACGTCGCCGGTGACGGGGTCATCCTGGTCTCGCAGGCAGTCCGCCGGGCGGGCCGGCCCATGGTGCCTGTCGCCAGCCGCTTCGCATTCGCTGTCGGGGCGATGTTCCGACGGATGGGCCTGGCCGACTTCTCCCCGGAGCAGGTGCGCTTCCTCACCTACGGCCGCGGCATCGACACGACCAGGATGCGGACGTCCTTCGGGTTCGTCCCGCAACACACCACCAGCGAGACCTTCGACGCCTTCGTCGAGGCGCACAACCTCAACCGCCTGTTGCCGCCGGAACGCATCGAGAGCCTCGAGTCGCACATGCTGTCACTGCTGACCGGAAAGGAAACCGCCGGTGCCTGACGCACGCGTGATCCCGATCAAGGGCAAGGATCCGAAGAAGAAGCCTCCGGCCAAGAAGAAGGCGACGGCCTCCGGTGCCCGCGCCAGCCGCTCCAGCACGGCGCCGGTGGAGGATGTGATGCCCGATCACGAGCCGCTGCCCGGTACCCAGGAGCAGGTCGACTGGGACACTCGCGTGGCCAGTGCGCTGGCCTTCCTGCGCCGCAGGATCACCGGCGACTTCCAGGTTGACGACTTCGGCTTCGACGAGGAACTGACCGACCGGGTGCTGTTGGCCCCCCTGCGCCCCTTGTATTCCAAGTGGTTTCGGATCGAGACCCGGGGCCTGGAGAACATTCCGGACACCGGTGGTGCCCTGCTGGTCGCCAACCACTCCGGCACCGTGGCCATCGACTCGATGATGACGCAGTTGGCGATCTGGGATCACCACCCGGCCCACCGGCATCTGCGGATGCTCGGCGCCGACTTCGTCTTCCAACTGCCGATCGTCGCCGACTTCGCCCGGAAATCCGGATCGACGCTGGCCTGCGCGCCGGATGCAGAGCGCTTGCTGTCCAACGGGGAACTGGTCGGGGTGTGGCCGGAGGGTTTCAAGGGGATCGGCAAACCCTTCAGCGAGCGGTACAAGTTGCAGCGTTTCGGCCGGGGCGGTTTTGTTGCCGCGGCGCTGCGCACCAAGACCCCGATCATCCCGTGCTCGATCGTGGGGGCCGAGGAGATCTACCCGATCGTCGGCAACGCCAAGTTGTTGGCGCGGATGCTCGGAGCGCCGTACTTCCCGATCACACCGACGTTCCCCTGGCTCGGCCCGTTGGGGATGGTGCCGCTGCCGAGTAAGTGGATCATCGAATTCGGCGAGCCGATCCTGACCGACGACTTCGGTGAGGCAGCGGCCGACGACCCGATGCTGGTGTTCGACCTGACTGATCAGGTGCGCGAGACGATCCAGCAGACCCTGTACCGCCTGCTGGTGGCGCGCCGCTCGGTGTTCTTCTAATCGCGCAAGGCACGGCGGGCCGCAACGGTGCCCACGGCGATCCCGGTCACCAGGCCAGCGGCGCCGACCGCCGGGGCAGTGATCTTGACCACGCGCCGGGCGGTGCGGTAATCCCGCACGGTCCAGCCGTTGCGCCGGGCGTGCTGGCGTAACGCCCGGTCCGGGTTGACGGCCACCGGCGTGCCCACCAGCGACAGCATGGGGATGTCATTGGCCGAGTCCGAGTAGGCCGAGCATCGCGCCAGGTCCAGGCCCTCGCGTGCGGCCAACTCCGTGATCGCCTCCGCCTTGGCCTCGCCGTGCAGGGGCCGGCCGACCAGGTTGCCCGTGTACACGCCATGTTCCTGCTCGCTGACCGTGCCGAGCGCCCCGGACAGCCCGAGATGCTCGGCGATCAGTTCCGCCAGTTCGATCGGCGCCGCCGAGACCAGCCACACCCGTTGGCCGGCGTCCATGTGTCCCTGTGCCAGTGCCACCGAGCCGGTCCAGAAGCGGTCGACCATGTACTCGTTGAAGATCTCTCGGGTCAGAGTGATCAGTTCCGCCTGATTGCGTCCCTTGACCAGGGACAGGGCCTCCTCGGTCACATCCAGCATGTCGCCGCTGGACTCCTTGCCCACGACGATGAACCGGGTCTGTTTCCAGATGAAGTCGGCGATCTGGCCCTTGGTCAGGTACTTGTGCTTGGCCAGGCCGCGCGCCCAATGGAACATCGAGGCGCCATGGATCAGCGTGTTGTCGATGTCGAAGAAGGCCGCCGCCTGCGGATCGGGATCGGTCGGGCCGGCGTCGGGGATCTCGGTGGCTTCCCAATCGTTGCCTAGCGTCACCCTTGCAGGCTAGCGTCCGCGGCCGCGATGCCACGCTGACCTGCGCGGGTGAGTGCCTGCCGGATATGTGCGAGACTGCCACCGTGGTCGCCAATCTTGCGGATCTAGTGAGTGTTGCCGCCCAGAACCGTCCGCGCCACCCCGCTGTCGTGACCGAACATCGCGTGACGACCTGGAGCGAGGTGGAGTGGCAGGTGCGGGCGGTGGCCAGTGGCCTGATCGCACTCGGCCTGCACCCGGGATCACGGGTGGCGATCGTGCAGCCGAACACGCTGGAATTCGTGACCAGCTACTTCGGGATCCTGCGGGCGGGGATGGTGGCGGTGCCGCTCAACACGGGATACACCGCCGCTGAGATGGGCGGCATGCTCAACGACGCAGATGTGGCGCTGGTCCTGGCGGACCCGCAGGCACAGGGGGCGCTCGGGCAGGTCGATGTGCCGGCCGTCTACACAGGCACTGAGGAGTGGCGCCGTTTCACGGTCGGCAGTTCGGCGTTACCGACCGATCCGACGGATCCGGAGTCGTTGGCCGTGTTGCTGTTCACCTCCGGCACGTCGGGACGGCCCAAAGCCGCAATGCTCACGCACCGGGCGCTCAGCGCCAACCTGGATCAGCTCGCGACCCTCGACGATCCTCCGGGATTACTGCCCGACGACGTGGTGCTGTGTGTGCTGCCGCTATTCCATGTGTACGCCCTGAACGCAACGCTCGGGCTGGTCGCACGGCAGCAGGCAACCGTGGTCCTGCTGGACCGCTTCGACGCAGGGACGGCGCTGCGGGCGGTCGCCAAACACAAGGTCACCAACGTCGCTGGTGCCCCGCCGATGTACGTGGCCTGGTCGGCGCAGGAGGGTCTGGCCGAGGCGTTGGCCGGCGTGCGGCTGCTGGTCTCGGGTGCGGCCGCGCTGCCCCGCACAGTGATGGCCCAGTACGAGACGCTGGTCGGGATGCCGATCTGGGAGGGCTACGGCATGACCGAGTGCGCGCCGGTTATCACCGCCTCCCTGAAGTCAGGACGACCCAAGCCCGGGTTCGTTGGGCAGCCGCTGGACGGCGTCGAGGTGCAGTTGCGCGACCAGGACGGTGATCCGGTCAAGGACGGTGACCCCGGCGAGATCTGGGTGCGGGGGCCCAATGTGTTCAGCGGCTACTGGCCGGACGGCTCCGGCGGTCCGGACGACGACGGCTGGTTCGGTACTGGTGACGTCGCGTTCGCCGACGAGGACGGGGACCTGCGGCTGGTGGATCGGCGCAAGGAACTGATCATTGTGAGCGGCTTCAACGTCTACCCGCGCGAGGTGGAGGATGCGCTGCTCCACCTCGATGGGGTGATCGAGGCCGCCGTCATGGGTGTCACGCACCCGTACACCGGGGAGGCCGTCAAAGCGTTCGTGGTCACCAATCCCCACAGCGGCATCACCAGTGAGGATGTGTTGGCCTTCGCCCGCACCCGGCTGGCGCGGTTCAAGTGCCCCACCATCGTCGAGATCGTCGGGGAATTGCCGCATTCGGTGACCGGCAAAGTGAGCAAAGCGATGCTGCGCCAGCAAGGGGTGGTCTCGCTCTGAGTACCCGGGTGATCCTGGTCGGCAAGCCGGGCTGTCATTTGTGCGATGTCGCCCGCGACGTCATCGATCTCGTGTGCGCGCAAGCGGACACGGACTGGATCGAATTGTCGATCTTTGATGACCCCCAGTTGGCGGGCCTCTACGCCGATCAGATCCCAGTGGTGCTCGTGGACGGACAGGTTCATGACATCTACCGGGTGAATCCCGATCGGCTGTTGGCCAGCCTGCAGGCCTAGTGTCCGGTTAACGAACGGCGGGCTCCGCTGATCGCTTGGGGTGCTGCTTGTGAAATCGGTAGCATAGGGGTCTCACCTCCCCTTGAGCAGACAGGCCGCCAGTGTCCATTCGCCCTCGTCTTCGACGTCGCGAATTGCCGGATGCCACCATCGCCCGCCTGCCGCAGTACCTGCGCTGCCTGAGTCAGTTGGAGAACACCGGCGCTCAAACGGTGCACTCCGCGGATCTGGCAGGCCACGTTGGCGTCAGTGGTGCCGTGGTGCGCCGGGATCTCAGTTATGTCGGCAGTTATGGCACCCGGGGGGTCGGCTACCCCGTCGCGCAGTTGCGGCAGAAGGTGATCACCGCCCTGGGCTTGGCCACCGAACACCGGCTTGTGGTCGTTGGGATCGGCCACATGGGCCGCGCCCTCGCCGGTTACTCGGGCTTCGCCGAGCGGGAACTGCGCGTGGTGGGCCTGTTCGACATCGACCCCGACCTGATCGGGACGAAGATCGGCGAAGCCAGTACCGGCATGGTGGAGATTCAGCCCCTCACCGACCTCGCCGCGTTCGTGGCCGACCACGAGGTGCGGATCGGGGTGATCGCCACGCCGGCCGCGTCGGCACAAGCTGTCGCCGATCTCCTCACCAGCGCTGGCGTCACCAGCATCCTCAACCTCTCCGCAACCCATCTCGCGGTTCCCGAGGGGGTCGTGGTGCGGCCCGTGGACCTGGCCACCGAGATCCAGATTCTGGCCGTCCACGCCGCGCAGCAGGAGGTCCGATGAGCCTGCTCGTCCTGGGGATCAGCCACCACAGCGCCCCGATGGAGGTCTTGGAACGGGTGGCGGGTGTCGACACCGAGACGGCTCTCATCGACGCCGGCGCCAGTGAGGTCGTCGGTGAGGCGTTGGTGCTGTCGACCTGCAACCGCATCGAGGTGTACTCCGAGGTATCGCGATTCCACGCCGCGGTCGAGGCGCTGACCTCCTCCCTGGCCAAGAATGCGGGCGTCCCGGCTGACGTGCTGTCCAAGCATCTGTACGTGCACTACGAGGACGCGGCGGTGCGCCATGCCTTCCGGGTCACCAGCGGGCTGGATTCGATGGTCCTGGGTGACGAGCAGATCCTTGGGCAATTCCGGGAGGCCTTCAAGGCCAGCGTGGAGCAGGGCAGGGCCGGCCGGAGCCTGCACGACCTGGCGCAGTCCGCCCTGCGGGTCGGTAAACGCGTGCACACGGAGACGGGCATCGGACGCCATGGTGCTTCGGTGGTCGAGGTCGCGCTGGCGCAGGCCAGCCGCCACTTCGGCTCCCTCGCAGAGCGCCACGTGGTCGTCATCGGCTCCGGGTCGATGTCGTCGCTGGCTGCCTCCGTGGCCGCCGCCCAGGGCGCTCACGTGACGATCGTGGGCCGAACGGCGACGTCCGTGCACCGCTTGGCCGAGGCGGTTGGCGGGCGTGGCGTCAACCTGGAGCACCTCGATCAGGAGGTACGTGGCGCAGACGTCGTCGTCAGTGCCACTGGCGCCACCGGGCTGCTGCTCACGGTGGATCATCTCGAACGGGTGCTGGCCGACGGTCCGGTCGATCTGTTCGTCTGCGACCTGGCCCTGCCGCATGACACCGATCCCGGCATCACCGGCATCCCCGGTGTCCATCGCCTCGACCTCGCGGGGATCGCGCAACTGCCGCAGGCCCGGATCGCCGAGGAGTCCGTGACCTCCGCGGAGGAGATCGTGCTGGAGGCCATGGCTGAGTTCGTGGCCAGGCAGACCAGCGCGAAGGTGGAACCGGTCGTGGTGGCTCTGCGTGCGCGGGCCGAGGAGGTCGTGGACCAGGAACTCGGACGTCTGCGCCTGCGCAATCCGGGTCTGACAGATGCCCAGTTCGCCGAGATCGCCCGCTCCATGCGCCGGGTGGTGGCCACCTTGCTGCACACCCCGACGGTACGCATGAAGGAGTTCGCGATCGATCCCGGCGGCGACCGCTACGCGGCCGCCCTACATGCCCTGTTCGATCTCGACCCGGCGGCGGTGTCGGCGCTGACGGACACCGGTGGAGCACCGAGTGCCTGAAATCCGAGTGGCCACCAGGGCCAGTGCACTGGCGCGCGCGCAAACCGGCTGGGTCCGGGACAGGATCACCGCCCGCAGCGGACGACCCACCACCGAAGTGCTCGTCACCAGCGAGGGTGATGTCTCCCAGGCCGCCCTCACGAGCTTCGGCGGGCAGGGTGTCTTCGTAACAGCCGTGCGCGAAGCTGTGGTGGCTGGCACGGCGGACGTCGCCGTGCATTCCATGAAGGACATGCCCACGGCCAATGACCCCCGGACCGTCATCGCAGCCGTCCCCACCCGCGAAGACGTCCGCGACTATCTTGTGACGACGGTCAGCAGCCTGGCTGATCTGCCGGATGCCGCCACTGTGGCCACGGGATCGCCGCGCCGCGCCGCGTACCTGCGCCGGGCGCGGCCGGACCTGCGGATCGTGGGGATCCGCGGGAATGTGGACAGCCGCGTTGCGCGGGTGGACCGCGGGGACGTCGACGCGGTGGTGATCGCCTGCGCCGGCCTGCACCGGCTCGGACTCACCCCGCCCGGTTTCGCCCTCGACCTCGACGCCATGCTCCCGGCGGTGGGTCAAGGTGCCCTCGCGGTGGAGATGCGCCGCGGCGACGACCTCGGGGCTGTGGCCGCGATCGATGATCCGGACAGCCGAGCTGCCGTCACCGCGGAGCGGGCCCTGCTCAGCGGCCTGCGGGCAGGGTGCGCGGCGCCCGTTGGCGCGCTGGCGACCGTCGCCGGCACCACCTTGGAACTTCGAGCCGCCGTCGTGTCACCGGACGGCTCGCAGATGTACGAATGTGTCATGTCAGGCAGTGTGAATCACGCCTACGACATCGGCGCGAAAGCAGCAGACGAACTGATCGGACAAGGGGCCGGTCGGCTATTGGGAGAAGACAGATGAAGAATCGCAAGCCACTACCCGCCATCGCACTCATCGCGGGCGGATCCGGAGATCGGGACCTGCTGTCCGTGCGGGCAGCGGCGCTGCTCGATCAGGCGGAGGTGGTCGTGTGCGACCCCGAGGTGACACACCTGCTCTCCGGAGCCGAGGTGGAGGTCCTCGACCTGCCGACCGCGGTCACGGACGCGGCCATCGTGGCCAAAGCGCTTGTCGAGCAGGCTCGTGCGGGCCGGCATACCGTGCGCATCTTCGCCGGCGACCCGGTGGGTGATGGCCGAGTGATCGCCGAGGCCAAAGCGCTGCACCGCGCCAAAGTGCCTTTTGAGATCCTGCCGACAGCCGCCGACGTCACCGGAATCGCCGCGTACGCCGGCATCAACCTGGTCGGTGGCAAGGCCAAGCACCTGCGGGTAGTGGATCTGCTGACCAGCGAGGTCGACACCGAGACGCTGGCAGACACCACCAGCACGCTGATCATCCGCAACGGAGCTGACTCCGCCCCGGGAATCGCGAAAGCGGCGCTGGCGGCCGGCCGGACGCCGGGCACGCACATGGTGGTCGTGCGCGGCGGGGCGACAGTGGAACAGCAGACGATCGTCACCACCCTCGGTGAGGCGGTCACGGAGCTCAAGGCGGCCAAGCTGGTGGGTCCTGGCGACGTGTTCCTCGGGGAAGCAGTGGGCACCGCCACTGCCCTGGGCTGGTTCGAGAGCCGGCCGTTGTTCGGCTGGCGAGTGCTGGTGCCGCGGACCAAGGACCAGGCCGGGGAGCTGTCGGCGCAACTGCGGCTGTACGGAGCAGTCCCCGTGGAGGTGCCCACGATCAGCGTCGAGCCGCCGCGCACCCCGCAGCAGATGGAGCGCGCCATTGAAGGGATCGAGTCCGGTCGCTACCAGTGGATCGCCTTCACCAGCGTCAACGCGGTGAAGGCCATTCGGGAGCGCTTCGAGCAGCGTGGTCTGGACGCTCGGCACCTGGCCGGCCTGAAGATCGCCGCCATCGGAGACAGTACGGCCGAGGCGCTGCGGGAGTTCGGGGTGCGCGCCGATCTGGTGCCGCTGCCCGAGCAGCAGTCCTCCGCGGGCCTGCTCGAGGTGTGGCCCGAACGTGACGAGGAACTGGACCCGATCGGTCGGGTGTTCCTGCCCCGCGCCGACATCGCCACGGAGAAACTCGTCGCCGGGCTCAACGACCTCGGGTGGGAGGTCGATGACATCACCGCCTACCGCACCGTCCGGGCCGCGCCACCCGCGGCGGAGATCCGCGAGGCGATCAAGACCGGCGGCTTCGATGCCGTCGTCTTCACCTCGTCAAGCACCGTGCGCAACCTGGTGGGCATCGCTGGCAAGCCACATGCCAGTACCGTGATCGCGGCGATCGGGCCGGAGACGGCCGCAACGGCCACCGAACATGGGCTGAAGGTCTCGGTGCAGCCTGAGCAGGCCAAGATCGAGGTCCTCGCCGCCGCCCTGGCCGAACACGGTGAGTTCCTACGCCAGACCGCGCGGGAGAACGGCGAGCGGACCTGGCGGCCGTCGAAGCGTCGTGGTGCCGGCCGCCGGCGGGCGACCAAGAAGTGATCCGGCCCCGCCGGCTGCGCTCGACGCCAGCCATGCGGCGGTTGGTGCGCGAGACCAGGCTGCACCCGGGGCAATTGGTGCTGCCGGTGTTCGTGGCGGAAGGCTTGGAGCAGGCCAGACCCATCTCCAGCATGCCCGGGGTGGTGCAGCACCCGATCGCCGCGCTGCCCGAGGTGGTCGACCAAGCGGCAAGGGCAGGTATCGGCGGCGTGATGCTGTTCGGGGTCCCGCTCACTCGCGATGCCATCGGGTCCGGTGCCACCGATCCGCACGGGATCCTCAACGAGGCGGTGCGGGTGGCCGCGAAGGCTGCGCACGGTCGCCTGACCGTGCAGGCTGACCTCTGCCTGGACGAATTCACCGATCACGGGCATTGCGGTGTGCTGGCCGGCGAGGAGGTGGACAACGATGCCACGCTGCTGCGCTACCGCGAGATGGCCGTTGCCCTGGCCGAGGCCGGGGCCGATCTCGTCGGTACCAGCGGCATGATGGACGGACAGGTGGCTGCGGTGCGCGCGGCGCTGGACTCGGCCGGCTGGGAGAAGACCGCGATTCTGGCCTACGCGGCGAAGTACGCCACCGCGCTGTACGGACCCTTCCGGGAGGCGGTGAACTCTGCCCTGCAGGGAGACCGGCGCACGTACCAGCAGGACCCGGCCAACGGCCGCGAGGCCCTTCGGGAGGTGAGCCTGGACCTGGCTGAGGGCGCTGACATCGTCATGGTCAAGCCGGGGTATCTGGACATCGTGCGGGCTGTCTCGGAGATCGCCGATGTCCCTGTGGCTGTGTATCAGGTGTCCGGTGAGTACTCCATGATCGAGGCCGCCGCCGACCGTGGCTGGATCGATCGCCGGGCCTACGTCCTGGAGTCACTGACCGGTTGTGTGCGGGCGGGTGCGGACATCGTGCTGACCTACTACGCCGTGGCGGCCGCCGAATGGTTGCGCGCCGAGGCTGCTGGTCTGTGACGAGGCGCTCCGCTGTGCCCGTGCCGCTAATGGGCACAAGGTGCTGCGACACGCCGCGCAGGATCGCACCTAGTGCCGAATCCGGGACCGTTCTCGGGTGGTGTCAGCCGATTGGCTGCTTCATCGGAAGCGATGACGGCGTACATTGACGTCACAACCCGACGAAAGGTGGCGCGCATGCGCAAGTCACTCGCTGTAGCCGTCGTCCTGCCCTTGGCCCTCGCGCCCGTGATCGCTTCCCCGGCGCAGGCGAAGACGATCGTCAAGCAGGTCAAACTTCAGAACAACATCGAGGCGGGCTTCAAGAAGGAGGGCATTTCCGTTGTCGCCAAGTGCCCGAAGAACGTCACCTGGGTGAAGGGCAAGACCTTCACGTGCAAGGTCACCGATTCCCAGGGGAACAAAGGTACGGTCTTGGTCACCCTGCGCAGCGGCGGGTCAGCAGGCAAACTCAAGTGGAAGCTCCTCACCTGATCGATGCTGATCACTGACCTGATCGTGGGTGGCCTGCGGGCGTACGCCCCGCAGCCGATCACGGTCGATCTGGCGCCCATGACGCTGGTCTTCGGCGCCAACTCCGCGGGCAAGTCCAGTCTGCTGTCTGTCCTCCCACTGCTGCAGCAGACGGCGGTGCAACCGGAGATCCTGAGCATGTCCGGGGACCTCGTCGAGGGTGGCACCTTCCGCATGGCGGTGCACCACCACGACGAATCGCTGCCCATGACCCTGGGATTCTCCTTCGACGGTGGGCACGTCGAGAACGTCTACCGGTGGGACGGTTCGCGTCGCGCCGCCATTCTGGCCGAGGGCCAGCCCGCCAGCAGCGCCGCCGCAAGGGTGCTGTCTCAGGTCTACTTCCTGGGCCCGATGCGTGCCCGCGCAGAACGCACCACGGCGGTGGGCCTCGGTGGGGACCTCTATGTGGGCCCTGCCGGAGAGGACATGGCTGCCCTGCTCTTCGAACGGCCCGAACTGCTCGAGGAGGTGAACAGGTGGTGCCAGCGCCTGGGCCTGGGTTACCGCATCCGCATGCTGACCCCGATCAGCCATGACATCGTGATCTCAGCCGGCGACTTCACGGTCCTGGCGCTGGAGGACATCCGGCACGACCCACCGGTGCTCGTGTCCCCGCGGGCCGTGGGCTACGGCGTGGGACAACTACTGCCGGTGATCACGCAGTGCTGTCTGTCCGAGGGCGGGACGATCATCGTCGAGCAGCCGGAGGTCCATCTGCATCCCCGCCTGCAGTCTGCGGTGGCTGACCTGTTCATCGATACGGTCGTCACCGGGCGTGCTCAGATCCTGGCCGAGACCCACAGCGAGCACCTGGTACTGCGCGTCCTGCGGCGGATCCGGGAAGGTGCGTTGCGCCCCGACCTGCTGAAGGTGCTCTACGTCGACCTGCACGACGATGGCGGCGCGTTCGTGCGTGAGCTGGAGGTCGATGACCGCGGGGAACTCGTGGACGGGTGGCCGGGCGACTTCTTCGACGAGCGGCTCGCCGAAGTGCTGCCGGGGTTGGCGTGAGCGGGCAGGCCGTCTTCGGGGTGTCCATCGCGGCCTCCGCGCTGTCCGAGCGGGCTGACGATCCGGCGCTGCAGCGGGCACTGCACGAGGAATTGCTGGAGGATCTCGCGGTGCACGGCCGTCTACTCTTCGGCTCGCAGGCCGACTTGGACTTCTTCGTACAGGCCGTGCATGCGCTGCCCACCTCGCTGGCCAAGGCCTGGGAAACCCTGCTGTCGTCCCGGCGCGTGCACGCAGCCATCATCGACCCCGCCAAGCTGAGTCTGGAGGGCTTGTTGGAGCCGGCCGAGCTGGAGTCGCAGATGGCACCCACCGTTGCCCTCGTCCTGGTCGACCGTGATCAGGCCGAACTGCTCGGTGTGCCGATCACCGAGTTCTCGACCCGCACACCCAGCGGGCTGATCGAGGTGGCGCGGATCTCCACGGCCGGTCGCACCGCGACGCTGCTCACGGCCCGCCAAGCCCTCGACGATCCATTGCGGGAAGGGGTGAACCGGGAGACCGAATGGGAGCTACGGTTCGGCCCGCTGGTGGCCAGCTCATCGCCAGTGGTGGTCTACGACAGGTACGCCGGCCAGCACATCGCCCGCCGCTATGTGCACGATCTGCCGCACGGCGACGGTCTGAGCTGGTTCCTGCAGCGGGTGGCCATGACCCCGGGGCGCAAGGTGCGCATCATCACCGCCGTGACCGATGAGCGCGGCAAGAATGGGGCCACCTTCGACGAGCAGACCATGTCGTTGGGATTCGGGCGCCTGCTGGAGCACCTGGGACGTGATCTGCGCCTGGAACTGGTGCTGGTGCCCGACCGGATCAAGAACGGCGGAAAGGTCGAACGGTTCGGCCACGATCGGCACCTGCGATTCGGGCACCGCGCTGCCCTGGCGCTGGGGACCGGCCTGCAGGCCTTCACCAAAGTGCATTTCCCGGAGACGATCAGCGTGGCCAGACTGCCCCTGCCGGATGCCCGGGCCCGCGAGGAGCGCGCGATCAAGGCTGCTTTACGACCGCCGCGGGGTGGCTGGCTCGGCTGGGCGCACGGATCGGAGCCAGCCCCGTAGAGAGGGTTCAGAGGCGCCGGAAGCGCCACTTCGCCGGGCTGCTGTCCGGGGTTGCGTTGAGCACTGCCCGCACGCGGAACACGTGTCTGCCTTTCTTGACGCGGTAGGTCTTGGGCGAACTGCAGTTGCGCCACGGGCGCTTGTCGAGCCGGCACTGGAAACTGGCTCCGGAGGTGCCGGTGAACCGGAACCGCACCGTGGCCTTTCGGATCTGCTTCTTCGGGGTCTTCGTCAGGGTGGTCTCGGCCGCGGGGTTCGGGGCGGGTGCCGGAGTGACACCGCTGACCCGGGCCACTTTCTCCGCGGTGTCCAGGGTCACCCACAGGGTGTCTCCTGGACCAGCAGCGATCTGCCGGGGGCCCGATCCGGCGGGTAGAGCCAGAGTGGTCAGGGCGCCCGTGGCCGTCACGCGGGCGAGGCTGTTCGTGGCGAACTGGGCGGCCCAGTAGGCGCCGTCGGCACCGTAGGTGATGCCGAACGGATCAGTGCCGGGCACCGGGGTGGTCTCGACGGCGGTGGTGATCCGCCCGATCGTGTACGGCGGGGTGCCCTGTTGAGTGAAGGCCACCTGGCCGTTGGCGCCGGCGGCGACCCCCTGGGTGCCGCCACCCGCGGGGAACTTGGTCGCCACCCCGGCGGTCGTCACCCGGTAGACCGCCTCACTGCCGAAGTCGGCGACCCAGAGGTTGCCGTCGGTTCCGGCGGTGATGGCCCGGGCCCCGGTGATCCCTGTGCCGGCGATGACCGTCGGGTTGGCGGGGTCGACGGGCGCGATCTTGAGCACTTTGTCCACCGAGGCCGTCCACAGATTGCCGTCCGGACCGACGGTGATCCCGCGGGCGTCGGCCAGGGCGGGGATCGCGAACTTCTCGGCCGCGACGGGATTGTCGGGCAGGAAGCGCGCCACCCCACCGGTCTGGGTCACCCACAACCGACCGTCGGGTCCGGCCGTGATCCCGATCGGGGTGGTCATGTTCGCGGAGTCGAACTCGGTCACCACGCCGGCGGGCGTGATCCGGGCGACGTCCGCCGCCACCCCGTCGAGGGTGACCCACATATTGCCATCCGGGCCGGCGGTGATCTGGTTGTTCGAACTGACCGCACTCACCGTGAACTCGCCATTGAGCGCAGGGTCGGCGACCGCTGGACCATGGACGAGGGGAACGGTGATGCCGGTGGCCACCAGGACCGCCACGATCTTGAGCGCCATGGCGGTAAGTAGACCCCAAAACGAGGGCGGAGGGAAGTCGACCGTTCGGTCCCTGAGCCGGGACGCCACGCCCGTGAACGATCTGCGCCCAGTTGTCTGACCCGAGACGTACGATGAAGCTTCAGCGGTCGTGGAAGAGGTTCGTCAAGTGTCAGTTGCGGTCATGCCGGAGCATGAGACCGATCTCCGGCGTCCCGCGCCGGCCATGGGATACCTCCCTGGCCTCGATGGGATTCGCGCGATCGCGGTGCTGGCCGTGCTGCTCTACCACTCCGGGGTGTTGCTCGTCCCCGGCGGCTTTCTCGGGGTCGACGTCTTCTTCGTCCTGTCGGGTTTCTTGATCAGCAGCCTGCTGCTGCAGGAGATCGAGCGCACGGAAGCGGTCAACTTCAAGCAGTTCTACATCCGGCGCGCCCGCCGGTTGCTCCCGGCCCTCTTCGCGACACTGGCATTGTCTGCGGTCCTCGTGCTGATCTTCGCCCGCGATGCGGCGTTCCAGTTCCGGCAGGATGCCATCGCCTCGTTCTTCTACGTTGGCAACTGGTGGTACATCGTCCAGGACCTCTCATACTTCGAGGCGATGGGTCGGCCCCCGGTCCTGCAACACCTGTGGTCATTGGCCGTGGAGGAGCAGTTCTACCTGCTCTGGCCGCTGGCCCTGGTCTTTCTATACCGACGTGGTGGCCGGCCCGGTGTGGGCCGGATCGCCCTGATGATCGCCCTGTTCTCGACGTTGCTCATGGCGGTCTTCTCGTTCCTCTGGAACGTGCCCGGCAGCGGCGACGCCAGCCGGCTCTACTTCGGCACTGATACCCATTGCATGGGTCTGCTGCTCGGGGCCGCCCTTGCCACCGTGTGGCGTCCGGGAGCCCTGCCCAAGAAGATCGCTCTGCCCGCCCAAGTGATCCTGTGGGCGGTGGCCCTGGCCTCGCTGGCGGGACTGTTCACGATCTTCCACAAGGCGGCGGAGGATTCGGCGTGGCTGTACCGCGGGGGTTTCCTCGTGGTGTCCGCGTTGACGGCCGTGATCATCGCCCTGGCCTCGCACCCGGCGATCGGTTTCGGCGCGATGCTGGCGATCCAGCCGATGAAGTACATCGGGGAGCGGTCCTACGGTCTGTATCTCTACCACTGGCCCATCTTCGTGATCACCCGGCCCGGTATCGACCTGCCGTTCGACGGGCTGCCGGCGTGGATCCTGCGCATGGGGCTGACCTTCGGGGTGGCCGAACTGTCGTACCGCTACATCGAGATCCCCATCCGGCACGGCGCCTTGAGCAGGACGTGGCGGCGCTGGCGCGAGCAGGGTGCCGGCGTGGCCGGTGCCCGGGCAGCGGGGGTCGTCGCCGGTGGGGCGGTCTTCCTCTTCGCCGCGGGCACGGCGCTGGCAGCCATCCCGGCCCCTAGTGCGGACGACTACCTCGATGGCAAGACCTCGGTTGGGCAGGACCTCGTCGCCGAGGCGAAGCAGCAGCCCAAGAAGGCCAACGTGCCGCCCCAGCAGTTGCCCACCGGGGCCGATCTGACCGACCGGCCCATCACGGCCGTGGGTGACTCCGTGATGCTCGGGGCCAGCGGCGCCCTGGCCAAGGCCTTCGACATCACCGTGGACGCGGCGGTGAGCAGGCAGTCCAACGAGATCGAGCAGCGCATCGCCGCTCGCTTGGGGGCGGGGCAGCTCGACGACGTCGTTGTCATTCACGCCGGGACCAACGGCACGGCGTACTGGGACGATCTCAAAGCCACCCTGGAGGAGTTGCAGGGCCGGCAGGTCGTCCTGGTCACGGTGCACACCCCGAACGTCTGGATGGACGACTCGAACCGCAACATCCGGGGTATGGCTAACCAGTTCGACAATGTCCGGATCGCCGACTGGGAGCTGGCCTCGCGAGGCCACCGGGAGTACTTCGTGGTCGACGGCACCCACCTGACCACGGAGGGGATCAAGGCCTACGTGGACACGATCCGCACGGCGCTGCGCGGGGACGGGACGCCACTGACCCCGGCGCCGGCCCCCACCCCGTAGGGGGTCACCGCTGCCAGCGGGCTTGCCGATCGGCAACTACGCTGAGGAACTGTGCTGAAGATCGCCCTGCGCAGCCTGGGAGCCCACAAACTGCGGTTGTTGCTCACGGCCGCGGCGGTGTTCCTGGGGGTGGCCTTCGTCACGGGCATGCTCATGCTCACAAACGCCCTCGACCGCACGTTCACCGACATCTTCGAAAGCGGCGCCCAGGACGTCATCGTCACCAAGGCGGACGTGGTCGAGGAGGACTTCGGGGACACGACGGCCCAACTGATCCCGCAGAGCACGGTTGATCAGGTGGCCTCGGTGCAGGGGGTGCTGGCCGCTGACGGGGCCATCTTCCAGAACGGCGCCTATCTTCTCGATGCCGACGGGCAGGTCGTGGGTGGCAATGGGCCGCCGGCGGCGGGGGTCAACTGGCAGGCCAACCCGGATCTGGCCGTCGCCACCATCAGCCAGGGCCGGGCCCCGGAACGCAACAACGAGATCGTCGTCGATGACGTCACCTACCCCAAACTGAACCTGCCGGTCGGCAGTGAGGTGATCATGGTGACTCCGCAGGGCCGCATCACCGTCAATCTGGTCGGCACCTTGAAGTACGGCAGCACCGGCGGCCTGGCCGGGGCGACCATCACTGCGTTCACCCCGCAGCGCGCCCAGGAGTTGTTCACCGCCCCCGATGAGTGGCAGACGGTGGAGGTCGCGGCGGCCGACGGTTTCACCGATCAGCAGGTGGCCGACAACATTGCCGCAGCGCTCGGACAGGGGTGGGAGGTCAAGACCCGCGACCAGCAGGTCGAGGAGCAGGCGTCGGCGCTGCGGCAGGGGCTGGGCTTCATCAACTACGTGCTGGTCGGTTTCGCGGGCATCTCCCTGTTCGTGGCCGCCTTCCTCATCTACAACACGTTCGCCATGCTCGTCGCCCAGCGTGGCCGGGAGATGGCGCTGCTGCGGGCGGTCGGCGCGGCGCAGGGCCAAGTGCTGCGTTCCGTGCTTGTAGAGGCGCTGTTGCTGGCCATCGTCTCGGCTGTGATCGGCATCGGGTTGGGATATGGGATCGCGCAGTTGCTGGTGGCGCTACTGGGTCAGATCGGGCTGTCGTTGACGTCTGGCGTTGTGCTGACCCCGCAGGCCATCGTGTGGGCATTTGTGCTGGCGGTCGTCGTCACGGTGCTGTCGGCGCTGTTGCCTGCCCTGCGGGCAGCGCGCACGCCGCCCATCGCCGCTCTGCGCGAAGCGGAGACGCCGGTGGAGACGCCAGGCCGCGTCCGGTCCATCATCGGCGCCCTGCTGTTCGTGGCCGCGCTGGGCGGGCTGGCGACGGCCTACGGCAGTGACCCCTCGGTCCAACTCGTGGCCCTTTCGGCCTTGGTCCTTCTCGTGGCGACCGTCCTGCTGGCCCCGCTGCTGGCAGTGGGTGCGGCGAAGCTGGCCGCGGCGGTCATGAGGGTGGGTGGGGTATCGGGGCAGTTGGCAGGACGTAACGCCGAGCGCGGCCCGCGGCGGGTGGCCTCCACCGCCAGCGCCCTGTTGATCGGCCTGGCGCTGGTGACGACCGTGTCCGTCGTGGTGGCCTCGGCCCGGGAGTCCATCAACGACCTCATCGATCGGGCCTTCGGCGCCGACTACATCGTCGCCACCCAGACCGGCAATCCGTTCAGCCAGAACATCGCCACCCAACTGCGGGATGTGCCGGAGGTCGAATATGTGGTCAGCCAGAGCCAGGGTCCGGCCCGGGTCGATGGTGAGGACCAGTTCATCACCGCGATGGGCGGCGGGCCCATCACCAGCGTTTTCGACGTCGAGGTGTCCTCCGGGACGGTGGGCGAACTCGTGCAGGGCACGGCAGTGGCCGACGCCGAGTGGGCAGCTGCGAACGACGCGCAGGTGGGTGATCGCGTGACCGTCCTGTTCCCGTCGGGACAGGAGCGGGGCTTCACACTGGGGGGCATCTTCGAGCCGACCGAGGCGGGGTTGCTCAGCGGCCTGATCATCCCCAAGGAGGACTACCGGTCGGTCGGTGGCGCGGGCCAGGACACCCTGCTCTACGTGGCCCTGGCTCCGGACGTGGACACGGCCGCGGCGCTGGCGGGAGTGGAAGCAGTGACCGCCGAGAACCCCCTGCTGCAAGTCCTCGATCAGACCGAGATCAAGGAGCAGAACAGCCGCCAGATCAACCAATTGTTGTACTTGATCTACGGCATGCTCGGATTGTCGATCATCATCGCGGCGCTCGGCGTGGTGAACACCATGGCACTGAGCGTGCTGGAGCGCACCCGCGAGATCGGCCTGTTGCGCGCGGTGGGAGCCTCTCGCCGGCAGGTGCGCCGGATGATCCGGTGGGAGGCCGTCCTCGTGGCCTTCGCCGGGGCGCTGGCCGGTGTGGTCGTGGGCCTGGTGGCCGGGATCAGCCTGCGCCAAGCGCTGTCCGGCGATGGCATCGAGGTGCTGGTCGTCCCTGTGGCCACGGTGGTTGTCATCCTGGTGCTGGCCGTAGTGCTCGGCGTACTGGCCGCTGCTCTGCCCGCCCGGCGGGCCGCCAAACTCGACATCCTCGGGGCGATCGCTACGGAGTAGCGACGCGCTTGCGGCCGCCTTCCACCACCACCAGACACACGGTCACACTCACCGCCACCACGTTGGTCAGCAGGATCGGCACGTCTGGGCGGAAGATCCCGTAGGACAGCCACAGGCACTGCCCGGCCAGCAGCAGGACCAGCGTGCCCAGGGCAACCTCGGACGGCAGGTTCTCCCGGCGCCGACGCAGCGACTCGAGCAACTGGGGAACGGTCGTGAGCAGCCCACATGCCACGCCGATCCCACCTGAGAGCCCAGCCGGCAGCTGCAGCAACACCAGCACAGCAGCGGCCACCCCGAGTACCGGCGTGGCCGCTGCCAGCGGCCACGACCAGTGCCGTTGCCGGCGCAGGAGCAGCATGACGACGGGCACTGTCGTGATGATGAACGGGACATTGCCGACGATGATGCCCGGCGCTTCCAGCAGCAGGCCGTAGGCGAACCAACTGGCCCCGGACAAAGCGAAGATGACCCAGGTGAGCAGGCTCACGCCGTCGGCACTGCGGTCGCGGATGATGCGGGCGATCTGCGGCAGCGACATCGAGGTCATCAGCACCGAGCCCGCGTAGGCCAACCACTCCACGTTCACCGCACCCACGCTAGCGGTACGGTGGAGCTACCAAAGGGGAGCTCGGGGCAGCCGGGCTGAGAGGGTCACCATCCGCGTGGCCGACCCACCGAACCTGATCTGGGTAATGCCAGCGGAGGAATCGTGAAACGTATACTCATCGCAGGTGTCCTCCTGCTCGCTGCGTGTGGCAGCGATCCGGGCACTGAGGTCGCTCCGTCCGAAGTTATCCTGCTCACCCACGATTCCTTCGCGATGGACACAGCGGTCATCGAGGAGTTCCAGCAGCAGTCGGGCCTCACGGTGAAGATCGTGCAGAACGGTGACACCGGCCAACTCGTCAATTCCGCGATCCTGGCCGCCGGTAACCCGCAGGGTGATGTCCTGTTCGGAGTGGACAACACGTTCCTGTCCCGCGCCCAGCAGGCAGGGGTGTTCGATGACTACCAGGCGCCTGCCAGCCCGGCCGAGTACGCCCAGCCCGGCGTGACGCCGATCGACACCGGCGACGTGTGCCTGAACTACGACGTGGACTACTTCGCGAGCAAGACCCCGCCGGGCAGCCCCGCTGATCTGGTGAAGCCGGAATACCGTGATCTGACGGTGGTGCCCAACCCGGCCACGTCCTCACCGGGTCTGGCCTTCCTGATGGCCACGACCAGGACCGAGCCCGACTGGCAGCAGTACTGGACCGCGCTCAAGGCCAACGGGGTCAAGGTGGTGGATGGCTGGGAGAACGCCTACTACCAGCAGTTCTCCGGCGGGTCGGGGGAGGGAACGCGTCCCATCGTGGTCTCCTATGCAACCAGTCCCGCCGCCGAGGTGATGTTCGCCAAGAATCCCAAGGCGCCCGCGCCCACCGCAAATGTGAGCACGGGTTGCTTCCAGCAGGTCGAGTACGCGGGCGTTCTGGCCGGAGCCCGCAACCAAGCGGGTGCCAGGCAGTTGGTCGACTTCATGCTCAGCCGGTCGTTCCAGGACGCGGTCGGGGAGCAGATGTTCGTCTACCCCGTACTGCCGGACGCGACGGTGCCCAAGGCCTTCGGCCCGCCGCCTGCCGATCCCGTGGTGTTGAGCCCGGCCGAGATCGCGGCCGGCCGTGACGAGTGGATCGATCAGTGGTCACAAATCATGGATCAGTAGGCCGCACCGCGCTACTGGCACTGCCCGTCGCCTTCGTCCTCACGCTGTTCGCGGTACCGGTCACCGCTGTGCTGCTGGCCGGTGCCCGCGGCGACATGCTCGCCACGTTGACCGCATCCCGCACATGGCAGGTGATGGCCTTCACCGTCCTGCAGGCCGCCGCCTCCACGGTGGCCACCCTCGTGGTGGCGATGCCCGCGGCGGTTGTGCTTGCGCGGTTCCGCTTCCCCGGCCGGGGGGTGCTGCGGGCGCTGGTCCTCGTGCCGTTCGTCATGCCGACCGTCGTGGTGGGGGCCGCGTTCCTGGCCCTGATCGGCCCGACGGGGGTGGTGGGCGTCGACCTTTCCGGAACGCTGGTCGGCCTGGTCGCGGCTCACCTCTTCCTCAACCTCGCCGTGGTGGTGCGCGTGGTGGGTGCCGCGCTGGCGACGATCGACCCGCGCACCGAAGATGCCGCCCGGCTCCTCGGCTGCTCCCGGTGGCAGGCGTTCCGCCGCGTCACCTGGCCGTTGCTGGTGCCGTCCCTGCAGGCGGCCACTGTGATCGTCTTCCTGTTCTGTTTCACGTCCTTCGGTGTGGTGCAGGTACTGGGCGCCGGACAGGTGTCCACCCTCGAGGTGGAGATCTACCGGCGGACCACGTACCTGCTGGACATCCCCGCGGCCGCCGCGCTGTCCGTGCTGCAACTACTGGCCGTGGTGGCCATGCTCGTGGTCGTCGGTGGTTCCACCAACGTCCGGACCGCCGTGGCCGTCGATGTCGCCCGCACTGCGCGGGGTGCGGCGCGCTGGCTGGTGGGCGGTGTGTTCGTCGCCACAGCGGCGCTGGTGCTGGCACCGCTGATCATCGTGGTCCTGCGGTCACTGCGGATCGACGGACATTGGACGCTGCTCGGTTGGCAGACGCTGTTCAGCCCCGGACAGAGCACCAACTCAGTTGATCCGTGGAGCGCATTGGTGGCCAGCCTGCGCACGGCGGCGAGTGCGACTGTGATCGCCGTCGTGCTGGGGACAGCGGCCAGCCTCGGGCTGGCGATGGGTCGGCGCACCCGCTGGCTGCGTAGCGTCGACGGCCTGCTGCTGTTGCCGCTGGGCACCTCGGCAGTGACCGTTGGGCTGGGGATGCTGCTTGCCTTCGGCAGGCCCCCGGTGGACCTGCGCAACACCGGCCTGCTGATCGTTCTCGCCCAGACCCTGGTGGCACTGCCGTTTGTCGTGCGCGTGCTTGCCCCCACGTTCGCGGGATTTGACCGACGGTACTTGCAGGTGGCCGCGATGCTGGGCCAGTCGCCGCTGAAGGCTGTGTGGCGGGTGGGCCTGCCCATGGTGCTGCCCGCCGTGGCCGTCGCTGTGGGGTTCTCCTTCGCGGTCACCGTGGGCGAGTTCGGGGCCACCGTGTTCCTGGCCAGCCCCGCCGAGCCGACCCTGCCCGTGGCGATCGCCCGCCTGCTGGCCCGGCCCGGTGCGGTCACAGTGGCCGCCGCCTACGCCGCCAGCGCCTTGCTGATGGCCGTTACGGTGGGGGTTGTGCTGCTCATCGATCGGGTGCGGGTCAGCCGGGCGGTGACCTTCTAGATGCTTGCGGTGAACGATCTGTCCGTCGCGTACGACGAGCCGGTCCTGCACGGCGTCGACCTCCACGTCGGTGCGGGTGAGATCGTGTGCATCCTCGGCCCCAGCGGGGGCGGCAAATCGACCTTGCTGCGCGCCGTCGCCGGGCTGGTCGACTATAGCGGCACCGTCGCCATCGCCGGGGCCAGTGTCGATGAGGTACCCGCCCATCTGCGCACAGTGGGCATGATGTTCCAGGACGATTTGCTGTTCGGGCACCTGGACGTGGCCGGTAACGTTGGCTTCGGCACCGGCGGTCGCCGGGTGGCGCAGATGCTGGAGCTGGTAGGTCTGACCGGCTACGGGAACCGCCGCGTGGAGACGCTGTCAGGTGGCCAGGCGCAGCGGGTCGCACTCGCCCGGGCGCTGGCCCCGGCGCCACGCGTGCTTCTGCTCGACGAGCCGTTCGGAGCTCTCGACGTGGTCCTCAAGGCCTCCCTGGTGCTCGAGGTGCAACGCGTGTTGCGGTCGCAGGCCATGACGGTCCTGGCCGTGACGCACGATCGTCACGAAGCCTTCACCCTGGCCGACCGCGTGGCGATCCTGCGCGACGGCCGGCTCGTGCAGGTGGGGACCCCCGACGAGTTGTGGCGCGATCCCGTGGATGATTACGTGGCGCGGCTGGTGGGGCGCAGCGTGCTCGACGGCACGTCCTACGCGCCGACCGACCTGACGGCGACCAGCGATGGGCCGTGGGCCCTGACGGTCACCGGGCGCACGTTCAGCGAGGGCCGCTACCTGGTCGCCGGGGATGTGGCGGGAGCGGCAGTCATGTACGTCAGTGACACTGCCCCCGCCGTTGGTGAGGTCATCCGGATCGACGTCCGGTCGACGGCATGAGGACGCTGCCGGATTTCGTGCTCACCTACGTCGGCGTGGCCATGGCCCTGAGTCTGGTCTGGTTCGCCGTGCGCGACCATCCGCACTGGGCCGCCCACCGCTGGGCGGCGCCAAGGGTCGCCGCGCTGCGGGTGTGGGTGTCGCGGGCACCGGCCACCTTCGTGTACATGGCGATCTGGACGGCGACGTCCATCCTGGCCCAGGGGCAGCCCCTGACCGTCTCCGAACTCGTCGCCCGCTACGCCTCCACAAACCTGTACAACTTCCACAGCGAGCCGTTTCGGACGTTGGTCGCGAGCTCGTTCCTGGTGGCCGAGAACGGCCTGTTCTACCCGTTCTATGTCGTCGCCTTCGTCCTAGTCGCTGCGCGCCTGGAGCACCGCGTCGGCGCGGCACGCTGGCTGGCGGTCGCGGCCGTGGCGCATGTCGGCGGATCGTTGATCATCCTGGCCCTGGAACGGATCGGGATCTGGCGCGACCTGCTACCGCACACGGTCGCCCTCACGGAGGACATCGGGGTGTCCTATGTGCTCGCAGGCGCGATGGGTGCTTATGTGTGGTTGGTCCGACACCGCTGGGCATACGCGGGTCTGCTGGTCCTCGGGTTCGTGGTGCCCCTGCTCATCTGGCCGGGTCTGGGGAGCGCGGGCCACTTCATCGCGGCCGGACTGGGGCTGCTGGCCGGTCGCTTCGTCGTGCGCTGGCCACTGCGGCCGCCGGTCAGCTGGCGGGCGCTTACGTCTGCGGCCGCCGACGAGTCAGCAGCGCCCGGACCCCCCGCCACCCCAGCATCGTGACCGCCAGGAAAGACGCCGCCACCAGGATGAACGTCGCCGCGGTGCCATCGCCCATCACGCGGCGCAGGAGCATGCCCCCGACCAGGGTCACCAGCCAGATCACCGCGCCTGCCTTCAGCGTCTCGGGTGCGCGCAGGGGAGCCGCGACCAGCCAGGCCACCGCCAGAGCGGCGATGAACGGTGCCGCGACCTGCAGGAAGGAGTCGGCCTCGGCATGGCTCCGTATTCCGAGTGCGACGAAGGCGAGGACACTGATGAGGTCCAGCAGCGCGGCGATCCAAGGCTTCACGATTGTCACTGTAGTTGCGCGTCCGCTCGACGCGTCGGACGCTGAGGACATGATCAGGGAGTACATCGGGGTCTACCACGCCGACGGTGGGCTGGTGGGTGAGGCAAGGTATGTGATCGGCCACCTGCTGGGGCGCACGCACTGCTCCTTATGCGACATCACGCACTCGCCGCTGCGCCGCAAGCGGCAGTGGGACGCGTTCGTCGGGGGTCTCACCGTGCCGTTCCGGCTCTACCACCTCAATGAGATGCCCTCCGACGTGGCCGACGTGGTGGCCACCGTCGGCAGCCCCGTGGTCTTGAGCCGGGATACGGCCGGTGTGCTGCAGCTCGTCCTGACGCCGAGCCAGTTGGACCAGCTGGACGGGTCAGTGGGTAGCTTCGCGGCGGCGCTCGAGGCCGTCTGACGAGAATCGTCTACACATCTGGTTGGCGGCAGACCATGATCAACCAGATGTGTAGACGCCACGCGGTGCGAAACGGGTTAATCGGACATTGGAAGCGTGTCGCAAGTTGAGATTTGCCTCGGGCGGCTCGTCCCCAACCAGATCTGTAGACCGTCGTCACCATCCACAGATCTCGTTGCCCGTGATTCGGCCTGACGCAGAGCGTTCAGGGTGGAGGCATGAACCTCACGGAGATAATTTCCTGCGGGCGTGGGTGCCGGATGTGTACGAAGATCCGGCGGCTGAGATGGTCAGACTCGCCCGCAGGAGCGAGGAGATCGAGTGGATGGGTCGGCGCAGCGCCTAGTCTGTGTCGGTGGACCGCACACGGCGCACCGAGACCTGGTTCTCCCGCAACGGGCTGCCCCACTTCGTGGCCGACTACAACTCCGGTGAACACATCTGGACCCGGGCGCTGCCGATCCTGCTGATGATCATGGCCGTGCAGCTCGTGTCAGCGGTCGGATATGCGGTCAGCAGTGGCAGCCGGGTCCTGCCCGTGGTGCTGCTCGCGGTAGCGGGGCTGGTCCTGCTCGGTCAAGGATTGTGGTCCAAAGCCCGCCGCGGGTTCTGGTTCGCCCCGGCCGACCGCGTCGGGTGGCCGCTGATCGCGGGCTTCATCGCGTGCGGGGTCATCTCGGAGGTCATCCAGTACGGTCGGGAGGTCGACGGGGAGACGGTCACCTGGGGGTCAATCGTGGCCGCCCTCGTGCTGCAACTGGTGCTGTTGGGCGCCATCTACGTGACTACCCGCTTCGCCCTGATCTCGATGGCCATCTGGGCGGTCCGGCAGACAGTCCGCAGCGCCGGCGACCTCTACGTGGTGGCGACAAAGGCCCTGCCGCTGCTGCTCATCGTCATGATCGTGCTGTTCATCAACACCGAGATGTGGCAGGTGGCGGGCAGCCTCAACGGCCCCTTGCTGT
>Ga0208938_1000311_pt1 | contig 41233 bp, 34 predicted proteins | sample AD_UKC125_MetaG_FD_184434 | JGI IMG/M metagenome (GOLD analysis project Ga0208938, IMG submission 184434) | Active sludge microbial communities of municipal wastewater-treating anaerobic digesters from USA - AD_UKC125_MetaG (SPAdes) (version 2) | ecosystem: Engineered > Bioreactor > Anaerobic >... | reverse complement strand
CGAAGCCGGTGACCCGGCGCACCGGGGCGGCGAGGGAGTGGAAGCAGCGCTCGCCGATCCGCGCGGCCACCTCCGAGGAGAACGACGAGAAGCCCTGGGCCTCGGCGACGACGACCGCGCGGCCGGTCGAGGCGACCGCCGCCATGACCGTGGCGTCGTCGAAAGGCACCAGCGAGCGCAGGTCGACGACCTGCAGGTCGCGGCCCTCGCGCTTGGCGACCTCGGCCGCCTCCAGGGCGACCGGCACCGACTGGCCGTAGGCGACGATCGTCGCGTCCTTGCCCTCGCGGACGATCGCAGCCTTGCCGATGCCCGGGCGGGGGCGAGACAGGTCGACCTCGGCCTTGGACCAGTAGAGCCGCTTGGGCTCCATGACGATGACCGGGTCCGGCGAGGCGATCGCCGCGCGCAGCAGGTGGTAGGCGTCGGCCGGGTTCGACGGGGCCACGACCGTGAGACCGGGAGTGTGCGTGTAGTAGCTCTCCGAGGAGTCGCAGTGGTGCTCGACGCCACCGATGCCACCGCCGTAGGGGATCCGGATGACCATCGGCAGGTGGACCTGGCCCTTGGTGCGGTTGCGCATCTTGGCCACGTGCGAGGTGATCTGCTCGAACGCGGGGTAGGCAAAGGCGTCGAACTGCATCTCGACGATCGGGCGCAGCCCGCCCATCGCCATCCCGATCGCGAAGCCCATGATCCCGGACTCGGCCAGCGGAGTGTCGAAGCAGCGCTCGCCGAACTCCTTGGTCAGCCCGTCGGTGACCCGGAAGACGCCGCCGAGGGTGCCGACGTCCTCGCCGAGCACGTGGACCGTCTCGTCGTGGCGCATGGCATCGCGCATGGCCCGGTTGAGGGCCTGCATGACGGTGAGCTTTTCGACATGGGGGACCGGGCTGTCGGCCGAGGGCATGGGGGTCACTTGGCCGCCTCCTCTCGGGCGAGCTCGTCGAGCAGCTGGGCGCGTTGTTCGCGCAATTGCGTTGTGGGAGTGGCGAAGACGTGATCGAAGAGCACGGCCGGATCGAGCTCGCGCTCGGCGCTCATCCCGAGGCGCATCTCGGCCGCCATCTCCTCGACGCGCTGGGTGAGGGCTGTGGCGTGCTCGTCGTCGATGACACCGAGGCTGCGCAGGTGGGCCTGCGAGCGCAGGATCGGGTCGCGGGGCTCCCACTCCTTGACGGCGTCGGACGAGCGATAGCGCGTCGCGTCGTCGGCGTTGGTGTGCGCCTGCATCCGGTAGGTGTGCGCCTCGACCAGGGTGGGACCCTCGCCGGCCCGGGCCCGGTCGACAGCCTCGCCGAGCACGGCCAGCAGGGCCGCGACATCGTTGCCGTCGACCCGCTTGCCCGGCATGCCGTAACCGATCGCCTTGGCAGCCAGGCTCGGCGCCGCAGTCTGGCGCGACAGGGGCACCGAGATCGCGAACTCGTTGTTCTGGATGAGGAAGACCACCGGGGCCTTGAATACCGCCGCGAAGTTGAGCGCCTCGTGGAAGTCGCCCTCGCTCGTGGCGCCGTCGCCGCACATGGCGACCACGACCGTGCGCTCGCCCTTGACCCGCGCGGCATACCCGACGCCGGCGGCGTGCACGAGCTGGGTCGCGAGCGGCGTCGCGGTGGGGGCGCAGTGGTGCGCGTAGGGGTCGTAGCCCGCATGCCAGTCGCCGGCGAGCAGCAGCAGGATCTGCACCGGGTCGACTCCCTTGACCATCGCCGCGACGGTGTCGCGGTAGGTCGGGAAGAGCCAGTCCTGGTCCTCGAGCACCATCGCCGCCGCGACCTGGCAGGCCTCCTGGCCGTGCGAGGACGGGTAGACCGCCAGGCGCCCCTGCCGCACCAGCGCGTGGGCCTGGTCGTTGAACCGCCGCCCCTGCACCATGAGGTCGTGGGCCCGCACCAGCGTGTCGGTGTCGGGCATCGGCAGCCGCGGGTCGGCGACCGGCGAGCCCTCCGGGGTCACGAGTTGGATGGGCTCGGGGGTCGGCAGCAGGTGCGCATCGGCGAGGTCGTATGCCGGTCGCTCGGCTGGTGGCTCGGCGGCGTGGGTGGCCGCCTTGCGGGGCTGTCGTGGGGTCATGAGGGTCCCTTCGGGTTGGGGGACGTCTGACGGCAATTCATGAAATCCTCTCGCATGTGGGCACTCTGTTTGTCAGAGTTGACACTTCTGAGACAATCGGCTCTCTGCTCGACCCCACGGTGATGATCTGTCCACATCGGGCCGGGCCGGAGTCGCTGACAGGAGACACATGGCTGAACGATCGGTCGGTTCATCTGAGGCCAACGGGCCCTTCGTCACCGGACGCACCCAACGCTCCGCTGCGCTCGACTCCATCGACCTGGCCATGATCGGCATCCTCGAGCGCGACGGGCGGGTCTCGGTGCGGCAATTGGCCGAGCAGGCCCACGTCTCGCGCGCCAATGCCTACGCGCGCTTGGAGCGCCTGCAGCGCGACGGGGTCATCACCGGATTCGGGGCGCGGGTCGACCCCCGGGCCAAGGGCCTGGCGACCTCCGCCGTCGTCACCCTGCAGATGGAGCAGCAGCAGTGGCGGGGCCTGCAGCAGGCCCTCGAATCCCTCCCCGAAGTCGTCTACGTCGCCCTCGTCGGTGGCGAGTTCGACGCTGTGCTCCTGGTGCGCGCCCGCGACAACGACCACCTGCGCGAGATCATCCTCGAAGGTCTGCAGGCCATCCCCGGTGTCACCGGCACACGCACCTACCTCGTCTTCGATGAGCTCGACCGGGGGCGGTGAGGGTATGCCGTTCCGGGACGTCCCGCTCCCAGCGGTCTCGGGCGCTGATACACCCCCCGGACTTCGCTGTATGCCGTTGCACCCCAACGGTGTCGGCGTCCTGGTGCTCGCCGGGTCAAGTGGCCGGGTGGACGCCGATCGGGCTCGCTTGCTCGCCTCGACCGGAGCGGTGACCGAGTCGATCCAATGGTTCGGCGGGCCCGGTCAGCAGCCGGCACCTTTCGAGGTGCCGCTGGAGGTGTTCCAGGCGCGGATTGCCGCCCTGGCGGCGCACGGCGACCGGGTGGTCGTCGTCGGGACGTCCTTCGGCGCCGAGGCGGCCCTGCTCGTCGCGTCGGTGACCCCCGCTGTGGCCGCAGTGGCCGCCTTCGCGCCGTCCCAGGTGATCTGGGCGGGCGTGCGCCCGGACGGCACCCAGACCTCGCACTGGACCGTGGGTGGAGTGCCCGTGCCGTTCGTGCCGCTGGCCGAGGATTGGGAGCCCGGCTCCGATCCGCCGGCCTTCATCGGTCACTTTCAGCGCAGTCTGGATGCGGTCTCGCCCGAGCAGCGCGCAGCGGCCACGATCGCGGTCGAGCGCATCCCCGAGGTCGTGCTCGTGGCCGGAGGCGACGATCAGGTGTGGCCTTCGGTCGATGCGGCGCAGGCGATCGCGGCCCGACGGCTGGCGGCCGGACGGCATACCGAGGTCGTTTCGCTCGCCGGGGCGGGGCACCGCACGATCCTGCCGGGGGAGCCCGAGGTGAGCGCGGGGATGCGGATGGCCCGGGGCGGCACTCCGGAAGCCGACCGAGCCCTCGGCGCCATGGCCTGGCCAGCCGTGCACCGCCTACTGACCGGAGCCGCCCCGCCGATCACCGGCTGAGTGGAGACTTTCGCACCCCGGCGGTGCGAAAGTCTCCACTCACCGAGACCGGCGATGGCAGGCAACCACACGGCATACCCTGTCTCCCGTGAGCGCGACCCCCGAGATCAACCCGACGCTGCTGCCCCGCCTGCGGGCCGACCTGGCCGCCGCGGGTTACACGGTGGAGGGCGTCGAAGTCGCCCTCGGGCCCCTCGCCGCCGGGGCCCTGCACCGCGAGCAGCGCCTGCCGGCCGACCTCGCGACCCGTGACAATCCAGAGCCCGTCCGAGTGCTGATCCGGCTCTTCGCGCTCGGCTTCCCGGTCGCCTGGGACGACGCCGACCTGGCCCTGCCGACCTTGCGGGCCGATGGCGCCGTGCAACTGGGCATCGCCCGCGCCGAGGGCGCCGACCTGCGCGCGACCTGCGACCTGCGCCCCTACGGCGACGAGGACCACGCCTGGTGGGTTGCCTCCGACCTGTCTGAGATCGCGACCGGGGGGCCGCTGGCCGAGTCGCACGTACTCGGGGTCGGCAATGCGTCGACCACGTTGGCGGAGTGGACGATTCGCCGCACGGTCGCGACCGCTCTCGACCTCGGCGTCGGCTCCGGCGTGCAAGCCCTGCACCTAGCCACCCACGCCGATCACGTGACGGGCACCGATCTGTCGGCGCGGGCGCTGCGTTTCGCGGCCTTCACCGCGGCCCTCAACGACACCGACGTCGAGCTCCAGCACGGCAGCCTGCTCGCCCCGGTCGCGGGGGAGCGCTTCGACCTCGTCGTGAGCAACCCGCCGTTCGTCATCACTCCGCGCGCGGCCGGCGTCCCGCAGTACGAGTACCGCGACGCCGGCTTCGTCGGCGACGGCGTCGTCGAGGCCCTGGTGCGGTCGGTCGGCGAGCACCTCGAGCCGGGCGGTGTCGCCCAGTTCCTCGGCAACTGGGAGATCCGTCGCGGCGCCGACTGGCGCGACCGCTGGCGCGGCTGGCTGGCCGGCACCGGACTGGACGCCTGGGTCATCCAGCGCGACGTGCAAGACCCGGCCGAGTATGCCGAGCTGTGGGCTCGCGACGCCGGCCAGCGGCAGGGCGCGGCGATCTACGAGCAGATGTATGCCGCGTGGCTGGCCGACTTCGCCGATCGAGACGTCGAGGCGATCGGCTTCGGGGTGGTCACCGTGCAGCGTCCGGCCACCGAGCGTGAGCCGTGGATCGACCTGGCGGTCGTCTCCGGTCCGGTCGCGGCCGGGGTCGGACATGCTGTGGACGCCGGCCTCATCGCCCGCACGGCCCTGGCCGAACGCGGCGAGACGTGGCTACTCGACACGGCCTGGCGGGTCGCCCCGGATGTCACGGTGGAACGGCATACCGTCCCGTCGTCCGAGCACCCGGATGCGCCGGCCGCCCTGCTGGCCCGACAGGGATCGGGGATGCTCCGGGTGGTGACCCTCGACGCCGCCACGGCCGGGTTGCTCGGCGTCTGTGACGGGTCGCTCACCGCACGAGTTGCCCTCGGCGTCATTGCCGAGTTGCTCGGGGAGAGTGCGGCCGACACGGTGGCTGCCGCACTGCCGACGCTGCGCGCGCTGGTGGCCGACGGGTTCCTGCACGCCTGACCGGCACTGTCCCGGCCACCCGCCTGACAGGGGGGCCTGGCGCCGACCTTGGTGACGACCTGGGCGCCTGGACCCGGTGATGTAAGGATGAGCCATGACTGGCTCACCGGGATCGCCCGACGTGCTGGGGTCGGACGACAACCAACTCCGGTGGGAGGCGCGGCTGCCCTTCCACTACGGCTGGGTCATCGTCGCGGTGGGCGCGGTGGTGTCGATGGCCGTGCTCGGCATGGGGCGCTTCGCCTTCGGCATGGTGCTGCCGTCGATGCGTGACGGGTTGGGGTTCTCCTACGGCGATGCCGGCTGGATCGGCACGTGCAACTTCCTCGGCTACCTCGCCGGGGCCTCGCGTGCGGGCGCGGTCGCCAAGCGGCTCGGCCCGCGCACCACGGTCACGGTCGGGCTGGCCCTCGTCGCGCTCAGCCTGGCGCTGGTGACCTTCGCGTCGGCCCTGTGGGCGGTCATCGTGCTGTTCACCCTCACCGGGCTGGGCAGCGGCATCGCCAACGTGACCATGGTCGCCATGACCGGCATGTGGTTCCTCAAGAGCATGCGCGGGTGGGCCAGTGGGCTGGTCGTCGGCGGCATCGGGCTGGGCCTCATGGGCAGCGGGCTCATCGTGCCGGCCGTCAACCGGGTGATCGGGCCGGGCGACGGCTGGCGGCTGAGCTGGCGGATCATGGCGGGCAGCATCGCCGTCGTCGGCGTGATCGCCGCCGTGCTGCTGCGCGACGGGCCGCAATACGTCGGCATCAAGGCCGCCGGCCATCCGGTGCGCGACGCCGTCGAGCCGGCGCCGGTCTCCGAGGCCGAGCAGCGCCGCACGACCCTGACCCTCGGGCTGGTCTACTCGATGTACGGCTTCGCCTACGCCATCTTCGTCACCTTCATCGTCACGACCCTCGTGGAGCAGCGCGGGCTGGCCGAGTCGGCGGCGGGCTGGATCTGGTTCGTCATCGGACTGCTGTCGCTGGCGTGCGGCTTCTTCGGCAAACTGTCCGACCGGGTGGGGCGCAAGCGAGGGCTGGCCATCGTCTTTGCCATGCACGCCGTCGCCTATCTCATCGTCGGCCTGCAGCTGCCCGGAATGCTCCTGTATGCCGCCGTCGCCCTCTTCGGGATCGCCGCCTGGAGCGTCCCAGGCATCATGGGTGCCGTGGTCGGCGACTACCTCCCGCCGGCCCAGGCCGTGCACGCGCTCGGCGCGCTCACGATCTTCTTTGGCATCGGCCAGGCGGCCGGACCGGCGTTGGCCGGAGTCATCGGCCAGCACACCGGCGAGTTCACCTCTGCCTACCTGCTCGCGGCTCTCGCTGCGCTCATCGGGGCTGTCGGCTCGCTGCTCATGCGCCAGCCCGGCGGGGATACGCCTCGCGCCTAGGCAGGCGTTGGCAACACCCAGGTGAGGATCGCCGACGCGAGAGCCAGCAGCGGGAAGAGCCACGTGGTGAGGATGGTGAACCAGCGGCCCGGCGCAGGTGAACGCGGCGCCAGCGGGTCGGTGATGACGTCGGGGTCGAGGGTGTGCCGTTGCCACAGCGCCGAGACCAGCACCGCCGCAACGGCGACCGCCCCGCAGAGCAGCACCGGCGCCCGAAAGGCGGTGCCGGTCCACAGCATCGGCGCGAGAAACACCGCGAGGAACCCGCCGATCGCGAGGCCCCCGAACAGCGCCCGCTTGCGGAAGACCTGAGGTCGAGCCACGAGTGCGACCACGGTGACGGCGATGACGGCGCTGACGGCCAGCCCCGTGCTGACCTCCACCGCAGTGCCCAGCCGCCAGGCGGCAACCGTCGGTGTGGTCAGCAGCAGGCCGACCAGGCCGACGACGCTCGGCGCGAGCGTGCTCACCATCCCGTCGCTCCCGCGGGCCAGCGGCAGCTGCAGCGAGTCGGCATACGCCTCGGGGTCGCCGAACGCGTCGATCGGCGCCTGACCGCTCTCCGCGCAGTGCGATTCGACCTCGCGCAACGCGGCGCCGATGGCTGCGCCGGTGACATTGCTCGAGCGCAACGTCACGACGAACGGGATGCTCCAACTCGCCGGAAGGGAGGTCTTGAAGGGGTCGAGCATGGCCATGCCTTTCTCGGATCAGGCTGGGGGAGAGGGGGGTTGCTCAAGCAGAGCACTGATGGTGCGCGCGAAGGACTGCCATTGGACGACGGTCGCAGCCAGGTATGCCGTGCCGCTCGCCGTGATCTCGTAGTACTTCCGACCCGGCCCGCCCTCGCCGGGCCGCCACTCGATGGCGACCCGACCGGCTTCCTCGAGGCGGCCGAGTAGCGGATAGAGGGTGCCGCCCTTGACCTGCCCGAGCCCGGCGTTCTCCAGGGCCACCCCTATGGCATAGCCATAGGACGGGCCGCCGTCGGCGAGGCTTCGCAGCACCGCAATCTCGAGGACGCCACGCAGCCAGTCCCCCGGCCAGGGCGGCGTGGGAGTCGGGGCAGGTGTGGGACTCGGCACGACTAGATAGTAGGTCTATCTAGTCAGTCTGTCTAGTCAGTCTGTCTAGTCAGTCTGTCTAGTAAGTGAGCCTTCGGGGAGAGTGGAGCGCGCCGAGCCTCTAGCCCGGTTTGTGAGTGAGTGCTCACTCATTTACAGTGCTCGGTATGCCGCCCCGCGCCCGTGCCCTGCCGCCCGAGCAGCGCCGTGCCGCGATCCTCGACGCAGTCGTCCCGGTCGTGCTGGACAAAGGGATGGCGGCCACCACCAAGGAACTCGCCTGCGCGGCCGGCGTCGCCGAGGGCACCCTCTTTCGGGTGTTCGAGAGCAAGGACGAGCTCGTGCTCGCCGCGGCCCGCAGTGTCTTTGCCCGGCAGGACCACCTGGAGCAGCTGGCCGCAGTCGACCTGACGCTGCCGCTGCAGGCCCGGCTGGTCGAGGTCGTCGGCATCCTCGCGCAGGTCATGGCGAGGATTCACCGGGTGCTCGTCACCTTCGAATCCGAGAACGACAAGTTGGGTCATCCCCGCACGTTGGTGGGGCCGACGATCTTCCGGCGCAGCGAAGCGCTCATCGCCCAGGTGCTCGAGCCGGACGCCCACCAGTTGCGGTTGCCGGTTCCCGAGGTCGTGCGCATCCTGCGCAGCCTCACCATGGCCGGCATCCACCCGGCCGGGCTGGGGGCGCCACTGCAACCCCCGCAAATCGTCGACATCCTGCTGCACGGCGTCCTGGACACCGCCCCAGACCGCACCCCGCATAGCACTCACAGCACCACTCACGACGCCACAACAACGCAGCCCCCGCCGAATTCGGGTTGACCCTCACCCGAGGTCAGCCTGCAGACTGCCACCTTCGACCGAAGCCGATCACCCGGCATACCCGATCGCACCGATCGCTACTCGACCACACGGCATACCCATCGCAAAGGACCCCCATGCTCTGGCGGATCGTCCGAGACGGACTGGCCCCGCACCGCGGCGCCATCTCGTTGCTCGTCGTCCTGCAACTCGTCAGCACCATCGCCTCGCTCTACCTGCCCAACCTCAACGCCGCGATCATCGATGACGGTGTGGCCAAGGGCGACACGGGTTACATCGCGAGCACCGGTGCGGTGATGCTCGCCATCTCGTTCCTGCAGATCCTCGCGAGCGTGTATGCCGTCTACCTCGCCGCCCGCACGGCGATGTCGTTCGGCCGCGATCTGCGCGCGCGGGTGTTCAGCCGGGTGGGCGAGTTCTCGGCCCGTGAGGTGGCCCAGTTCGGTGCGCCGACGCTCATCAGCCGGTCGACCAACGACGTGCAGCAGGTGCAGATGGTCGTCTTCATGACCCTGGCCATGATGGTCGGGGCGCCGATCATGATGGTCGGCGGCGTCATCATGGCGCTGCGCACCGATGTCGGCTTGTCCTGGCTGGTCGCGGTCGCGATCCCGGTCCTGGCGATCACCGTCGGATTGCTGCTGCGCCAGATGCTGCCGCGCTTCCGGGTCATGCAGGACTCCATCGACGCGGTCAACCGCATCCTGCGCGAGCAGATCACCGGCATCCGGGTGGTGCGGGCCTTCGTGCGAGAACGCTTCGAGCAGAGTCGTTTTGCCGAGGCCAACAGCTCGCTGACCGGCGCCTCGCTCGGGGTCGGCCGGCTGATGGCGATCATCTTCCCGGTCGTCATGCTCGTGCTCAACCTGTCGACGATCGCCGTGCTCTGGTTCGGGTCGCACCGCGTGGAGTCCGGTGAGATGCAGGTGGGCGCGCTCACGGCGTTCCTGTCCTATCTCATGCAGATCCTCATGTCGGTGATGATGGCGACGATGATGTCGATGATGATCCCGCGGGCGTCGGTCTCCGCGGAGCGGATCGGCGCCGTCCTCGACACCGAGACCTCGGTCGTCATCGCCCGCGGCGGCGGTCGGCGTGACCTGGCCAGTCCGGCGTCGGTGGTCTTCGACCACGTGGGTTTCCACTACCCCAAGGCCGAGGTCGCGGTGCTGCAGGACATCTCCTTCGAGGCGCGCCCCGGCCAGACCACCGCGATCATCGGGTCCACCGGCGCGGGGAAGACCACCCTGGTCAACCTTGTGCCCAGGCTCTTCGACGCGACCGGTGGCACGGTGCGGGTCGGCGGGGTCGACGTGCGCGAGGCCGAGCCCGACGTGCTCTGGGGCCGGCTCGGTCTGATCCCGCAGCGGCCCTACCTCTTCTCCGGCACGGTCGCCTCCAACTTGCGCTACGGCAAGCCCGACGCCACCGACGACGAGCTGTGGCGGGCGCTGCACATCGCCCAGGCCGAGGACTTCGTCCGCGAGATGGACGGCGGCCTCGAGGCGAGCATCTCCCAGGGCGGCACCAACGTGTCCGGCGGTCAACGCCAGCGCCTGGCCATCGCCCGGGCCATCGTCCGGCGGCCGGACATCTACCTCTTCGACGACGCCTTCTCGGCCCTCGACGTCGCCACCGATGCCCGCCTGCGGGCCGCGCTGGCGCCGGTGACTCGCCAGGCCACGGTCATCGTCGTCGCCCAACGCGTGTCGACGATCATCGACGCCGACCAGATCATCGTCCTGGACGACGGGCGCATCGTCGGGCGCGGACGGCATACCGAGTTGTTGCGCAGTTGCCCGACCTACCAGGAGATCGTCGTGTCCCAGCGTGCGGCTGAAGACCAGCTGGAGGTGACCCGATGAGCGAAGGCGTGAAGACCGCCGAAGAGAAGGCGGCCGAGGCGCGCCGCGGCCCGGGTGCCCGCCGGATGGGCGGTCCGCCGCACATGGCGATGGGTATGCCGGGTGAAAAGTCGATCACCTTCCTCCCCTCCGCCAAGCGGCTGTTCGGGCTGCTGGCGCCGCACCGGACCCAACTGGTCGTCATCCTCGGGTTCATGATCGCCTCGGTTGTCGCCGGCGCCGTCGGACCCAAGATCCTCGGCAAGGCGACCGACCTCATCTTCGCCGGCTTCTTCGGCGCCAAGATGCCCGCCGGCGCGAGCAAGGAACAGGTCATCGCGGGGATGCGGGCGGCCGGTCAGAACCAGATGGCCGACCTGCTTTCCGGGGTGGACTTCATCCCCGGCCAGGGCATCGATTTCGAGGCCGTCGGGCGGGTGCTGCTGCTCGTCCTGGCCATCTATGTCGGGTCGTCGATCTTGATGTGGGCGTCGAGCTACCTGCTCACCGGTGTGGTGCAGCGCACCATGTATCGGTTGCGCGAGGACGTCGAGGCCAAGCTGGGGCGGCTGCCACTGGCCTACTTCGACGGCCAGCCGCGCGGCGAGCTGCTCAGCCGGGTGACCAATGACATCGACAACGTCGCGATGTCGCTGCAGCAGACCCTCTCGCAGTTGCTCTCGTCGCTGCTCACGGTCATCGCGGTGCTGGGGATGATGTTCTGGATCTCCTGGCTGCTCGCGCTCATCGCGCTCGTCACGGTGCCGCTCTCGGTGGGTCTGGCCGCTGTCATCGGCAAGCGCAGCCAGAAGCTGTTCACCAAGCAGTGGGAGGCCACCGGCGAGCTCAACAGCATCATCGAGGAGACCTTCACCGGTCACCAGCTCGTCAAGGTCTTCGGTCGTCAGGCCGAGGTCGAGTCGACCTTCAAGGCCAAGAACGACGAACTCTTCGGGGCCGCCTTCGGTGCCCAGTTCATCAGCGGGATCATCATGCCGGTGATGATGTTCGTCGGGAACCTCACCTATGTCGCCATCGCGGTCGTCGGTGGCCTGCGGGTGGCGTCCGGGCAGATCTCGCTCGGTGACGTGCAGGCGTTCATCCAGTACTCCAGGCAGTTCACCCAGCCGCTCACCCAGGTCGCCTCGATGGCCAACCTCCTGCAGTCGGGCGTTGCCTCGGCCGAGCGGGTCTTCGAGGTACTCGATGCCCCCGAGCAGGAGGCCGACACGGCATACCCGGCGACCATTGCCGACCCGCACGGGGAGGTGAGGTTCGAGGATGTGTCCTTCTCCTACTCCCCGGACAAGCCGCTCATCGAGCACCTCGATCTCGTCGTCGAGCCGGGCCACACAGTGGCGATCGTCGGACCGACCGGCGCCGGGAAGACCACGCTGGTCAACCTCGTGATGCGCTTTTATGAGCTCGACGGCGGCCGAATCACCTTGGACGGCGTGGATATTCGCGACCTCACGCGGGACGACCTGCGTGGCCGGGTCGGGATGGTGCTGCAGGACACCTGGCTCTTCGCCGGGACGATCCGCGACAACATCGCCTACGGCCGTCCCGACGCGTCCGAGCCCGAGGTCCTGGCGGCCGCTCGGGCGACCTATGTCGACCGCTTCGTCCACTCGCTGCCCGACGGCTATGACACGGTGCTCGACGCCGAGGCCAGCAACCTGTCGGCCGGTGAGAAGCAGCTCGTGACGATCGCGCGGGCGTTCCTGTCCGATCCGGCGCTGCTCATCCTCGACGAGGCCACCTCATCGGTCGACACCCGCACCGAACTGTTGGTGCAGCAGGCCATGGGGGCATTGCGGGCTGACCGCACGTCGTTCGTCATCGCGCACCGGCTCTCGACGATCCGCGACGCGGACGTCATCCTCGTCATGGAGAACGGCCGGATCGTCGAGCACGGCACCCACGACGAGCTCCTCGCGCGGCACGGCGCCTACGCCCGCCTGTATGCCGCTCAGTTCAGTGCCGCTGCGGTGGACCTGGGCGAGGCGGAGGTCGATGACGAGTCCGGCGAGGGATCCGACGACGACGGCCTCGACGCGGAGACCCGCCGCCGGATTGCGATCATGAAGGAGCGCGGCGTGCCGGATCACGTCATCGCCAAGATGCGTGCCAGCGCCCGAGAGGGTGTCGGCGCAGGATCAGCCGGCGGTCGTGGCGGACATGGCGGTCGTGGCGGGCATGGTGGTCACGCCGGTCATGGCGGGTCTGGACGGACCTGACCGCACCGGTGTTGCTTGTTCGTGGAAGTGGACGGTCTTCGCCCCTCGCGTGTCGGTGGTGATGTGGTGTCGTTGGTGGGGGTCGTGGATCAACCGGTGGTGGTAGCCGCACAGGGGTATCGCGAGGTCCAGATCGGTCGGCCCGCCTTTGGACCAAGGATGCTGGTGATGCAATTCCGACCACGCGAAGGGTCGGTCGCACCCGTCCGCAGCGCAGGTGTCATAGACGACCGAGAGGGCGGTGCGTTGTGGGTCGCTGAAGAACCGGTGATGTCTGCCGAGGTCGAGGATCTGCCCCGGTCCACCCAGGACTGCCGGGAGGATCCCGGCTTGGCAGGCGATCCGCCGCGCGGCACTGGCCGAGAGCAGTGTGCCGGTGTCGGTGCTGGCGGCTCCGGTGCTGGGGGTCATCTCCAGCAGCGTCCCGGTGCTCCCCCGGATCGACTGTTGCACTAGTGCCGCCTGGGCGGCGCCGACGGCTTGTTCCATGGTCATCGTGATGATCACGGTGGCGGCGACTTTCCCGGTGAGTCGTTCGGTATCCAAGTGTTCGATCAACTCAGTCAAAGCCCGTCCCCGGCGGTGCGCCCAGTCGATATCGGCCCAATCCGCGTTCCGACCCACACCCCGACCCGCGCCGATCCCGAAGGCGGCACCCGCAGTATTGCCGGCAGTGTTTCCTGCGGTGGTGCTGTGGGCAGGGCGGGTGGAGGCGTGCAGGTCGGCAGCGACCGACCCGTCAGTCAGGTCACCGGCAGCGGTCTGCCCATCAGCCAACGCAGCTTCGGCGGCTTTGCGGAGGTGATCCCGCCGGGGAGCGGTCATCGACTGCAACACCTTGCCCAGCATCCGCGCGGTGAAGGTCGGCAACAACGCCTGCAGTTTCGTGGTGCCGTCACCGAGGTCTTGCATGGTGACCGTCGCCAACCGGTAGGCCCGGGTCTCTTGATCGATCAGTTGGGCTTCGACATGCTCAGCGACCTCTTGGGCGGAGCGTTCGGCGTCGGCGAGGGCGAACTTCGCCGCCCGATAGAACCGGCCCGGGTTCAATACTCGTGCCTTCTGGACGAGAGAGGTTTCGACCTTGGCCCGCTCCACCTCCGTGAGCGACTCCGGGAGCTTGTCCATCGTCGAGGCGATGATCCCCGCACACCGACCAGAGACGTCACCGGCATCGAAAGCGGCCCGCGTCGCAGCAAGTCCCTCGCCAGCAAGCGAGGTCGCCAGGACCACGTCCCGGGCCGCGTGAGCCCCATCGCCGTGGGTCGCTGACGCAACCCACGCCGAGGTCGAGGAATGCCCGGTCCGGCGATGCACCTGCTGCCGGTCAGCCTGAGCAACCAACGCTAACCGCAGGGCCTCCACCCGACGAGCGATCCGCTCCACCTCCGAGATGTCCGCGCCACCCACGATCACGCCCGCGTCGGAGTCAGCCAGTCGTGCGTGCACCTGGTCCACGAACGCGTGCAGCGCGGCCGTCGGAACCCCGACGACACCCCGAGCAGCCGACGCGCCCCCGGGCCCGTCAGCCGATGATTCACCAATCCGCGACCCACGCGAGGCGACCGCCGCAGCGGACACCCGGCCAGACGGCATACCGCCGCTTGGCTGCGCGTCCACGGGAGTGCCTGTCATAGCACGAGTGTACTATGACAGGTGTTCGAGCGCAAAGGGAAAACTGATCTGTGTGAGGGGCCTTCTCCCCGGTGCAAGCCAGCGTGAGCCCCCTCAGCCGAGGCCTGGACCACCGGTATCGGCACCTCGGGCGACATAGGTCAACCAACACGAACCCCCGGTGTCCGCAGCAGCCAGAGAGCCGTCGATGGCATAGGTCCCGAGCACCTCGAAGCCACTCGCAGCGAGCTGCGCATGCTGCGACCGTGCGTCGATGTAGTAGGTCAACAAGGAGTAGTCGTGCGCGTCGTCGTTGACGATGGCGTGGCCGTCGGTGTGCTCGCCGAGGCGTTCCAGCCGGCGGTGGCGAGGCAGAGCCCGCACCGCCTGCGCACACGCCAAGAGCCACGCCCGGCCGAGCCGGAAAGGCCGGAGCGGCGGCTGCCAGGGCAGTTTGTCGAAGCGCTCCCAGTCGCGATTGTGACTGGAGAAGATCAAGATTCCGTCCGCGGCCAGCACCCGTCGGATCTCTGCGAGGGTCACGAGCCGATCGACGTGGCTCATGTAGTCGATGCCGTTGAAAGAGAACACCACCGTGTCGATGCTGTGGTCGACGAAAGCACGCAGGTCGCGGGCGTCCCCGACGCGCAGGTCGGCGTGGGGGAACCTGAGCCGAGCTGCGGAGACGAGCTGCTCCGAGTAGTCGATGCCGACGTAGCTGCCGGCCAGGTCAAGCAGGTGCCCAGTCGTGCGGCCGGCACCGATCCCGAGGTCGAGGATCCGGGCGCCGCGCAACCGAGCGGCATACTGCGCGAAAATCGCGGCCTCGGGTGGCTGCAGTCTGTCCCGGTCGAGGTAGTAGCTCGCGGCGTCTGGACTGGCGTAAAGCGCGCGGTTGGTGTCGTCGACGGCGTTACTGGCGGGCAGATCTCCGGCGCGGGCCATAGCGGCGAATCTAGCGCCGGGGCCGGACACCGCGCCCATCCAGCCAAGTGCGGGCTGTCGTTCGCGAGGTGCCGGAAGAGGTGCCGGAAGAGGTGCCGGAATCACCGCTGCCGGCGGGTCAGGGCGACCGGCGCCTGTTGCGAGACGGAGTGGGGAGCCGGTCGTCGGCCGGGGCGCATCGACGCCACGCCGGCCAGACGCTGGATCTCGGCGACATGTCCGCAAAACGCGTGCCGGCCGGTGTCGGTCATCGCGACGATGGTGAAGGTGCGGCTGCCGTCGCGCACCTTGCGCACCGCAACATAGCCAGCCTCCTCGAGCGCCCGCACGTGTTTGGAGAGCGCCGACTCGCTGACGCCGAGCGCCTCGCGCAGGGTCGCGAACTCCGCCTCCACCACGGCCGCGAGCATCCCCGAGAGACGCAACCGTGTGCGTTCGTGGATGATCTCGTCGAAGAGCGGGCGTGGGCTCACCCTCCCGATGATAGGCCCGGCTTTCCGGAAAGGAAACCACCCGGTATGCCGTGCAACCTGCAGTGATGCCGCTGCGGCATACCGGGGCTCTTGTCTCTGCGGACATCCTGGCGTGAGCTTGCCCCATGGCGGCGTGGAGCGGCGCCGTGCGGCGCTGGGCAGTGCTGCGCGGCGCCGCTCCGGTTATCGTCCGGTGTTGTCCCACGTCTGGTGCCGTCCCACGTCTGGTGCCGTCCCCATTCATCAGGAGGTCCTTATGCCGCAGACCGTCAAAGGTGTCATCGCCCGCAGCAAGGGCGCTCCGGTCGAGGTTGTCGACATCGTGGTTCCGGACCCCGGCCCGGGTGAGGCGGTCGTGGCCGTGCAGGCCTGCGGGGTCTGCCACACCGACCTGCATTACCGCGAGGGCGGCATCAACAACGACTTCCCCTTCCTGCTCGGGCACGAGGCCGCGGGCATCGTCGAGGCCGTCGGCTCCGGGGTCACCGAGGTCGCGCCCGGCGACTTCGTCATCCTCAACTGGCGCGCCGTCTGCGGGCAGTGCCGCGCGTGCCTCAAGGGCAAGCCGTGGTATTGCTTCGCCACCCACAATGCCAAGCAGAAGATGACGATCGCCTCCGGTGAGGGCGCGGGCACCGAGCTCTCGCCGGCCTTGGGCATCGGCGCCTTCATCGAGAAGACCCTCGTCGCCGCCGGGCAATGCACCAAGGTCACCGAGGCCGACGCCGCAGCGGTCGGCCTGCTCGGCTGCGGAGTGATGGCTGGCTTCGGTGCGGCCGTCAACACCGGCGGGATCCAGCGGGGTGACTCGATCGCGGTCATCGGCTGCGGTGGCGTCGGCAACGCAGCGATCGCGGGCGCCCGCACCGTCGGTGCCACGACGATCATCGCCGTCGACATCGATGACCGGAAGCTGGAAAGCGCGACGGCCTTCGGCGCGACCCACACGGTCAACTCCGCGCGGGAAGACGCGGTCGAGGCGATTCGCGCCCTGACCGGCGGGCACGGCGCCGACGTCGTCGTCGAAGCGGTCGGGCGCCCCGAGACCTACGAACAGGCCTTCTATGCCCGCGACCTGGCCGGCACCGTCGTCTTGGTCGGCGTGCCGACGCCGGACAAACAGGTCACCCTGCCGATGATCGAGATCTTCGGCCGCGGCGGCGCGCTCAAGTCGAGCTGGTACGGCGACTGCCTGCCCAGCCGCGACTTCCCCATGCTCGTGGAGCTCTACCGCCAGGGCCGCTTCCCGCTCGAGGCCTTCGTCTCCGAACGCATCGGCCTCGGTGACGTCGAGGCGGCGTTCGAGAAGATGCACCACGGCGAGGTACTGCGTTCGGTCGTCGAGGTGCAGTCGTGAGCGACGCGGACGACCAGACCGAGACGACCGACACGACTGGTATGCCGTCCATCCTCACCTCCCCGGGTGGAGTGCGGGTCGAACACCTCATCACCTCCGGCACATTCAGCCTCGACGGTGGCACGTGGGAGGTCGACAACAACGTCTGGCTACTCGGCAATGACGACGAGTGCGTCGTCTTCGACGCCCCGCATGTCAGTGCGCCGATCCTCGCCGCCATCGGTGACCGTCGACTGGTCGGCATCCTGTGCACCCACGCCCACGACGACCACATCACTGCGGTCGGTGAGCTGCGAGCGGCGACCGGCGCACCGGCATACCTGCATCCGGCCGACCGTGTGCTGTGGGACCGGGTCTACGACACCGCGCCGGACCAGGAGCTGACCGACGGCGGCCGGCTGACTGTCGGGGATGTGACCATCCAGGTGCTGCACACGCCAGGTCATGCGCCCGGGGCCTGCTGCTTCGTCGTGCCCGAGCTGGGCATCGTGTTCTCCGGGGACACCCTCTTCCAGGGTGGGCCGGGAGCCACCGGGCGGTCGTTCAGCGACTTCCCGACGATCATCGCGTCGATCACGTCGGCGCTGTTCGACCTCCCCGACGAGACCGTCGTGCTCACCGGTCACGGTGGGGCCACGACGATCGGGGCCGAGCGTCCGCACCTGCAGGACTGGCTCGACCGCGGACACTGACCACCACAGACGGAGAAACCCCCCGGTATGCCGGCCCGGGTCCCGGTATGCCGTGCGTCGCGCCCGAGTGGGGGCACGGCGCACGGCATACCGCCGATCGCGAGCGGTCGGGAGGTGCGGATCAGTTGGTGAAGGCGTCCTTGACCTCGCCCGCGGCGTCCTTGACCTTCTCGCCGGCCTGCTTGGCCGATGCGCTGGCCTGGTCGGCCTGCCCCTCGGCTTCGAGGCGCTCGTTGTCCGTGAGCTTGCCGACGCCCTCCTTGACCTTGCCCTTGAGGTCCTCGGCTGCGTTGTGCACCTTGTCCATGCCGCTCATGTGCGTCTCCTATCGGTGAGGGGCGCTGGCATGCTGCCCATTGCCTCTTACCGGTACCCCCGAAACCCCCGCTCAAACCGGCGCCTCCTGACCCGCCCATAGACTTGGGCGGGTGAGCCTGCACCTGTTCGACACCGCCACCCGTGAGATGCGTGAGTTCCAGCCGCTCGAGCCGGGCAAGGTCGGCATGTATATCTGCGGGCTCACCACCCAGGGCGCTCCGCATATCGGTCACGTCCGGTTCGCGGTGGCCTTCGACGTGCTGCGCCGGTGGCTGACCATCGGCCACGACTACGACGTCACGCTGGTGCGCAATGTCACCGACATCGACGACAAGATCCTGCGCAAGGCCGCCGAGGCGGGGGAGCCCTGGTTCGTGCTCTCCTACCGCAACGAACGGCTCACGAGTGAGGCCCTCGACCTGCTCGGCGTCCTGCCGGCGACCTACGAGCCGCGGGCGACCGGGCACATCACCGAGATGGTCGACCTCATGGACACCCTCGTCGAGAAGGGCCACGCGTATGCCGCGCCCGACGGCAGCGGTGACGTCTATTTCGACGTGCGGTCCTGGCCGGAATACGGCTCGCTCACCGGTCAGTCGATCGACGACATGGCCGACGCCGAGGATGCCGATCCGCGCGGCAAGCGCGACCCGCGCGACTTCGCGCTGTGGAAGGGCGCCAAGACCGGCGAGCCCGAGTCGGCCCGCTGGTCGACCCATTTCGGCGCCGGACGGCCGGGTTGGCATCTCGAGTGCTCGGCGATGGCCCGGCGCTACCTCGGCGACGCCTTCGACATCCATGGCGGCGGCATCGACCTGCGGTTCCCGCACCACGAAAACGAGCAGGCCCAATCGCGCGCTGCCGGAACCGATTTCGCCAACTTCTGGCTGCACAACGCCTGGGTCACGGTCAAGGGCCAGAAGATGGGCAAGTCCCTCGGCAACGCCCTCGAGATCCAGGAACTCGTCAAGATCGCCCGGCCGCTCGCGGTGCGCTATTACCTCACCGCCGCGCACTACCGCTCGATGATCGAATACCACCCCGGGTCGCTCACCGAGGCCGCGGCCGCAGTCGACCGCATCGAGGGCTTCCTCGAGCGGGTGGCGCGCGTGCGCCCGTATGCCGGTCTGGCCGGCACGCTCCCGGCCGAGTTCACGGCGGCGATGGACGACGACCTCAACGTCTCCGGCGCGCTCGCGGTCGTCCACGACACGGTGCGGGCGGGCAACACCGCGCTCGACGACGCCGACCACGAGCGGGCCGCGGCTCTGGCGGCGTCGGTCGTCGCGATGACCGACGTGCTCGGTGTCAATCCGCTTGCCCCGCACTGGGGTTCGCATGTGGCGGCGGGCGACCAGGATGCTCATGCGGCGCTCGATGTGCTCGTCCGCGACCGGTTGGAAGCGCGTCAGGCCGCCCGGGCCGGCCGCGACTTCGCCACCGCCGATGCCATCCGTGACCAGCTCAGCTCGGCCGGCATCGTCATCGAAGACACCCCCGCCGGCCCGCAGTGGTCGCTGTCCCGGGCGCCGCGCAGCGCCGGCCCGGCCTAGAACCACCCCTCAGAGGAGACCCAGATGGCCGGCAATTCCCAGCGTCGCGGCGCGGTGCGCAAGAGCGGCAAGGGCGCGACCGTCGGCTCCGGCGGCCAGCGTCGCAAGGGCCTGGAGGGCCGCGGTCCCACCCCCAAGGCCGTCGACCGGGAGCACCACCCGGCCCACAAGCGCGCCACACCGGCCGCGCGGGCAGCCGGCAAGCCCGGCTCGGCCGGCTCGGGCGGTTCGGTCGGCTCTGGCGGCTCAGGTGCCAGCTCGCGCGGCGCAGGATCGACCCGGTATGCCGGTGCCAAGGGCAGCGGCCGCGGCGCGGGCCCGGGGCGCCCAGTGCGCTCAGCGCGTCCGGGCCGCAGCGCCAAGCCCAGTTCTAGGCCCAGCTCAGAAATCGTCGCCGGGCGCAACTCGGTCGTCGAGGCACTGCGCGCCGACATTCCCGCGACGACGATGTATATCGCCACCCGCATCGACTCCGACGACCGAGTCCGCGAAGCGCTCAAAGAGGCGACCCAGCGCGGCATACCGGTCCTGGAGTGTCCGCGCGGCGAACTCGACCGGCTCACCGACGGTGCGGTCCACCAGGGCCTGGCCCTGCAGGTGCCGGCCTACGAGTATGCCGACCCGGCCGATTTCGTCGACCCGGAGGCCCCCGGGGTGCCCCTCGTCGTCGCCATGGACGGCATCACCGACCCCCGCAACCTCGGTGCGATCATCCGGTCGGTCGCGGCCTTCGGAGGGCACGGCGTGGTCGTGCCCGAGCGGCGCTCGGTCGGGATGACCGCGAGCGCGTGGAAGACCTCGGCCGGCGCCGCCGCGAGGGTGCCGGTCGCCAAGGCTGCCAATCTCACCCGAGCCCTCACGGCATACCAGAAGGCCGGCTTCTTCGTCGTGGGCCTGGACATGCACGGCGACGTCGAGCTGCCCGAACTCGACCTCGCTGGCGAACCGCTGGTCATCGTCGTGGGATCCGAGGGCAAGGGGCTCTCCCGCCTGGTGCGTGAGACGTGTGACCGGATCGTGTCGATCCCCATGGTGAGCAGCGTCGAATCCCTCAATGCGGGGCTCGCGACCGGGGTGGCGTTGTACGAGGTTGCCCGCTCCCGCCGGATTGCCAGCCGCGGTCGTTAGCATGTCCAGAACGTCCGCTCCCTGCCGGAGCCGGGCGCTGCTCCGGTGAGGTTCGGTCAAGGTTCGGCAGGGGTCCGGTAGAGGTTCGGTAGGGGTTCGAAGGAGATCTGACGTGGGTAAGAGTGCACGCGCGGACAACGCGCGCCTGGCAGCGTTGCGGGCCGAGCAGGCCCGTCAGGAGCGGCGCAGCAAGCTCCTGATCGCCGGCGGTGCGGTGGGGGTCATCGTCCTGATCATCGTGGCCCTGGTCATCGCGGCCATGCAGGGCGCGGGCAAGGACTCCGACGGCAAGAGCGGCACAGCCCTGGACCAGGCGACCTTCTCCAAGCTGACCACCGTCCCGGCCGGCACCTTCGACAAGGTGGGAGTGGGCACCGCCTCCAACCCGCCCAAGGCGATCGACGCCCCGGCGATCAGCAAGGACAGCAAGCCGCGCGTGGTCTATGTCGGCGCCGAGTACTGCCCCTTCTGCGCCGACCAGCGCTGGCCGGTCGTCGTGGCGCTGTCCCGCTTCGGCACGTGGAACAACCTCAACGCCACCTATTCGGCACCGGCTCCGGAGACCAACCCCGACACGCCCACGGTGAGCTTCCACGGCGCGACCTTCACCAGCCAGTACCTCTCTTTCACCGGCTACGAGACGGCGACGAACAAGAAGTCCAACGGGCAGTTCACCAAGCTGGACACCATCGAGGGCGATGACCTCACGCTGTTCCAGACCTACAACAACAAGCCCTATGTCACGAGCCCGGGAGCCATCCCGTGGCTCAACTTCGGCGGCACGTCGTTGGTCGCCGGCGCGTCGTTCGCCAACGAGGCCATCGCCGGCAAGACGCACGCCGAGATCGCGGCGGCCTTGGCCGATCCGACCACCCCGACGTCCAAGGCGATCGTCGGCAGCGCCAACGTCTTCACCGCTCAGATCTGCAAGCTCACCGACCAGAAGCCGGCCGAGGTCTGCACCTCCGCCGGCGTGACCGCGGCCGCGGCCGCCCTCAAGTAGGCGGCGACCATGGCCCGGACTGGCGCCGGCACGGCATACCGGCCTGAGCGCATCGTGCCGCAGTGGCTCGTCACCGCGTGCCTGGTCATCTGCGTGCTCGGGCTGCTCGTGTCGGCCTACCTCACCTGGGAGTCCTTCAGCGGCGGGGCGACACTCGCCTGCCCCGAGGGCGAGACGATCAACTGCGCCAAGGTGACCGAGAGCCAGTGGTCCAAGCTCTTCGGCATCCCGGTCGCGCCCCTGGGGCTGCTGTTCTTCGCCGCGATGGCCTGGCTCACCCGGGGGACGGCCTTCCGCCGCTCCGGCAAGGGCATGGACCAGCTGCGGTTGGTCGTCGTCGGCGTCGGGCTGGCGATGGTCTTCTATCTAGTCTGGGCCGAGCTGTTCAAGATCGGCGCGATCTGCTTGTGGTGCACGGTCGTGCACGTGCTGACGTTCGCGCTGTTCGTCGTGCTGATCTTCGGCCAGATCATGATCGAGCCGGCTCCGGCCCGGGTGCGTTACAAGGACCGGGTCAAGCGCTGAGGCGCATCTGGTTTCGGCCCGTCTAGCGGGGTGCTTTGATGACGACGGTCTTGACGATCTTGTCGGCGAGGGTCTGCTTGTGGGCATCCCACAGCGGCCAGAGATAGCCGATGTAGATGGCACCATCCACGACGTGGGCAAGCTGACGCAGGAAGTTGTTGCCCATCCCGATGAGCGCGCCGGTCTCCTGACCGACGACGTAGAGCCCACGCTTGGACTTGCCCCAGGACTGCCCGGTGCGGCCCTGCCGGATGACGACATTCCAGATGCCGACGCCGAGGAACACCAGACCGCTCAAGGCGAGCATGAGCATGCCGGTGGCGATCCCGCTGGAGCTTCCCCCCACCGTCACGCCCCGGCTGTTCTTCGTGCCGCTGCTGGCGATGAGGACGACGAAGCCGACGATGTAGAGGATCCACCCGGGCAGCATGAGCAGTTGGTCGAGCAGGTGCGCCACGACCCGCTCACCCCAGCTGGCCAGGTCGGGCCGAGGAGCGGAGGCATACGGCTGATAGCTCGGGTAGGGGGCGGTGGGTGCCTGCCCGTATGCCGGGTAGCCACCGCCGGGGGGTGGTGGCGGTGCCGCGGGATAGCCGAACGGGGCCGCCGGTGCCGGAGCCACTGGCGGCGCACCGGCCGCCGTGGGTGGGTCGACGGGGGATGGCTGCGCCGGGGCTGCGAAAGGCGACTGACCGGTATACGGCTGCCCGGCATAGGGCTGACCAACATCCGGCTGACCGGCATACGGCCGGGGGGACTCGAACGGCGAAGGGGCGTCACCGGGAGCAGGCGGCTGCTGCGCCGGGTGGAACGGATCGGGTTGCTGTGACACGGGAGGACCCCCAAGGGAAGAGCACGACGGGCGCTGCCAGCGTATCCGGTCAGTGCGGCCAACTCTCTGACCTGCGGCGCTGTCAGGCTCTCGATGCAGGCCCCACACTTCACTGCGTCCAGGGGCGTCCCGCGCTTATGAGGCGTCGCTCAGTGATGTCGCGTGAGCGCGGACTCGTTCCAGCACGTCAACCAAACGGTCGATGTCGCTATCGCTGAAGAGGGAGTCGGGCCCAGTTGGCGCGTGGTCGGTGAAGGGCGCCTCGTATAGTCTCCGCGCCTCCATCACTCCGTTGGCGGTCAGGTGTTCGACGATGAGCTGGATGAAGCGAATCTCGGCGGCGCTGAAGCGGGAGTCGGTGAGGAACTCGGAGAAGGCCTCGGTCGCGGCCTCGCGATCCAGACCCACCAGGGATCGGATGAACAGACCCAGCCCATGCGCCTCTTCAATCGCCCGTGCGATGTGCTCGGGACCGCCCGCGCCCGAATCAACGAGCATCGCCTCGAGCGCTGAGAGGTCGGCGTCAGTCAACTGCTTGTTGCGCCGCAGCCGCTGGAGGGCCACGTGGTCCTCGAGGTCCTCGAGGTAGGCCCGCGCCTTGTCCTTGAATCGTTCCATGTTCGTTCCGACTGCGACGCCCGGCAGGTTGACGATGGACCCGTCACCGATCTCGTCTTCGACGTTGGTGTAGACGATCGCGCGCTTGGTCTTCTCGATGAATCGGACCAGTCCGCGGATCCGACGCCGGGCGAGTTCCAGCATGGGCAGCGTCGCGTCGACCCACCACTCGTCTTCCGCGACCTCGGACAGGAGCGCCTGCTGCTCGGCGATCGCGGGAATGGCTGTCTGGTTCAGGAGCGAGGAGGCAATCTGCTGCACCTGCTGCCGGAGCCGGTCAGCCGTGAGGTGGTCCTCATCAAGCTTGGCCAGCTGGATCTTGAGGATGACCAGGTCGAAGCGTTTGGCGTCCTCATCGTCGTCTCGGACTGCCGAGGGCAGACCCGCCACGTGCGCCGCGACATCGCCGGCCTCCTGCAAGGACAGGGTGGGTCCATGGCTCCCAGTCGGCGTACTTCTGGACCCACTCGCGCTCGGGTCGCACCACGAAGCTGTCGAGATTCATGCCGGCCACGACCCGGTGCAGGTGCTTGGCCGTATCGTGGCGCAGAGTATGACCCCCGGCATCGCTGTCCGCCTGATCCAAACCGGCGATCAGGGCCAGCCGAGCCTCGAAGAGTCGCTGCGCCAGCGACTTCTGGACCGACCCCTCCGATCCGGCTCCCGGTTGGTTGAAGTACTCGAGGTTCATGCAGAAGTCGAAGACGTAGAAGTTCTTCTTGTCGTGCCCGGGGCCGTAGAGGTCGGGACATAGCCGGGTGCCGCGGCCGATCATCTGCCAGAACTTCGACACCGACCGCACGAGCTTGAAGAAGACGAGGTTGACGACCTCGGGCACGTCGATACCGGTGTCGAGCATGTCGACGCTGATCGCGATGTGCGGTGCCTTCTCTTTCACGGAAAAGTCGTCGATGATGGACTGTGCGTACTCGGTCTTGTACGTCACCACGCGCGCGAAGTGGCCGCCGTATTCGGGGTATGCCGCGTCGAACCGTTCGCGGATGAACTCGGCGTGGGCGTTGTTCTTGGCGAAGATGATCGTCTTGCCGAGCCGGTCCCCGCCGGCCACCTTGTGGCCGAACTCCACGAGGTGCTTGAGGACCTTGTCGACCGTGTCGGCGTTGAAGAGCCACGTGTTGAGTTCCTCGGGATTGACGTCCGCGGGGACCTGTTCGTCCTCGCCCCAGTCCAGGGAGTCCCACTCGTCCTTCTCGGCCTCGGACAGCTGGTCGTAGTGGATCCCGGTGCGCAGGAACCTCAGCGGCACGGACACCGACACCGGCGGCACCAAATACCCCTCCGCGACGGCCTCGTCCAGGCTGTAGGCATCGGTCGGCACACCGGCTTCGAGGTTGAAGAGGGTGTAAGTGTTGCGGTCGATCTCGTCCTTGGGTGTGGCGGTCAGGCCGACGAGCATCGCGTCGAACCAGTCGAAGATGGCCTTGTACTTCGCGTAGACCGATCGGTGAGCCTCGTCGATGACGATGAGGTCGAAGTAGCCCGGTCCGAAACGTCTGTTTCCCGCCCCGTCGGTCGCGTTGATGAGCCCCATCATCGTCTGGTAGGTGGAGACAAAGACCCGCCCGTCGGGGTCCTTCTCGTCCACCAGGTTGATCGTTGTCGCCGCCGGCAGGTGCGCCGTGAACGCCCTTCCCGCCTGGCCCACCAGTGCAACACGATCAGCGAGGAAGAGCACCCGCTTGACCCACCCACGATTCATGAGTTGGTGCACGAGAGCGATGGCAGTGCGGGTCTTGCCCGCCCCTGTCGCCATGACGAGCAGCGCCTCGCGGCGCTTGGCCTCGAACGACTCTCCAACTGCTCGGATCGCGCCGTTCTGGTAGTGCCGCTCAACGATCGACTTGTCGATGACGGCGTCCTTGAGCGGGAGCCTGGTCCGGCGCCGCTGGATCATCAGCTCCAGATCGTCCTTGGTGAGGAACCCGGAGACCCGTCGAGGCGGGTACCCCGCGGCGTCGTCCCAGATCCAGTGGTGGTATCCGTTGGACCAGAACGCCACCGGTCGACGACCCGTCATTGACTCCAGGCAATCGGCATACAGCTTCGCCTGCTGCTGGCCGACCGTCGGGTCCCTGCGTGATCGTTTGGCTTCGACCACGGCGAGCGGCAGGCCGTCGTCGCCCCACAGCGCGTAGTCGACGAAGCCTTGCCCTTGCGCAGTGGGCATGCCCGTCACCGGATACTCGCGGTCGCGCGCGTCGGTCAGCGACCAGCCGGCCTCCAGGAGGTCGGCGTCGATGAAGAGTTCACGGGTCGACGCCTCGTCCCAGTCGAACTGGGTCGCCTGGTGCGCCTTGGCCGCCTGCGCCGCAGCTACCTCCGCACGCACCGTCTCGAGTTCAGCCTGGAGCGCCGTGCTGCTCTCCTTCGCCGCGGCCAGCGCGGCGTCCTTCTCGGCGAAGGTGGCGAGGAGTTGGTTCAGTTCGGCCGCGGACAGGGGCGGTTGACTTCCCTGATGCTGTGGGACAGGAATGCGCGAGGGGTCGTATGGCGCGGACGTGGGCACGTCATCGGGCGTCGCTGAGTACGTGAAGGCAGCCCACTTGAGGAGGTCATGGAGTTGGCGCAGCACGTGCAGCGCGGTCTGAGCAGTGATCGCACGGCTCTCGTGGACGGCGACATTGCCGACCTTGCGGATAGCGTCGGCCTTGGCCGCGACCTCGGGACCGACAGCAGCCCGGAAGCCGCTGTCTCCGAGTCGGGCCGCCAGGTCCGTCTTGTAGGGGACTGTCAGCTGTTCGAGATCGAAGATTCTGATGACGACGTGCTCGACGACGCGCCGCGCATAGAAGACGGACGACCGCGGGTCGGTGTGGCCATAGGTCTCAGCACGCACCGCATCCGCCCGGGTCTCCCCCCACTGCGCGGGTACGAAGTCGAAGTTGCTCACGGGAGTCTCCGTTCGTACGTCGTGCCACGGTGTCCCCAGCCCCCGTGCACAGTGAGCCAACCGTGCTGGTCCAACACCGCCAGGGCGTTGCGGATCTGATGGACGGCCAGGCCAGTGCTGGTCGTCAGCTCTCGGATACTCAACGGACCTCGGGCGAGGGCCGCCCAGATGGCTGGTCCGTGCCTGGTCACCGAAGCGTCGGGGGCGCCGCCTGGGGCCGGGCCGGTGTCCGATGCGTGGGAGAAGAGGGTGTCTGGCGAGTCGGTCGCAGGCGGAGTGGGGGTGACGACCACGACGGGTCGCTCAGGGCGCTCCCCACTGAGGCCCAGGATGGACGCCAGGCGATAGGTGGTCTGCCCGCGCTCCCCGCTGGACTCAGCCAGCCCGGCGTTCACGAGCCCCTGCAGCTCTGCACGGGCCACGAGGGAGTCCATCGGGGCGAACTCCGCCCGCACCATGCCGTTCGTCCACTCGGTGCCGTGGCGCATGGAAACCACGAGTCGGCGTTGCACCTCGGTGAGACGGCCATCGCGGTCGACTCCCGACAGCCACACGAGATCACGTTCGCCGATGAGCGAGTGACGGGGAAGCAGCGCGGTGAAGGAGACACCTTTGTCGGTGAACCGCGGGGGGCGCAGGTTGGCCTTCGTCATCGCCAACTGGGCGTCGCGGATGCCACCGCCCTCACCTTCGATGACGCGAGCACCCGATTCGGTGCGCACCAGCTTGCAGATCTCGTAGAGGAACTCGTTGACCGCCGACTTGCCGAGCGGATGGCCCAACTGGGCCTGATCGATGCCCCAGAGACCGCCTGGGTTGCTGATGACGAGGAGGTCCCCCGTGAGGCGGATCTCCACACGTTTGCCTTGGGTGTGCGGGCTGAGGTCGCGATGGACGAGGGCGTTGGCCACGAGTTCGCGGACGGCTACTGCAGGAATCTCGTAGTCATCACGCGCATGGCCATCCTGGCCGTATCTAATGGTGGCTCGGGTGTTGCGCACGACCCAGGCCATCGCGTCCTCGAGGAGCGCCGGGATGGGGCCGTCGAGGTGGACGAGATCCCGTGTCCGCGCTCCGGTCCGAGGGTCGAGGCGGACCGCGGCGGTGATCGACAGGCTGGGCGCGAACTGCTGCGGGTAGGCCCCCAGCGCATAGAGGCCGGCGACGGTCAGCTCGGGTCCCTGCGGGACGAGGATGCCTCGATGGCGCAGTACCGCTTCGTTCGACGCGTCGGCGAGCCGACGAGTCGAGGACCGGACGGCCGCGACATAAGCCTGTGTCAGGTCTGGGTCGAGGTCGGACAACGCAGTGCCCGGGACCGCCGCGGCATCGAACCGAGGCCGGTCCCGCAGGGCGAGGATCTGCTGGACCTCCGGCTCACTCATCCGATAGTCGCCGTCGGCCTGGCGCAGGTAGGCGTGGCCTTGGTGACGGCTGGGTCGCTGGCTCAGGGGGAGTGGGTTCACGCGTGCCACGACGATCACGGCACCTTCGGTGCTGACGCGGTCGAACGTCACGTGGACCGGGGGAACCACGGAGTTGCGTGCCTGTGAGGCGATCCCCGCCTCGATCGAGGCCGGGTCGGCCACCCCCACCGGATCAAAGTCTCCGGCTTCGTCGAGGCCGACGATGATGAGCCCGCCCGACGGCATGTTGCCGAACGCAGACAACGTCTCCCCCAACCGGGGGCACCCACCTGCCCCGAGCTTGACCTCGACGTTGGTCTTGTCGCCGCCGTGGTCTCGGAGCTGCTCCAGGAGGTCCTGGAAGTCGTCGGCCGTCAGAGTCACACTTACACCATGACAGAGTAGGTGTCACTATGCAACTGTAGAGTTGCACAGTGAGGTGGAGGTGTTCGGCGGGCGCAGCTGGCGTTCACTCGCCTCCGTCGATGAGGTCGAAGTTCTGCGCAACCGCTCGAAGCGTGGCGGGGGGCCGATCACCTCACCGATCGCGACGTATCCATGCTGCGGGACATGCACGGCGACGCGCGCCCCTTCCGGGAGGTGCCGCAGCGTGCGCGAGCACCACGCCCCTTCGCCCGCCTTCCCATCGTGGATTTCGCGTATGCCGTGCCGCCGAAGGTGCGCAGGCAGGTGACGATCCGCTCGACCCGGGGTCGAAGCCGATGGCGACGATGGTCAGCTGGATCTGCGAGTTGAGTTCGTCCGGTGGGGCGCCCCGGAAGGCCGCGTCGTATGCCGCTTCAAAGGGCTCGTCGAGGTGGTCGTTGGCGAGGTCGATGATGGTGTCCCGGTGCACGGTGGTGACCGATGACGAGGAGGCGTTCGCCGAGGAGCGAGGGGTCCTGTTCGAGGTAGTGCTCCAGCGTCGCCTCGCTGGGCAGGGTTGCGGTCTGCAGGCGCTTCGGGGCATCCCCGTCGATCCGCCACATCCCCATCTCGACTGGCATGACTCACAGCCTCCCCGAAAACGCCCGCGCCTGCAGTACTTCAAAGAGTTGATCCAAGTACTGCTCCGACCGGCGCAACTGGTCACCCATAGACCCGACTGCGTCCAAAGTCGCCACCAAGCCGCGTTGCTGTTCGTGCGGAAGTATCGGTAACGAGATCGAGGACAGTCCCCCTTGGTTGACCTTGTGAATGCCATTGGTTGTCTTCGCGCTGGACTGCACGGTGGCGCGCACTTGCGGTAAGCGCCAAACGGCCCAGAGATATCGTGGCACCACCTTGGTCGCGTCAGGTGTCGCTGCTATGACAGTGTCGGGGTAGATGAGATCTGGATAATCTTGGTTAGCCATCTCACCTACGCCAACCAGATCTCTGTTGCCGTTACCGCGGCAGATGAGCAGCGTGTCTGCGCACACCCGTTGACTAGCGTGGGCCGCGCATTCGAAGAGCGCGTCCTTCGCCGCGAACGGATCAAACGAGCCTCTGGTCACAGCGCTGAGCGTGAGCACTCGACCGGGCACCTCCCCTTTGGAGGACGGAGACAATCCGTTACGCATGGAAGTCGTCAGTTCGCCCAACTTGACGTAATCGGGCTTGCCCGAGCGCAAAGCGGCTTCGACTCGTGCTGATGTGAGAGATGCCAACTGAGCTAACGAGTGTCGTCTCCGTGTCCGAACAGAGGCGGAGTGGTCGAGGATGGCGGCGATGCGGCGCTGCTCCTCGATCGGCGGGAGGTCGATCGGCATGTCCAACAGTGACTCTCGAGCAACTGTCGCTTGGTTCACCCACTGCCGACACATGCCCAAGAAGACTCCCCGCTGGAAGTTCCAATTGAGCCACCTGGTGAGAAAGCCGGGGTCAAGTCGAGCGAAATCTGTTCGAAGCCGGAAGAAGTGATTGCTGAATACAGCAGGCTCGTCCAATCCCCTAATGAGCCCAGCTCGCCCGACGCCATCGGGGCTGTTGGTGGAGTTGAACAGGACGTCTCCATCGCGAAGGAGGAAGAACTCAAGCCGCTTGTGCGCGCTGTGGGGCACTCGGCGTCGCTTCGCCAAGTCCAGGGGCCCCATCACGATTCACGTTGTTCATCCGAAACTGGAAGACCCCATCCTCAGCCTGCGTACCGCACGCAAATCCCGACTGAGCCTCAGTCAGCAGCTCTCCCAGCCTCGTCACTGGAGCATCACTTTGAGGTCGGCGAGGCCTTGGTGGATCTCCAACTCCAAGGCTTCGAGGTCGGCGATGATCTCGAGCGGGTCGCGGTGCTCGACCTCTTCGTGGACGACCTCCTTGTTGCGGTTGAGCGACAGGTCATACCCCTGGGCGACGATGTCGGCCTTCGGCACCAGGAACGACTGCTCCGTGCGCGCCCGACCGGCTTCCCCCGTCCGAGCACCCCACCGCGCCAGAGCATCCGGGAGGTTGTTGCGGAGGTGCTCGTCCGGCGAAAGGTGAGCGGACGGCATACAGCCGAGTTTGTCCTCAGCCAAGAGCGGAGTCCGCTTGTCATCCAGACTCCACCCGTCGGCCTGGATGTCGTAGAACCACACATCCTCCGTACCGCCCGAGTCGGTGCGGGTGAAGAAGAGGATCGCGGTCGAGACCCCGGCATACGGACGGAAGGTGCCCGAGGGGAGCTTCACGACGGCGTCGAGTTTGTGCTCCTCGACGAGCCGCTTGCGCAACGTCTTGTGCGCGATGCTCGACCCGAAGAGGACGCCGTCGGGCACGATGACCGCGGCGCGGCCGCCGGGCTTGAGCAGCCGGAGGAAGAGGGCGAGGAAGAGCAACTCGGTCTTCTTCGTCTTGACGTCCTTGAGCAGCGCCTTGGACGTCGACTCGTAGTCCAGGCTGCCGGCGAAAGGCGGATTCGCGAGGACGAGGGAGTAGCGGCCCTCATCGGCGGCCGCGCCCTGGGAGAGCGAGTCGCGATGGCGGATGTCGGGGGCCTCGATGCCGTGGAGCAGCATGTTCATGCTGCCGATGCGCAGCATGGTGTTGTCGAAGTCGTAGCCGTGGAACATCGAGTGGTTGAAGTGCCGGCGCTGGGCGGCGTCGGTCATGACGCTCGGGTGGGTCGCCCGCAGGTGCTCGGACGCGGCGACGAGGAAGCCGGCCGTGCCACACGCGGGGTCGACGATCTCGTCGGTCGGGGTCGGGGCGGTCATCGCCACCATGAGCTGGATGATGTGCCGCGGGGTGCGGAACTGGCCGTTCTGCCCGGCGGTGGCGATCTTGCCGAGCATGTACTCGTAGAGGTCGCCGTTGGTGTCGCGGTCGGTCATCGGGACGTCGTCGAGCATGTCGACGACCTTGGAGAGCAGGGCCGGGGTGGGGATGGTGAAGCGCGCGTCCTTCATGTGGTCGGAGTAGGTCGACCCCTCGCCGCCGAGCCGCCGCAGGAAGGGGAAGACCTCGTCGCCGACGACCTTGAACATCACGGCGGGGTCGTCGTTCTTGAACTGACTCCAGCGCAGGTGGTCCTGACCGGGCCGGAAGGTTGGGGTCTCGACGGGCTCCCTGAAGCGACGGGCGCGGTTGTCCTTGAGGGTCTGCAGCTCATCGAGACGCCGGATGAACAGCAGGTAGGTGATCTGCTCGATGACCTCGATGGGGTTGCTGATGCCACCGGACCAGAAGGCGTCCCAGATGCGGTCGATCCTGCTCTTGAGGTCTCCGGTGATCACACGGGTCAGAGTAGTCATCGCGCGGTCCCGCGAGCCGTGCGTGCTCCCGGGCCTCACCCAAGTCGGAGGATCGGCCCCGGACTGACGCTCACATCACGCCCAAGCCACCGGCACTGGTCGGCCGAGGCGAAGGCATCAGGGGTGACCATCACGGCCTTGACCAACTGCCCGCCGGCGCGGAAGACCATGAGATTCGCCGAACTCACGTAGCGGTCACCCGTGATGATCCGCGCTCCGGTGAGGCTCTGAATCTCGTCGGCGGTGGTCCCCTCGGACAGGACCATGACCTCGTCCCAGCCGAAGCCGGTCATGTCGCGCAGCAGACGCGGCGCGGTCGCCGACGTCTGGGCGATCAGCGCCCTGTCCAGGCTCTCGTCGCTGACGGGGCCGATGTCGGTCCTTCCCGTGCAAGCGGCCACGAGCAGGACCACGAGCATGGCCGCGATCACGACAATGGCCGAACGGCGGCCCAATAGTGTGGTCACCTTCTCCCTCTCCCCGCGCCCGTGCCGGTCAGCGGCCCTCGACGGCAATGACCGGCATCGCGGTGGTGTCTACGCCGAGGATCGCTCGTTCGTCGGGTTTGGCCGGCAGCACGGTCGCGATGTAGTCGGCGATAGCTTCGCCCAACGGGGTGTCGTGACCGGCCCGCTCGCTCATGTACCACCGGTGTTCGAGCAACTCGTGGAAGATCTCGGCGGCTTCGAGCTTGCCGGCCAGATCGCGTGGAATCGCGCGCACCGTCGGCTCATAGATCCGGGTCAGCCAGTCGTGGGCGACCATTTCCTCGTTGTCGCCGAGCCGGTCGGTGGCGGCCCGGTAGGAGTCGAGGTCGTTGAGCAGGCGACGGGCCTGGTTCTCCTCGACGTCTAGGCCGGTCAGCCGCAACAGCCGGCGGGAGTGGTGGCCGGCGTCGACGACCTTGGGCTGGATCTGGATCGAGGTGCCGTCGAGGTCGGTCGACATGGCCAGCTCGTCGACGTCGAAGCCCAACGCGTTGAGGCGACGAATCCGCTCGTCGACCCGCCAGCGATCCCCGGTGCCGAACCGCTCGACCCCGGTGAGCTCGTCCCACAGCGAGGTGTAGCGCGCGACGATGAGCGTCGCGGTCTCGACCGGGTCGGTGTGTTCCTCGAGGAAGCCCCCGGCCGCCAGATCCATGAGTTCGCCGGCGATATTGACCCGGGCGATCTCCAGGTCATGGCCGCGCTGCCCGTCGGACAAGCTTTGGTGCAATTCCCCGGTCTCGGCGTCGACGAGGTATGCCGCGAACGCGCCGGCATCGCGCCGGAACAGGGTGTTCGAGAGCGAGACGTCGCCCCACCAGAATCCGGAGAGATGCAGCCGGACGAGCAGGACCGCCAGCGCGTCGATGAGGCGGCTGGCCGTGTCGGGTCGCAGCGACTGGGAGTAGAGCGCCCGATAGGGCAGCGAGAAGGACAAGTGCCGGGTGACCAGGCAGGCATCCAGAGGCTGCCCGTCGGCGGTGACGCGGCCGGTCACCACGGCATACGGGGTGACTGCCGGGAGGTCGAGCCGGCCGAGGAAGCGGAGCATCTCGTACTCCCGCCGCGCCAGGTCGGCCTTGATCTCCTTGACCGCGAACACCTTGCCCGCGTGGCGAGCGAAGCGCACGACGTGGCGAGAGATACCGCGGGGGAGGGCGGCGAGGTGGTCGGCGGGCCACTGTTCCAGCGGGACCGACCAGGGCAGGTCGAACATCGCCGGGTCCGGCCGGGCCGAGGTGATCGACAGCGTCATGGCTTCCAGTGTGCTCCGGGTGACGTAGCGAGAGAGACGACGGCGGCGGCGCGCCCCGCCGGGAGCACGCCGCCGCCGTGTTCGATGAGCCGATGAGCCGATGAGCTCAGGACAGCAGCTGTCAGTCGCCGATCCGCAGTCCGGTGTCGGCGTTGAAGACGTGGATGTGACCCTGCTTGGGCACGAGGCGGACCTTCTCGCCGCGGCCCGGAGGGCGCCGGCCGTCGACGCGCGCGAGGAAGGGCTTGGCCGTGGCGGAGTCTTCGCCCTCGACCTTGACCTGGTTGACGCCCTGGGCGATGCCGTGGATGTAGGCGTCGGCGCCGAGTTCCTCGACGAGCTCGACGACCATCTCCATGCCCTCGCCGGTGCTCGAGATCTCCATGTCCTCGGGGCGCACGCCGATGGTGACGTGGTTGCCGGCCTTGGCCAGCGCGGCCCGGTCGACGGGCACGACGTAGTTGCCGATCTTGACGCCACCGTCGACGACCGGCACGTCGAGCAGGTTCATCGCCGGGGAGCCGATGAAGCCCGCGACGAAGACGTTGTTCGGGTGGTCGTACATGTAGCGCGGCGCGTCGCACTGCTGCAGGTAGCCGTCCTTGAGGACCGCGACCCGGTCACCCATCGTCATGGCCTCGGTCTGGTCGTGGGTGACGTAGACCGTGGTGACGCCGAGGCGGCGCTGCAGCGAGGCGATCTGGGTGCGGGTCTGGACGCGCAGCTTGGCGTCGAGGTTGGACAGCGGCTCGTCCATGAGGAAGACCTGCGGGGAGCGGACGATTGCCCGGCCCATCGCCACACGCTGACGCTGACCACCGGAGAGGGCCTTGGGCTTGCGCTCGAGGTAGGGCTCCAGGTCGAGGATCTTGGCGGCCTCGAGGACGCGCTTCTGGATCTCGGACTTGTCGACGCCGGCGATCTTCAGGGCGAAGCCCATGTTTTCGGCGACGGACATGTGCGGGTAGAGCGCGTAGTTCTGGAAGACCATGGCCACGTCGCGGTCCTTGGGGGACAGGTTGGTGACATCGCGGTCGCCGATGAAGATCTGGCCGCCGTTGACCTCTTCGAGGCCGGCGAGCATGCGCAACGAGGTCGACTTGCCACACCCGGACGGGCCGACGAAGACGAGGAACTCGCCGTCGGCGATGTCGATGTTGAGCTTGTCGATGGTGGGCTTCGGGTTGCCCGGGTAGTGCCGGGTGGCGTCCTTGAAGCGGACAGTTGCCATGGTCGTCTCTCCTTCACCGGCAGGTACGTGCCGGACGATCCGTCGTAAAGGGCGGGTGCTTCAGCCCAGGCAGGCTGGGCCGGGCTCATTCTCGCAGGTGAGATGAGCGGGCTGCAAGCGTTTACATGGCTCAGATTCTGTCTTGATAGCATCAAGGGCAAGTTGCTAGCAGGAGGTGCCATGCCCGCTCTCTCGATCCGGAACCTGTCCGACGAGACCCACCGCGCCCTCAAGGCTCGCGCCGCTGCCCACCAGCGCAGCACTGAGGCCGAGGTCCGCGCCATCCTCGACGCTGCCGTCGCGCCGACCGACCGGGTGCGACTCGGGTCGGCTCTTGCGCGCATCGGTAAGGCTGTGGGTGCCGACCTCGATGTCGAGCGCCTCCGCACAGAGCGGGACCCGGTCGACCTGTCGTGATCATCCTCGACACCAATGTGCTCTCCGAGCCACTGCGCCCAGCGCCAGACCCGCGGGTGATCGCGTGGCTCGACAACCAAGTGGTGGACACCCTCTATCTCACGACAATCACCGTGGCGGAGATGCGCTTCGGCATCGCGGCGCTGGATGCGGGACGCAGACGCAGGACTCTGGCGGCGCGCTTCGAGGACGAAGTCATGCCGCTCTTCGCGGGTCGAGTCCTGCCATTCGACGAACCTGCCACCCGCTCGTATGCCGTGCTGCGGGCTGCGGCGAGAGCCTCGGGTCAAGCGCTTGGCGACTTCGATGCGGTTGTCGCCAGCATCGCCCTGGCCCAGGCATTCGGCGTAGCCACCCGCGACGTGGCGCCGTTCGAGGTCGCAGGAGTCACGCCGCTGATCAACCCCTTCGCGGGCGACTGACCGAGGCCGGTCGCCGACGCCGGACGAGCTGCCTGGACGTGCCCGAAATCCCCTCCAGAAGTTGTGAATCTTCTTTCACGAAGCTATGGAAGATCTTTCAGAACCGGGCTAGCCTGGGCAGGGTCAGGACGACGCCGGTCGTCCGGTTCAAAGGAGAATCCATGCACAAGCGTGCTTTCAGCGCTGTCGCCCTGGTCGGCGTCTCGGCGCTCGCCCTCGCAGCGTGCGGCAGCGGGTCCACGAGTGGGGCGGCCACCAGCGCCGCCACCAGCGCCAAGACCTCCGCCGCAGCCCCCACGACGACGGGTGCTCCCGTCCGTGACGCGGCCGTCGACCTCGTGATCTGGTGCGACCAGGACCGCAAGCCCATCATCGACAAGTACGCCAAGGCCTTCGGCGAGGCCCAGAACATCAAGGTCGCAGTCCAGGTCTCGACCGACGTGCGCAAGGACTTCAAGGACGCCACCAACGCCGGGAAGGGCCCGGACGTCATCGTCGGCGCCCACGACTGGCTGGGCGAGCTCGTCCAGAACCAGGCCGTCAAGCCGATCAACCTCTCGGCCGACATGCAGGCCAAGTTCCCCGCCGAGGCCATGGCCGCCACCAAGTTCAACGGCCAGATCTACGGCGTCCCGTATGCCGTCGAGAACATCGGCATCGTGCGCAACACCGCCCTGGCTCCCGAGGCCCCCAAGACCTTCGAAGAGATGGTCACCCTCGGCTCGCAGCTGGTCAAGGACGGCAAGGCCACCAACGCGGTGCTCCTCACCGTGAGCAAGACCGGCGACGCCTACCACTCCTACCCCTTCCTCAAGGCCTTCGGCGGCGGCGTCTTCGCCCAGAAGCCCAACGGTGACTACGACCCGGCGCAGGTCATCGTCGGCTCGGCCGGCTCGATCCAGGGTGGCGAGCAGCTCGCGGCCCTCGGCAAGGCCGGCATCCTGTCGACCAACGTCGACGGCGGCATCGTCGACCAGGTCTTCGACGCGGGCAAGGCCCCCTACGCCATGACCGGCCCGTGGGCCATCGACAAGGCCAAGAAGGCCGGCATCAAGTACGGCATCTCGCCGCTGCCGACCATCGCGGGCAAGCAGATGACCCCGTTCCTCGGCGTGCAGATGTTCTACGTCTCGGCCAAGGCCAAGAACGACGCCTTCGCGCAGGAGTTCGTCACCAAGTACGTGACGCAGAAGGACCTGCAGATCGACATGTACAACATCGGCAAGCGTCCGCCGGCCCTCACCGAGGCCTACACCCAGGTCGCGGCGAGCGACCCCGACATCAAGGCCTGGTTCGAGGCCGGCAAGGGTGCCCTCCCGATGCCGAACATCCCCGCGATGAACTCCGTCTGGGGCCCGCTGGGCCAGGCGACGGCCGACATCATCGCCCAGAAGGCCACCGCGGCTGACCGCCTCAAGGCGGCGCAGACCGAGATCGAGGCCAACATCAAGAAGGCCGGCTGAGCACCGCTAGCCGCTGACCGCTGAGCCGGGTGCGCGGCATACCTGCCTGGTATGCCGCGCACCCTGGCACCCTGCCCTGCCGCACTCAGCCCCCGGGAGTATGCCGTGACCCCTCGCAGTCCGTGGCTCATCCTCAAATGGGTGGCCATCGCCCTGGCCCTCGCCCTCGTCTTGTGGGCGGCCGGCAAGTTCGCCGCCGCCGGCAACCTCCCCATGGTCATCCTGCTCGGCTTCCTCGGCCTGGCGGTCCTCGCGACCTACGCCACCCGCCGGGGCGTGCCGATGAAGTACCTCTTCCCCGGGCTGGTTTTCCTGCTGGCCTTGCAGGTCTGGCCGATCGTCTTCACCCTGATGACCTCGCTCACCAACTACGGCGACGGCCACATGGAGACCAAGGAGGCGTCGGTCAAATACCTCGTGGCCCAGTCGGTCAAGGAGGTCGCAGACGCTCCGCGCTACACCATGTCGGTCGGTGTGGCCCAGGGCGGCGATGTCACCGCCTCACCGCTGGTGCTGCTGCTCACCGACAAGGCGGGCAAGACCTATGTCGGCACCGCCGACGGGCTCAAGGACCTCACCGACGGGGTGACCAAGACCGAGGCCGGCAAGATCACCGCAGCCGCGGGATACCAGGTCCTCACCGGCCGCGAGGTCAACGCCCGCTCCCAGGACCTGTCGGCGTTCGCCGTGCCGGTCGAGGGCGGTGGGATCAAGGCGTCCGGGTTGTCGGAAGCCTTCGTCGGCAAGGCATCCCTGCAATACGACGCGGCGGCCGACCGGATCATCGACACGGCGACCGGCAAGCGCTACGGCCCGCAGCACGCCCAGTGGGTGGCCGAGGACGGCAGCGGATCGCTGGCGACCGGATGGGTCGAGAATGTCGGTCTGCGCAACTACACCGACGCGTTGACCAATGAGACGCTGCGCAACGGGTTCATCAAGATCCTCATCTGGAACCTCATCTTCCCGTTGATCTCGGTGGTCTCGACCTTCTTGCTCGGCATGGCGTTTGCCCTGCTGTTCAACGACGACCGGGTCAAGGGCAAGGGCTTCTGGCGCTCGCTGCTCATCCTCCCGTATGCACTGCCGGGCTTCGTCACGGCGTTGGTGTGGCGGCAGATGTTCAACCAGGATCAGCAGTTCGGGTTGATCAACAAGACGTTGCACCTGAATATCGACTGGCTCGGCGATCCCACCTGGGCCAAGATCGCGATCCTCATCACCAACCTGTGGCTCGGCTTCCCCTACATGTTCCTCATCTGCACAGGTGCCCTGCAGGCCATCCCCTCCGATGTCAAGGAGGCGGCCAAGATCGACGGCGCGAGCGGGATGCGAACGATCCGATCGATCATCATGCCGCTGGTCCTCGTCGCCGTCGGGCCGCTGCTCGTGGCGTCCTATGCCTTCAACTTCAACAACTTCGCGCTCATCTATCTGTTGACCAGCGGTGGTCCGTTCGAGGGCAACCAGACCCAGGTCGGCTCGACCGACCTGCTCATCACCTATGCCTTCCGGCTGGCCATCGGTGGAGTGACCCCGAACTACGGGTTCGCCGCGGCGATCTCGATGTTCATCTTCGTCATCATCGCGGTCATCTCGCTGCAGGGATTCCGACAGACCGCTCGACTGGAGGACGTGAACTAGATGTCGCTCACCAGCCCTGCCGATGCCCCACGCGTCAACGATGCGCCCATCACCCCGACCCCGGCGGTCCCAGCCGGCAAGGCCGGCACGCGCCGCGACCCCTATGCCTGGGCGCGCTACCTGGCCATTGGCCTGGCCCTGGTCTTTGCCCTCTTCCCGATCTGGTTCATCGTGGCCGCGGCGGTCAACCCGGCCGGCAACCTCAACACGACCCAATGGCTGCCCAACGGCCTCTCGATGGGCAACTACGCCGATCTCACCGACGCCCGGCCGTTCTGGTCCTGGTACAAGAACACGCTGATCATCGCGGGGTTCGGCTCGGCCTTTGCCGTCTTCATCGGGGTGTGCGCGGCATACGCGTTCTCGCGGTTGCGGTTCATCGGCCGGCGGCCGGGCCTGATGACCCTGCTGCTCATCCAGATGTTCCCGTCGCTGCTCACCTTCGTGGCCCTGCTGCGGATGTTCGGCTCGCTCGGTGACGTCATCCCGCAGATCGGGTTCGACACCGCGGCTGGCCTCATCCTGGCCTATCTCGGTGGGGCCATGGGCGGCAATGTCTGGCTGCTCAAGGGCTACTTCGACACCGTGCCCAAGGAGCTCGACGAGGCGGCCAAGGTCGACGGGGCCAGCCACGCCCGCATCTTCTTCACGATCACGCTGCCGCTCATCACTCCGATCCTCGTCACGGTCGGGATGATCCAGTTCATCGGCCTGTTCAACGAGTTCCTGCTGGCCAGTGTCTTCCTGCGGGATGTCGACAGCCAGACGCTGGGCGTGGGCCTCAACGCACTGCTCACCGCCGACCGGAACAAATACTTCGGCGCGTTCTGCATGGGCGCGGTGCTGGCGTCGGCGCCGATCGTGCTGCTCTACCTCGCCTTCCAGAAGCAGTTGGTGGGCGGGCTCACCGCAGGTTCGGTGAAGTGATCGCAGCGACCCCGCACGCGCCTGGCGGAGACTGCTGGATCACCCACCCGCATCACGACGGGTCGCCACTCTATGTCTCCGACGGGGCCCCTCACCTCGGCGCTGAGGTCACCGTGTGGCTGCGGGTGCCCACCGCGCTGGTGGGGGGCTCGGACGTCGACGCGGTCCACGTCCGGATCGTCCCGGACGCCGAGGCCCGCTTCGTCCCGGCCGTCGTCGACGCCGACCGGTCCACGCCGGCCGAGACGTGGTGGCGAGCGACGCTGACCTGCCACAACCCGGTGACCAACTACCGCTGGATCCTCACCGGCGGCCCGACGGCATACGCGTGGGTCAACGGCACCGGGCTGCACCTGCGCGACGTGCCCGACTCGGCGGACTTCCGGCTGGTGACCTTCGAGCCGAGCGCGCCCGACTGGCCCCTCGACGCGGTCGTCTACCAGGTCTTCCCGGACCGGTTCGCGCGGTCGGCCGCCGCCGACACCCGGCCGCTGCCGGACTGGGCGCGCCCGGCCGGCTGGGACGACCCGGTCGACCTGTCCTCCCCGACCGCGGTCGGTCGCCAGGTCTACGGCGGTGACCTCGACGGCATCGCCGACCACCTCGACCATCTCGTCGACCTCGGGGTCGACGTGCTCTACCTGACGCCGTTCTTCCCCGCCCGGTCCAACCACCGCTACGACGCGACGAGCTTCGACGCGGTCGACCCGCTGCTCGGCGGCGACGACGCGCTGCGGCGACTCACCGCGGCGGCGCACGCGCACGGCATACGGGTCCTCGGGGACTTCACGACCAACCACACCGGGGCCGGACACGCCTGGTTCCGCGCGGCGCTCGCCGACCCGGCCGCCCCGGAACGCGCCTTCTACTTCATCGAGGACGACGGCCGGTATGCCGCGTGGCTGGGGATCCCGTCGCTGCCCAAGCTCGACCACGCCTCGCCCGAGTTGCGCCGGCGGATGTTCCACGACGAGCACGGCGTCGTGCGTAAGTGGCTCGGCCCGGACGGGGGCCTGGACGGCTGGCGGGTCGACGTCGCCAACATGACCGGGCGTTATGGCGGGCAGGACCTCAACCACGAGGTGGCCCGCGAGATGCGGGTGGCCAGTGTGGCGGCGCGCGCCGACGCGCTCGTCGTCGGCGAGCACACCCACGACTACACGACCGATCTGCGCGGCGACGGCTGGCACGGGGTGATGAACTACGCCGGCTTCACCCGGCCGGTGTGGACCTGGCTGACCCGGCCGGAGGACCCCCCGGAGTTCCTCGGCCAGCCGGTGCGGGTGCCGCGCCTGGGCGGCGAGCTCGTCGCCGAGACGATGCGCGACTTCTCCGCGCGGGTCGCGTGGTCGGTGCTCACCCGGTCGTTCATCCTCGTCGCGTCGCACGACACCTCCCGGGTGCGGTCGCTCGTCGACGACGACCGGCTGGTCGTCGTCGCGGCCGGGCTGCTGTTCACCATGCCGGGCATCCCGATGCTCACCTACGGCGACGAGATCGGGCTCACCGGTCACAGCGGCGAGGACGGCCGCCGTCCGATGCCCTGGGACGCAGCCGGACGCGACCCGGCGCGCTGGGACGAGCGGCTGCACACGGCATACCGGAGCCTCATCGGGGTGCGGCGCGAGTCGGTCGCCTTGCGTCGCGGGGGGATGCGATGGCTGTATGCCGGCCGCGACGCGCTCGTCTACCTGCGGGAAGCGCCGGGGGAGACCGCGCTGGTGCACATCGCCCGCG
>Ga0208938_1000310_pt1 | contig 41430 bp, 42 predicted proteins | sample AD_UKC125_MetaG_FD_184434 | JGI IMG/M metagenome (GOLD analysis project Ga0208938, IMG submission 184434) | Active sludge microbial communities of municipal wastewater-treating anaerobic digesters from USA - AD_UKC125_MetaG (SPAdes) (version 2) | ecosystem: Engineered > Bioreactor > Anaerobic >... | reverse complement strand
GATCTGAGCGAACAACGTCTTGCCTGCGTTCACCTGCGCTCCCGGGGGATGTCAATCCCTCGAAATTACGCAATTGCGGGCAAACAAAATTCAAATCGGCACCAAACAAAATCGTCTGCAAAGCCGCGCCAGCATTGGATCGGCGCTTCGCGAGCAGACTTTTAACCGGACACTACTGATCACGACCACATGCTGACCAAGGAGCCCGGTACGCGCCAGCGCACGCCCCGGTACCAGGACCAGCCCCAAGGGCCTGTTCACGCCATGCAAGGGGATCGCGTTGCTTCGCAAAGGGGCTGGATGCAAGGCGCCCGCGCGCCGCAAGGTTGGTACCTTGCCAGCGCGGGCAACGCCGCAGACGGCCCCTTTGCGAAGCAACCCACAGGGAAGCTCAGCACAGCCCGCCCCTCGGCGTTGCGCTCCTGGTGCGTGTCGGCACACGCACGGCGTCGCGCGCCTTGATGGGCGGGCTGTGCTGAGCTTCGCGGCCCCTTGCATGGCGTGAACAGGCCCTCCAACATCGAGGGGCAGCAGAACATCAGCTTCTGGATCCCGGTCGATCCGGTGCGGCGCCACTCCACGCTGGAGTTCGTCGCCGGCTCGCACCGCGGGCCCTGGCTGATGCCACGCAGCTTCATGGACCACCAGGCCAAGTGGTTCCCCGAGGGCAGCCTGCAGGAGCTGCCCGACATCGAGGCCGCGCGCCAGCAGTTCCCGATCCTGGGCTGGGCGATCGACCCAGGCGACGTGATCGCCTTTCACATGCTCAGCCTGCACGCCAGTGGCGGGGTGGACGGTGACACGCGCCGGCGCGTGTTCTCGGTGCGCATGCTGGGCGACGACATCACCCACGCGCCGCGCCCCTGGGTCACCTCGCCGCCCTTCCCCGGCCTGGCCGATCGGCTGCCGGCAGGCGCGCCGATGGATGACGCGCTGTTTCCCGTACTGTGGCCGGGTTGATCCGATAGCTCTTTTATTGATAGCTGCTTGCGCACGTCAGGCGGGCGTCAACGGCTTGTTTGACCTGCAATCACCGCAAGGCCGTCAGCCCGCCAGCGCCAGCACCACGACGCGCTCGTCCACGCGCGCAACGGCTGCCGAGCCGGCGCGCAGGCGGTTGGGGCGCTCGGCAAAGCCGACCAGCTGCTGACCGCCGGCCAGGGTCAGCGTCACCTCGTCGTGCTGCGTCCCGCGGTAGATGCGCTGCACGCGCCCGGCCAGCACGCCCGGCCCCGGCGTGGCGCCGGCGGCCGGTGCGACCCGCACCGCCGTGGCCTTGCTCAACGCCAGCAGCGCCAGACCCGGCGCCAGGCCCAGCAGCTCGGCGCTCTCGCGCGTGATCAGCGCGGCCAGCTCGTCGCCGCCATCCAGCGCCACCCGCACCCGTACCAGCGGCTCGCGCGGGCCGGCGCGGACCAGCTCGCTCACCCGCCCGCGCAGGGTGTTGCGCATGCTGGTGCGCGGCGCGCCGACGGCGGTGGCGTCGCCGGCACCGCCCAGCTGTGACAGCGCGGCGTGCCGCGCCAGCGCCAGACGTCCGGCCGCCTGCAGCAGGCGCTCGCCCGCCGGCGTCAGGCGCGCGCCACCGCCGCCGGCACCGCCCACGCTGCTGTCGACCAGCGCCTCGCCAGCCAGGTTGGTGAGCGTGTGCACGGCCTGCCAGGCGGCCTTGTAGCTGACGCCGGCGGCGCGCGCGGCCTGCGAGATGGAGCCGTGGCGGCGCACGCCGTCCAGGATCTGCAGGCGCTTGTCGGCCTGGGCATCGCCCAGCGCCTGCGTCGAAAGCGGTCGGGTGCTCATGCACTGATTGTGGCGCAGCGCGGCGCGTGTCGATCGGCCTCGTTATTCACTAATAGAATAGCGCATCGCTGTCCCCCTCCCCCGGAGAGTTCACCCATGCATCGCCGCCAGTCCCGTCTTGCCCGCCGCCTGCTGACCCTGATCGCCGCCCTCTCGCCCTGGCTGGCGGCACAGGCCGAGCAGGTCCACGTGGCCGTGGCGGCCAACTTCACGGCGCCGGCCAAGGTGCTGGCCAGCATCTTCGAGAAGACCACCGGCCACCAGGCCAGGCTGTCGTTTGGCGCCACCGGCGCGTTCTACACGCAGATCAAGAACGGCGCGCCGTTCGACGTGCTGCTGGCGGCCGACGACGAGCGCCCCGCGCGGCTGGAGAAGGAGGGCGACACCGTGCCCGGCTCGCGCTTCACCTACGCCATCGGCAGGCTGGTGCTGTGGTCGGCCAGGCCTGGCGTGGTCGACCGCCAGGGCGAGGTGCTCAAGGGCGGGGCCTTTCACAAGCTGGCCATCGCCAACCCCAAGCTGGCGCCCTACGGCGCCGCCGCGGTGCAGACCCTGACGAAGCTGGGCGTGTACGACACCCTCCAAACCAAGCTGGTCACGGGCGAGAGCATCGGTCAGACCTACAACTTCATCGCCACCGGCAACGCCGAGCTGGGTTTCGTGGCGCTGGCGCAAATCCAGGAAGCCGGGCGGATCAAGGGCGGCTCGCACTGGGTCGTGCCGGCCACGCTGCACGCCCCCATCGTGCAGGATGCCGTGATCCTCAAGCGCGCCGCCGGCAACCCGGCCGCCCGGGCGTGGATGGCGCTGCTGCGTTCGCCCAAGGTCAGGGATCAGCTGGTGCGCGGCTACGGCTACGACGTCCAGTGACGCGCCATCCCCTGCGCTGACTGTTCCTCACCCATACCGCCGTCATCGAGTCGAACCACCCATGCTGGACGCCAACGGCCTTGCCGCCATCCGCCTGTCGATCGAGCTGGCGCTGCTCACCACGCTGATCCTGCTGGCGGCCGGCACGCCGGTGGCCTGGTGGCTGGCACGCGCGCGGGCGTCGCCGCTGGCCTGGCTGCGCGCGCCGGTGCGGGCGCTGGTGGCGCTGCCGCTGGTGCTGCCGCCCTCGGTGCTGGGCTTCTACCTGCTGGTCGGGATGGGGCCAAACGGGCCACTCGGGCAGCTGACCCAGGCGCTCGGTTGGGGCACGCTGGCGTTCAGCTTCTGGGGCCTGCTGATCGGCTCGCTGATCTATTCGCTGCCCTTCGTGGTGCAGCCCCTCATCAACGCCTTCGAGGCCATCGGCGAGCGCCCGCTGGAAGCCGCCGCCACGCTGCGGGCCGGCCCGCTGGATGCGTTCTGGCATGTCGCCGTGCCGCTGGCACGGCCGGGGTACCTGACCGGCGCGGTGATGGGCTTCGCGCACACCCTGGGCGAGTTCGGGGTGGTGCTGATGATCGGCGGCAACCTCCCCGGCCAGACGCGCACCATCGCGGTGCAGATCTACGACCACGTCGAATCGCTCGAATACGCCCAGGCCCACGGGCTGGCGGCCGGCATGCTGGTGTTCAGCTTCGTCGTGCTGCTGGCGCTGCACCTGCTGCAGGGGCGCCGGTCAGCCATGGCATGATGCTATGCTTGTGATAGCTGCTTGCGCGCCATGGACGCCCGTCTGACCGCTGAACTGCCTGAACACCCGAGCCCGGACCACGCGGGTCTGCGGGTGCGCGTGCGCGTGCCACGCGCCAGCGGCTTCACCCTGGACGTGGATGCGCGGCTGGCCGGTCGCGGCATCACGGCGGTGTTCGGGCCTTCGGGCTGCGGCAAGACCACGCTGCTGCGCGCCGTCGCCGGGCTGGCGCGGCCGGCGCCGGGCCGGGTGGTGGTCAACGGCCAAGCCTGGCAGGACGACCAGGCCGGCCTGTGGCTGCCCACGCACCGCCGGCCGCTGGGCGTGGTGTTCCAGGAGGCCAGCCTGTTCGAGCACCTGGATGTGCAGCGCAACCTGGACTTCGGGCGCCGGCGCGTGCCCGAGGCCGAGCGCCGGGTGTCGCTGGCGCAGGCCGTCGAGCTGCTGGGCATCGGCCCGCTGCTGAGCCGCCGACCGGCGCAATTGTCGGGCGGTGAGCGCCAGCGCGTGGCCATCGCCCGCGCGCTGGCCACCAGCCCGCGCCTGCTGCTGATGGACGAGCCGCTGGCCTCGCTCGATGCCGCGCGCAAGGCCGAGCTGCTGCCCTATTTCGAGCGCCTGCAGCGGGATCTGGACATCCCCATGCTCTACGTCACCCACTCGCTGGACGAGGTGGTGCGCCTGGCCGACGACGTGCTGCTGCTGGACGCCGGACGGGTGCTGGCTCACGGCGCCACCGGCGCGCTGATGACGCGGCTCGACCTGTCGCTGGCCCGTGGCGACACCGCCAGCGCCTTGATCGACGGCACGCTGCAGGCGCTGGAGCCGCGCTACGGCCTCATGAGCGTGCGCTTTGCTGGCGGTGTGATCGACTGCGTGCAGGGACATGCCGACTCCGCCCGCCTGCCCGGCCAGCGCGTGCGCCTGCGCGTGCAGGCACGTGACGTCAGTCTGGCGCTGACCCACGCACCCGACACCAGCATCCTCAACGTGCTGCCCGCCACCGTGCAGGCACTGGCCGACGACGGGCCGGCACAGGTGCTGGTGTCGCTGGCGCTGGGCAGCACGCCGCTGCTGGCGCGCATCACGCGCAAGTCGGCTGCCGCGCTGGCGCTGGCGCCCGGCCAGCGCGTGTTTGCGCAGATCAAGGGCGTGGCGGTGCTGGACTGAGTGCCGGTTCAGCCAGCCTTGGCGCCGCCGCGGTCCAGTGGCCGGCCCGAGCCGCGCCACGCCGGCACCCCGGTGCGGAACCAGTACACCTTGGTATAGCCCGCCTGCAACGCGGCGCGGCTGGCCTTGAAGCTCTTCCAGCACTCCGGGCCGTTGCAGCCAAACACCAGCGGCTGCGCCTTGTTCTGACCCAGGCGCTGGACGTCGAACTGATCCAGCTTGGGGTCGTAGCCCGGATCCTTGGCGCTCTTCTCGACATAGGGCACCAGGGTGGCCCCGGGCACATGGCCGGCTGAGAATTCTTCCTCGTTGCGCGCGTCGATGTAGCGCGCGCCACCAGCCAGCAGCGACTCCACCACCGCCGGGTCTTCCACCAGCGTCGCGCCTTCCAGCGTGCGCGGCGTGAAATAGCCCAGCGTGGACACGTATTCGAAGTCCTTGCTGGTGAGCGTGCCGGTGTAACCGAAGGCATCGAGCTTGGCCAGCTCGGCCATCAGCGCGCCACGCAGGGCCTCGGCCGGCACCGCGGCGTCCTTGTGCAGTGCCACGCTCAGGCCTGGCACCTCGCGGCTCTGCCAGACGATCCTGACCTTCTTGCCGCTGGCCACCCATTGCTGTGCCACCGCCTGCTCCACCGCCACCACGTCGCAGCGGCGCAGTTCCAGGCAGGTCAGCAGCGCGTCCTGGTAGCGCGTCTGGTAAATCGACGAATACTGGCGCGCCAGCGTGGTGTTGCCGGCCTGCACCTCGCCGCGCAGCAGGTAGGTCACCACGCTGTCCTGCCCCGGCAGGCCCAGGCGCTGGCCCTTGCTCCGCGCCCAATCGGCGATGGCACTGCCTTCCGGCACCACCAGCACGGCGCGCGCGCCCTGGGTCGAGCCGACCACCGGCACGTAGCCGTAGCGCACGGCGCTGCCGATGACCGGCGCCGGGCCCACCATGAGGTCGTACACGTTGGCCCGGCCGGCGTTCATGTCGGCCGTGGCGTCGCTGGAGTAGCGGGTCTGCACCGCGCTGGCGCCGGCCTTGCGCAGGCTGGTTTCGAGCGCGCCCTTCCAGACGTTGAACACGCCTACGCGGTCGGTTTCGATGCGGTCGCCCGGGTTGATGTTCACCCGGGTCTGCGCCAGCACCGGCAGCGCCACCAGGCCCAGGCCGAGCACCAGGGCGCGTTGCCAAGCCGCCTGCCAGGATGTGAAGCCCATCATGTCCTGCCCTCCAACGCCAAAGTTAATAGATACTTTATTTTACATATTTGCGGCTTTTTGTCACCCATTCAGGGGGTGCCAGGGTCACGCACCGGGAGCGGCGGCCGCACGTTCACGGCCGGGCGCTGGGAAAGAACAGTTGCTCGCCGCCGATGCGGTAGGCGGCGATGGCGCCCTGCCCGGCGGGCGAAGTCACCCAGTCGACGAACCGCTGGGCCTCGGCGGCCTTGACCCGCGGGTGCCGTGCCGGATTGACCACGATCACCCCGTAGGGGTTGAACAGCCGCGGATCGCCTTCGACCAGGATGACCAGGTCGGCCCGGTTCCTGAAGTTCAGCCAGGTGCCGCGATCGGCCAGCACGTAGGCGCCGCTGGCCGCCGCCATGTTGAGCGCCGGCCCCATGCCGCAGCCGCACGCCCGCAAGCCGCTGCCCGGACCCTGGGCCAGGCCGGCCTGCGCCCAGTAGCGCAGCTCGGCCATGTGGGTGCCGCTCTTGTCGCCGCGCGAGATGAACGGCGCCCGCGCGCCGGCCAGCTTGCCGAAGGCCTGCACGATGTCGCGGCCGCGCGCGCCGGCCGGATCGGCGCGCGGGCCGACCAGGACGAAGTCGTTGTACATCACCGGGTGCCGCTTAAGGCCCCAGCCGTCGGCGACGAACTGCTCCTCGGCCTGCTGGTCGTGCACGAACAGCACGTCGGCGTCGCCGCGGCGTGCGATGTCCAGCGCCTGCCCGGTGCCCACCGCCACCACCTTGACCTCGATGCCGCTGGCCTGGCGAAACGCCGGCAACAGGTGGGCGAACAGGCCAGACTGCTCGGTCGAGGTGGTCGAGGCCAGCACGATCGACTGCGCCAGCGCCGCCCCGCCAGCTATCATAACGATAGCTGCCAGCGCAGATCGAGCAAGCGCCAGAGGCCAAAATCCATCAAAACTTCGCATCACGAATCTCCTTTCACAAAGGCGTCCGCCGGCGGCGACACGGCTCGCAGCTCGGCATGATCGAAAAAGCGCGCCACCGGCAGATCGGCCAGCACGCGGCCCTGCTCCAGATAGATGACGCGCCGCGCCAGACGCTTGACCTGGCCCAGGTTGTGGCTGGCGAACACCATGGTCAGCGGCGCCTGCGTGCCGGCCGTGGGCGGGGTGAACTCGCGCATCAGCGCCTCGACCTCGTGCTTGGCGTGCGGGTCCAGGCTGGCCGTCGGCTCGTCCAGCAACAGCAGCCGGGGCCGCAGCGCCCAGGCGCGCGCCAGCGCGGCGCGTTGCAACTGCCCGCCCGACAGGCCAGGGGCGCGGCGCGCCGCCAGCTCGGCCAGCTGCACGCGTTGCAGCGCGTCGAGCGCGCGGGCCTGGGCATCGCGCCACGGCACGCCACGCAGCCACAGGCCAATGGCGATGTTGCGCTGCACCGTGGTGCGCAACATCCACGGGCGCTGAAACAGCATGGCCTGCATCCGGCGCGCGGGCGCATTCAGATGGCCCTCGGTCGGCTCGATCAGGCCGTGGATCACCCGCAGCAGCGTGCTCTTGCCGCTGCCATTGCCACCGATCAGGGCCACGCTCTCGCCCGCCTCGATGTCCAGCGTCACGCCCCGCAGCGCCTGCACGCCGCCAAAGCGCACCCCGACGCCACGCAGGCCGACCAGCGGCGTCGGTGTGCCGATGGCGTCGCCTGGCCGGCTCACGTCGCCACCCAGCCGCCCGAGGCGCCCGCCGCCACGCCATCGACCCGGGCGCGCCAGTGGCGCAAGCCGGCGACGGCGGCGTTCAGCCCCAGCACCACCGACAGCAGCACCATGCCCAGGCCCAGCGCCAGTGGCAGGTCGCCCTTGCTGGTTTCCAGCGCGATGGCGGTGGTCATGACGCGCGTGAAGCCGTCGATGTTGCCGCCGACGATCATCACCGCGCCGACCTCCGATACCGCGCGCCCGAACGCCACCATCAGCACCGCCAGCAGGGCGTAGCGCTCGTCCCAGGCCAGCAGCAGCCCGCGCAGGACACGGCCGGCGCCAAGCGACGCCAGCTGCTCGCCATGCAGGGTGTCGGCATCCTCCACGGTCTGACGGGTCAGCGCGGTGACGACCGGGATCACCAGCACCATCTGGGCCAGCACCATCGCCTGGAAGCTGAACAGCCAGCCCAGAAAGCCCAGCGGCCCGCCGCGCGACAGCAGCAGATAGACCAGCAAGCCCACCACCACCGACGGCAGCGCCAGCAGCGTGTTGAGCACGGTCAGCGCGGCCTCGCGCCCGGGAAAGCGCGCCACCCCCAGCCACGCCCCCACCAGCAGGCCCACGCCGGCCGCCAGCAGGCAGGCCAGCCCGCTGACCGCCAGCGAACGGCCCACCACCGCCCACAGGACGGGGTCCAGCGACGTGACGAGTTGCAGCGCGGCGCGCGTGCTTTCGGTCAGGGTGCTCACGGCATCGATCGGGGCAGTGCATGGCGATGCTATACGCTGGCCCACCCGCCTGGACCGCCGGCGCGCCACGGCAAAGGTGCGGGGGATACCCTCACCCGGCTGTGTGCAGTGCCTCATTACAATCGACCGCTGTTTGCCCTTGGCTGGCCCACCCGGCTCGCCGATGCCTGAAGGCCGCGCCAACCGCCTGCGCGGCCGCCCCACACGGAGACCCCGATGCAAGCCCTGCTCAAGTTCTCGCGAGCCATCGACTGGCTCAACGGCAAGATTGGCCAGTACGCCATCTGGCTGATCTTCGGCGCCACGGCCATCAGCGCCATCAACGCCGTCATCCGCAAGGCTTTCAACTACAGCTCCAACGGCTTCCTTGAAGTGCAGTGGTACCTGTTTGCCTGGTCGTTCCTGATCGCGGCCGGCTTCACCCTGCTCAAGCGCGAGCACGTGCGCATCGACGTGCTGAACAGCCACTTCCCCAAGAAGTTGCAACTGGCCGTGGAGATCTTCGGGCTGCTCTTCTTCCTCACGCCGGTGTGCCTGGTCGTGCTGTACTACGCCACGCCGCTGGCCCTGCAGATGATCAGGACGGGCGAGATATCGGGCAACCCCGGCGGCCTGATCCGCTGGCCCGTCTGGCTGGCCTTGCCGCTGGGCTTTTCGTTGCTGCTGCTGCAGGGCTGGTCGGAGCTGATCAAGGTCCTCGCCTACCTGGCCGGCCAGGGGCCGGACCCCACGGAAAAACCCACCGACAAGTCGGACGAAGCGGCGCTGATCGAAGCGCTGCGCAACGAAGCCGCCCAAAAAGCTGCCTCCGCGCAGAACCCCTGACCGCGCCGGAGCACCGACACCATGGAATTCATCGCCGCCAACTTCGCCCCGGTCATGTTCGTGGGGCTGATTCTCTTTCTGATCCTCGGCTTTCCGGTCGCCTTCAGCCTGGGCGCCGCCGGCCTGTTCTTCGGGGTGCTGGGAGTGCACCTGGACATCTTTCCGCAGGCCATCCTCTCGGTGTTGCCGCTGCGCCTGATCGGCATCATGGCCAACGAGACCCTGCTGGCCGTGCCCTTCTTCACCCTGATGGGCCTGATTCTCGAACGCAGCGGCATGGCCGAGGATCTGCTCGAATCCATCGGCCAGGTGTTCGGCCCGCTGCGCGGCGGCCTGGCGCTGGCGGTGGTGCTGGTGGGCGCCATGCTGGCGGCCACGACCGGCGTGGTCGCCGCCTCGGTCATCTCGATGGGCCTGATTTCCATGCCCATCATGCTGCGCTACGGCTACAGCCGCTCGCTGGCCAGCGGCGTGATTGCCGCCTCGGGCACGCTGGCGCAGATCATCCCGCCCTCGCTGGTGCTGATCGTGCTGGCCGACCAGATGGGCAAGAGCGTGGGCGATCTGTACAAGGGCGCCTTCATTCCCGGCTTTGCGCTGATGGGCCTGTACATCCTGTGGGTGGCCATCCTGGCGTTCGTCAAGCCGGCCATGGTGCCGGCGCTGCCGCCAGAGGCGCGCACCTTCCGCGAGCCCAGCGGCAAGTCCGGCTACCTGTCGCTGACGGTGCTGGTCGCGCTGTCGGCGGTGGTGGCCGTGGCGCTGGCGCAGAACATGGAGGCGGTGCACAGCTGGTGGCAGGGCAAGGAAGTCACCATGGTGCCCACGGACGAGAAAATCGTCGTCGCCATGTGCGGTGGCAGCTTCGTTGCCTGGCTGGTGGCCGTGATCAACCGCGTCACGCGCATGGGCTTGCTGTCCAAGCTGGCCGAGCGCGTCACCTTCGTGCTGATTCCGCCGTTGCTGCTGATCTTCCTGGTGCTGGGCACCATCTTCCTGGGCGTGGCCACGCCGACCGAGGGCGGCGCCATGGGGGCCATGGGCGCCCTGATCATGGCCACCCTGCGCAAGCGCCTGTCCTGGTCGCTGCTGCGCCAGGCGCTGGGCACCACGACCAAGCTGTCGTCCTTCGTGATGTTCATCCTGATCGGCGCCACCATCTTCAGCATGGTGTTCCAGGCGGCCGACGGCCCGGTGTGGGTCGAGCACCTGCTGGCCAAGCTGCCGGGTGGACAGCTGGGTTTCCTGATCTTCGTGAACGTCCTGGTGTTCGTGCTGGCATTCTTCCTGGACTTCTTCGAGCTGTCCTTCATCGTTGTGCCCGTGCTGGCTCCCATTGCCGAGAAGATGGGCATCGACCTGGTCTGGTTTGGCGTGCTGCTGGCCATGAACATGCAGACCTCCTTCATGCACCCACCGTTCGGCTTTGCGCTGTTCTACCTGCGTTCGGTGGCGCCTGACAAACCCTATGTGGACGCCCACACCGGCAAGACCATGGAGCCGGTGACGACCATGCAGATCTACAAGGGTGCCATTCCCTTCCTGCTGCTGCAGCTGGTGATGGTGGGCGTGCTGATCGCCTTCCCGGCCCTGGTCACCGGTGGGCTGGACAAACAGGTCAAGGTCGACATGGACGCCGTCGGCGAGCAGATGATGAAGGACCTGAACCAGGAAGCTGATGGCACCGACGCTGGATCGGCACCGTCGTCGTTGGACAGCGCTGCGCCCGCCCCGGGCGGCAGCGACGCGCCGGCGGGCGGCAGCGGATTGCCCGGCATCGGTGACAGCAGCCACAGCGGCGGCCCCGCTGGGGGCGAGCCCGACGACCCGATGAAGGCGATCCAGAACGCGATCGGCAAGTAGGGGGCCCTGCCCAGGGACGCCGCGGCGCTCGTGCCGGCCTCGGGCACCCGGGCAACAAGGCAAAAAAAAACCGCAGCCAGTGGCTGCGGTTTTTTCATGCCGGGGTGCCATCAAGACACCCGGGCCGTGGCATCAGATCTTGAGCGAAGCCATGTCCTGCGTGTAAACCAGTTCGGAAATGCGGTTCCACAGGATCTGGTCGCGCTGGAAGGCACGCATGTCCTCGAACACCTTCTTGAAGAAGGGGCTCTTGGCACTGTGTTCCGCGTAGACCTCCTGCGTCGCCTTGAAGGCAGCCTGGATGATCTCCTTGTTGAAGCGCTTGAGCTGCGTGCCCGAAGCCACCAGACGCTTGAGCGAGATCGGGTTCAGGTGCAGGTACTTGGAGGTGCCGTCGTTATAGGCCACGGCCGCCGCCGCCCGAACGATCGCCTGGTTTTCCGGCGACAGCTTGGCGAACGCCTTCTTGTTGATGTAGAACTCCAGCTCGGCGCCGCCCTCGAACCAGCCGCCGTAGTAGTAGTACTTGACCACCTTGTTCCAGCCCATCTTCTCGTCGTCGTAGGGGCCGACGAACTCGGCGGCATCCAGCGTGCCCTTCTCCAGCGCCTGGTACACCTCGCCACCTGGCATGGACTGCGCCACCACGCCGAGCTTGGCCATTGACTCGCCGAACACGCCGCCGCCCAGGCGCATCTTCAGGCCCTTGAAGTCCCCGGGCTTGTTCATCTCCTTGCGATACCAGCCGCCCATCTGGGTACCGGTGTTCAGGGCTGGAAGGCCGAAGAAGTTGTACCTGCCATACAACTCATCCATCAGCTTGCCGCCATTGCCATACAACTTCCACGCCAGCATCTGCTGCGCCGTGAAGCCGAAGGGCACTGCGGTTCCGAAGGAGAACGTGGGGTCCTTGCCAGCGTAGTAATAGCTCGCGGATTCACCCATCTCGATGGAGTCGTCGGCCAACGCGTCAACGATGCCAAAGGCGGGCATCAGCTCGCCGGCGGCGTGCACCGACACTTCGAACTTGCCGCCCGACAGCTGCTTGACGGTCTCGGAGAACTTCACCGCACAACCGTGCAGCGTCTCCAGCGACTTGGGAAAGCTGGTGGCCAGACGCCAGCGAACGGCCGCCTGCGCATGCACCGCCGGCGCAACGCCGGCAGCCAATACGCCGGCAATGCCGGCACGCTTGATCAGGGAACGACGATCCATGTTGTGCACTCCTTTAGAAAAAAGAACAACCGGTCGAGTGTAGCGGCATGTAAGCCGCCGAGGCCATTAGGGCATTCACTTGATCGGCGCACGCGCGCCGACCGGGTGCCGTCAGCTGACCGCCTTCAGGTTGCGCTGCTGCGGCACCAGCCACTGGCCCAGGCGTGAGCGCACGGAAGATTCGATGCCGGTGGCGTCCAGGCCCTGCAACGCCAGCAGCTGCGCCGGGTCGCCATGCTCGATGAAGCGGTCAGGCAGCCCCAGGTGGAGCAGCGGCTTGAGCGCCCCGGCGTCGGTCAGCGCCTCGGCCACGGCGCTGCCGGCACCGCCCATGATGGCGCCCTCCTCGATGGTGACCAGGGCGTCGTGCTGGTTCGCGATCCGCAGCAGCAGCTCGGCGTCCAGCGGCTTGGCCCAGCGCATGTTGACCACCGTCGCGTCCAGGCGCTCGGCGGCGGCCAGCGCCGGGTACAGCAGCGTGCCGAACGCCAGGATCGCCACGCCCTTGCCCTGGCGTCGGACCTCGCCCGTGCCGAACGGCAGGCCGGCCAGGTCGGCCAGCGGTTCGACGCCGGCACCGGCACCGCGCGGATAGCGCACGGCCACCGCGTGGTTTTGCTCGTAGGCCGTGCTCAGCAGCTGGCGGCACTCGCGCTCGTCTGCCGGACAGGCGATGCTGATCTGCGGGATGCAGCGCAGAAAGGCGATGTCGTAGTTGCCGGCATGGGTGGCGCCATCGGCGCCGACCAGGCCGGCGCGGTCAAGGGCAAACACCACCGGCAGGTTCTGGATGGCGACGTCGTGGATCAGCTGGTCGTAGGCGCGCTGCAGAAACGTCGAGTAGATCGCCACCACCGGCTTCAGGCCCTCGCAGGCCAGGCCGGCGGCAAAGGTGACGGCGTGCTGCTCGGCGATGCCGACGTCGTAGTAGCGGTCCGGAAAGCGGCGGTGGAACTCGACCATGCCCGAACCCTCGCGCATGGCCGGTGTGATGCCGACCAGTTTGCGATCCTGGGCCGCCATGTCGCACAGCCATTGCCCGAACACCTGGGTGAAGGTCTGGCGGGGCGTGGTGCTGGGCTTGACCAGGCCCACCGCCGGGTCGAACTTGCCCGGGCCGTGGTAGGCCACCGGATCGGCCTCGGCCAGCTTGTAGCCCTGGCCCTTCTTGGTGACCACGTGCAGGAACTGCGGCCCGGCCTTGTCGCGCATCAGGTCGCGAATGTTCTCCAGCGTGGGAATCAGCGAATCCAGGTCATGCCCGTCGATGGGGCCGATGTAGTTGAAGCCGAATTTCTCAAACAGCGTGGCGGGCACCACCATGCCCTTGGCGCCCTGCTCCAGCCGCCTGGCCAGTTCGAACAGCGGCGGCACCGGACCCAGCACCGTCTTGCCGACACTCTTGGCGGCGGCGTAGAAATGACCGCTCATCAGCTGCGCCAGGTAGCGGTTGAGCGCGCCCACCGGCGGGCTGATGGACATGTCGTTGTCGTTGAGCACCACCAGCAGGCGCGCGTCACGCTCGACGCCGGCGTTGTTGAGCGCCTCGAAGGCCATGCCGGCGGTCATGGCGCCGTCGCCGATGATGGCCACCGCCTTGCGGTCCTCGCCTTTTTGCCGCGCCGCCAGCGCCATGCCCAGCGCCGCCGAGATGCTGGTGGACGAGTGCGCGGTACCAAAGGTGTCGTATTCGCTCTCGTCGCGGCGCGGAAAACCGGAGATGCCATTGAGCTGACGCAGCGTGGGCATGCGCTCGCGCCGGCCGGTGAGGATCTTGTGCGGATAGGTCTGGTGGCCGACGTCCCACACCAGGCGGTCGTGCGGTGTGCTGAAGACGTAGTGCAGCGCGATGGTGAGCTCGACCGTGCCCAGGTTGGAGCTCAGGTGGCCGCCCGTGCGGGCGACGTTGGTCAACACGCATTCGCGCAGTTCGTCGGCGAGGCCCTTGAGTTGTGCCCGCGGCAGGCGGCGCAGGTCGGCCGGGCTTTGAATGGATTCGAGCAGGGGTGTGGACATGATCAGTTCTCGCGCATCACCACGCGGTCGGCCAGGCTGCGCAGCAGCGCCGCCGTGGTCAGGCCACTGGCATCGAGCGCGTGGTGCGCCTGCGCATGAAGCCGCGCGGCAAGTGCCTGGGCCTCGGCCAGACCCAGCAGGGACACGTAGGTGGGCTTGTCGGCCGCGGCGTCCTTGCCGGCGGTCTTGCCCAGTTGGACGGAGTCGGCGGTGACATCCAGGATGTCGTCGACCACCTGGAAGGCCAGGCCGATGGCGGCGCCGTAGTCGTCCAGCGCCGCGCGGGTGGCGACCGGCAGCGCTGGCGCCGCGCAGGCCGCGCCCATGCGCACGGCAGCTTGCAGCAGCGCGCCGGTCTTGAGCCGGTGCATGGCCCGCAACTCGGCCTCGGTCAGCACGCGCCCGACGCTGGCCAGGTCGATGGCCTGACCGCCGGCCATGCCGGCCGCGCCGGCAGCGCGCGCCAGCAGGCCGCACAGCGCCGCCTGCATGGCCGGTGGCACCGCGTCGCCTTCGGGCGTCAGCAGCTCGAAGGCCAGAGCCTGCAGGGCGTCGCCGGCCAGCAAGGCCTGGGCCTCGCCGTATCGCACATGGACCGTGGGCTTGCCCCGACGCAGCACGTCGTTGTCCATGCAGGGCATGTCGTCATGCACCAGCGAATAGGCGTGGATCAGCTCCACCGCGCAGGCCGCGCGCAGTGCCGCCGAGCCGTTGCCCTGCACCGCATCGGCGCTGGCCAGCACCAGCAGCGGGCGCAGGCGCTTGCCACCGTCCAGCACCGCGTAGCGCATGGCGTCGCCCAGCCGCGCGGGCGCAGCGGCCGGCACCCAGTCGGTCAGGGCCTGCTCGACCCGCGCCAGCGCCAGGGCGGACCAGGCCGGAAAATCCGGCGCGCTCACTCGGGCATCCACGGCTTGACGTCACCACGCTCGTCGAGCACCCGAACCTGATCCTCGACGGCCTGCAGGCGGTCGCGACAGTAGCGCAGCAGCTCGGTGCCGCGCTGGTAATGGCCCAGGAGTTCCTCCAGCGGCAACTGACCGGACTCGAGCCCGGCGATCAGCTGTTCAAGCTGCTGCACCGCCTCGCCATAGCTGGCAGGCTGGGCCGGGCTGGAAGCGGCTTTTCTGCTCATGTGTACGGACAAAAGACGGTATTTTAGGCTGCGCCCGCCTGGCCTTGCCCGGATGCGCCAGCGCCCCGCCGCCATCGGGCGCCCGTGGCGGCGCCGGTGGCACAGCGGGCCCGCTAAAATGGCGGGCTCCCTGGCGCGATCAGCGTTCGGGTTCACGCGCGCAATATCCTCGGATGCCAGGCGCTTACTTCCTGCCCCTTCATAGGGGGAGTCTTCAACATCGGCCACACCATGTCTGATTTGAGTCTTCAGTTACAGCAGGCGGCAAGTCAACTTCCCGTCCATTCCTACTTCGACCAGGCGCAGTTCGAGCGCGAAAAGCGGCTGCTCTTCGAGTCTGGTCCCCGCTATGTGGGCCACGCGCTGGCCGTGCCCGAGGCCCATGACTACTTCGTGCTGCCCCAGGAGGCGGGCGGGCGCGCATTGGTGCGCGACGCGCAGGGCCAGATTCAGCTGATCTCCAACTGCTGCCGCCACCGCCAGGCCATCATGCTGGGCGGCCGCGGCAACCTGCAGGCCGAGGGCAAGGGCCACGCCGGTGGCAACATCGTCTGCCCTATCCACCGCTGGACCTATTCCAGCAGCGGCGAGTTGCTGGGCGCGCCCCACTTCGAGCGCGACCCGTGCCTGAGCCTGAGCAACTACCCGCTGCGCCAGTGGAACGGCCTGCTGTTCGAGGACAACGGCCGCGACATCACCGCCGACCTGGCCGGCATGGCCGCTGCCCGCGACCTGTCGTTCGACGGCTACGTGCTCGACCACGTCGAGCTGCACCAGTGCAACTACAACTGGAAGACCTTCATCGAGGTCTACCTGGAGGACTACCACGTCGGCCCCTTCCACCCCGGCCTGGGCAACTTCGTCACCTGCGACGACCTGAAGTGGCAGTTCGGGGGCGAGTTTTCGGTGCAGACCGTGGGCCTGGCGCCCAGCTTCGGCAAGCCCGGCTCCGACGTGTACCGCCAATGGCACGAGGTGCTGCTGAAGTACCGCGAGGGCAAGCTGCCCGAGCGCGGCGCGATCTGGCTGACCTACTACCCACACATCATGGTCGAGTGGTACCCGCACGTGCTCACCGTGTCCACGCTGCACCCGATCGGGGTGGACAAGACGCTGAACATGGTGGAGTTCTACTACCCCGAGGAGATCGTGGCCTTCGAGCGCGAGTTCGTCGAGGCCCAGCGCGCCGCCTACATGGAAACCGCCATCGAGGACGACGAGATCGCCGAGCGCATGGACGCCGGCCGCAAGGCGCTGATGCAGCGCGGCGTGAGCGAAGTCGGTCCCTACCAGAGCCCGATGGAAGACGGCATGCAGCACTTCCACGAGTGGTACCGCCGCGCCATGGGCCTGCGCGTGACCGCCTGAGCGCGCACCGCCCTCGCCACCCCGGCGCCTGGTTGCACCCCGACCAGGCGCTATTTTTTTGCTAGCTGCTGGCGCATGTCCAGCAAGCGGTGCAGGCACTTTTCAATCATACTCCCACGCCATGCAAGCCGCCTGGATGGTCGCCGCCTCGCTCTTTTTTGCCCTGATGAGCGTGTGCATCAAGTTCGCCTCGCCCTACTTCGGGCCGCTGGAGATCGTGTGCTACCGCGGCGCCATCGGCGTGCTGTTCATGTGGGCGCTGTGCCGCTCGCGCGGGGTCAGCCTGCGAACCAGCGTGCCGATGATGCACGTGTGGCGCAACGTGGTGGGCGTGTCGGCGCTGGTGTGCTGGTTCTACGCCATCGCCCACCTGCCGCTGGCCACCGCCATGACGCTGAATTACATGAGCGGCGTCTGGGTGGCCGCCTTCCTGGTCGGCGGCACGCTGCTGATGGGCCAACTGGCCGACATCCGCCGCCAGGGCCCGCTGGTGATGGCGGTGATGGCCGGCTTTGCCGGCGTGGTGATGATGCTGCGCCCCACGCTGGAGCAGAACCAGCTGTTCGCCGGCCTGATCGGGCTGCTGTCCGGCCTGATGTCGGCGCTGGCCTACATCCAGGTGGCCGCGCTCGGCCGCGTGGGCGAGCCGGAGGCGCGCACGGTGTTCTATTTCTCCCTGGGCGCGGCGCTGGCCGGCGGCATCGGCATGCAGTTCTTCGACACCCATGCGCTGAACACCGTGCAGGCGCTGTGGCTGCTGCCGGTCGGCATCCTGGCCGCGCTGGGGCAGCTGTGCATGACGCGCGCCTACACCCGCGGCGCCACCATGGTGGTAGCCAACCTGCAATACTCGGGCATTGTGTTCGCGGCCCTGTTCGGCCTGCTGCTGTTTGGCGATCAGCTGCCGCTGATCGGCTGGCTGGGCATGGCCACCATCGTCGCCAGCGGCATCGCCGCCACCTTCCTGCGCGCCCGCGCCCTGCCCAACCCGCCCGCCGAAGTCCACTGACCACCGCCATGGCCTACACCCACCTCATCACCGTCTCCCAGCTGCAGGCCCTGCGGGCCAGCGGCGCCCCGCTCATGGTGTTCGACTGCAGCGGCGAACTGGGCAACCCCGCCAAGGCCGATGCCCTGTTCGCCGAACAACACATCGCCGGCAGCCGCCAGGCGCACCTGGAACGCGATCTGAGCGCCCACCCGCCGGCCGAGGCCGTCAACGGCGGGCGCCACCCGCTGCCGCGACGCGAGGCCTTCGCCGCCTGGCTGTCGGCCATCGGCTTTGCCAACGACATGCAGGCCGTGGTGTACGACCGCAATGGCTGCAACTACTGCGGTCGGCTGTGGTGGATGTTGAAGTGGGCTGGCCACGACGCCGTGGCGGTGCTGGACGGCGGCCTGCAGGCCTGGCTGGCGGCCGGTGGCGCGGTCGAGTCGGGCGGCGCGACGGCCCGGCCGGCGGCGGAGTTCCGGCTGCAGCCGCCGCTGCGCCGCCTGGCCCACACCGGCGACGTGCAGACGCGGCTGGGCCAGCCCGGGCAGACCGTGGTCGACGCCCGCGCCGCGCCGCGCTATCGCGGCGACGAGGAGCCGCTGGACCCGGTGGCCGGCCACATCCCGGGCGCGCTCAACCGGCCCTTTGCCGACAATCTGGATGCCAGCAGCGGCTGCTTCAAGCCGCCGGCGCAGCTGCGGGCCGAGTTCGACGCCCTGCTGGCCGGCCGCGACGCCACCGGCGTGGTGCACCATTGCGGCAGCGGCGTCAGCGCCGTGCCCAACGTGCTGGCCATGGAGCTGGCCGGCTACGCCCCGGTGGCGCTGTACGCCGGCAGCTGGAGCGAGTGGTGCCGCACGCCGGGCTTGCCGGTGGAACGCGGCTGAGCCTCGGACGCTATTGATTAGATAGCTGCTGGCGCGCGCTGGCCGGGCTCTGCGGTCATTTTTCGCTTCGCTTGGTCAGTCACGGATGCCCGCCGCCTTGACGATCTGGGCGTAGCGCTGCTGCTCGCTGGCCACGAACTTGCCGAATTCCTCGGCACTGCCACTGCCCGCCGTCGCACCCTGATCCTGCAACTTGGCACGCACCTCGGGCTGCGCCAGCACCGCGTTGACCGCCTGGTTGAGCTGCTCGATCACCGCCGGCGGCGTGCGCGCCGGGGCAAACAGCCCGGTCCAGGACACCACGTCGTAGCCCTTGAAGCCAGGGGTCTCGGCCACCGTCGGCACATTGGGCAGGATTGCCAGCCGCCTGGCGCCGGTCACGGCGATGCCCTGCAGCTTGCCGGCCTGCACATGCTGGGCCGCGCTGACGCTGACCAGCATCGCCAGATCGACCTGCCCGCCAATGGTGTCGGTGGCGATTTGCGCGCCGCCGCGATACGGCACGTGCACGGCGTGGAACTTGCCCTGCTGCTTGATCATTTCCATCGCCAGGTGCAGCACGGTGCCGATGCCGGAAGTGGCGTAGCTCAGACGCCCCGGCTCCTTGCGCGCCAGCGCCACCACCTCGGCCAGGTTGCGCGCCGGCAGGCCGGGGCGCGCCACCAGCAGCATGGGCGCGGTATTGATCAGCGCCACCGGTGCCAGGTCCTTGGCCGGGTCGTAGCGCACCCCGGCCGGGTTGACCAGCTTGGCGATCGCCACCGGGCTGTCGGCGCCCATCACCAGGGTGTAGCCGTCGGGCGCCGCGGCCGCCGCCTTGGCCACACCAATGGTGCCGCCGGCGCCGGCGACGTTGTCGACCACCACGGTCTGCTTGAGCCGCTGGCCCAGTTGCTCGGCCAGCAGGCGGGCGGTGGCGTCCACGCTGCCGCCGGCGGTGAAGGGCACGATGAGCGTGATCGGCTTGGCGGCGGGCCAGGCGGGCTGGGCCTGGGCGGCGCCTGTGACGAGCAGGGCGGCGACTCCCCAGAGGGCGGTTTTGAGCATCGGCGAGCGGTTCATGGTCTGGAGGCGGTCGGTGATGGTTGGGATCAAACTGAAGAAGAAGGCGACTCCAGCTCCCGGCGCAGCGCGTCGAAGTCCTGCAGGAAACCGGCACGCCAGGCGCGGCGCGTGCCGTCGTCGATCCAGGCGCCGTCCAGGCCGTTGAGCATGAAGGCGCGCAGATCGTCCAGGCCGAAGCCGAAGTCGCGCACCATCATGCCCCAGGCCTGCGTGGGTGTCACGTGGTGCAGGGTCGGATCGTCGGTGTTGGGGTGCACGCGCAGGCCCAGGCCGGGCATGCGGCGAATCGGGTGGTCCAGCGCCCAGCGCTCGGGCGGCAGGGTGCGCAGATAGTACGAATTGGTCGGCACCACGGTGAAGACAATGCCGCGCTCGGCGCAGCGCGCCGCGAAGTCCGGCGCGTCGACCACCGTGTAGCCGTGGTCGATGCGGTTCACCTGCAGCAGATCGACGGCCGTCTGCACGTGGGTCCAGGGCGTGCCGAACTCGCCCGCGTGGGCGGTGGTCCTGAGCCCCGCGCGGCGCGCGGCGCGATAGGCGTCGACGAACAGCTCCGGCGGCCGGTCGTTCTCGCGGTAGTCGATGCCGATGCCCGGCACCTCGTCGCAGCGCGCCTCGATCACCCAGCGCACCATCTCGCTCGCGTCACGGGGCGAGGCCTCGCGATCGATGGCCGCCACCAGCCGGCCGACGATGCCGTGGTCGTGCTGTGCATCGGCGATGGCGCGGCGGATGCCCTGCAGCGCCTGGGCGTAAGGCAGTCCGCCTTCGCGCGCCGTGCCGGTGGGGTTCCAGAAAAACTCGGCGTAGCGCACGTGGTACGCCGCTGCATCGCTCAGGTATTCATAGCACAGACGATGAAAATCATCCGCCGTGCGCAACAGCCAGGCGTCCAGCGCGCGCAGCACCCGCAGCACGCCGACCGGCTTTTCGCCGCGCGTGTAGAAGACGGCGATCTCCGCCTCGCTGATGGGCGCCGCGCGCTGTCGCACCAGGTCGGCGAAGGTGTCGCGCCGCACGCTGCCCAGCAGGTGGCAGTGCAGTTCCACCTTGGGCAGGCGGTGCAGGAAATCGTCCAGGCTCACGGTCATGCGCTCAAGCCACGCCATGCTGGCGCAGCCACGCCAGGGCGCGCATCCAGCCGTCCTCGGCCGCGTCCTTGCGGAAGCTCGGGCGGTAGTCGGCGTGAAAGGCGTGCGGCGCGTCGGGATAGACCACGAACCGGGAAGCCCCGGCCGCCGCGTTGCCCTGGGCACCGGCCGCCGCCAGGGCGGCCTTCATCTTTTCCACCGTGTCCAGGGCAATGCCCGTATCGGCTCCGCCATACAGGCCCAGCACCGGCGCCTTGAGCTGCGCCGCCACGTCCAGCGGATGCCGCGGCGTCAGCGCCGTGCTGTCGCCCACCAGCCGTCCGTACCACGCCACACCGGCCTTGACCTTCGGCTGGTGCGCCGCATACAGCCAGGTCTGCCTGCCGCCCCAGCAGAACCCGGTCACGGCCAGCTTGCTGGTATCGCCACCGTTGGCCGCCGCCCAGGCCACGGCGGCGTCCAGGTCGCCCAGCACCTGGGCGTCGGGCACCTTGGCGATCACCTCGCTCATCAGCTTCGCCATCTCGCCGTAGCTCTGCGCGTCGCCCTGGCGCACGAACAGCTCGGGCGCGATCGCCAGGTAGCCGGCGCGCGCCAGTCGCACGGCGGTGTCGGCGATGTACTCGTGCACGCCGAAGATCTCCGACAGCACCAGCACCACCGGCAGCCCGGTCTTGCCGGCCGGCTGCGCCCGCAAGGCCGGCATCTTGAAGCCGGCGACGTCGATGCTCACCTCGCCCACGCTCAGGCCGTCGGTGGGCGTCTTGATGGCGGTCTGCGCCAAGACGGGCAGCGTGGCGGCGGCGTAACCCATGCCCAGGCCAAGCGTCAGCGCGCGCCGGCGCGACGGCGCCACATCCCCTCCGCGTTGATCCAGCAGCGCCTGAGCGTCGTTCAGGTGGTCGGTCTTGAGCATCTCGGTTGTCTCCGTGTGGTGGGCATCGGCGGCAGTCTAGAACGGTTTGTCCTGCCCTGCTGGCGGCTCGGGCCGGTGGCGGCGATCCGCTATAATTTCTGGCTTCAAGTGTCGCCGGCTTAGCTCAGTTGGTAGAGCAACGCACTCGTAACGCGTAGGTCGCCAGTTCGATTCCGGCAGCCGGCACCAAACCCCTTCAGGCCCCTGGTTTACCCCAGGGGCCTTGTCTTTGGCGGGTTGGCCCACGCACCCCATTGATGTGCGTCAAAGCAACACCTGCCTGGGCGCGGCACAGTGCCCGCATGTTGTCCGATCCTCAAGCCTTTGCCTGGCCCGCCGATGCGAGCACGGTGGTGGCCGGCACCCAGTTGCTGCGGCGCGCCTGCGTCGACGAGCATGTGTTGCACATCGACAGTGGCCGCGTGGCGCTGGGCGTGGTGGAAAACGGCGTGCTGGCGCACCAGATGGGGCTGGTCGAAGGCCCGGCCTGGCTGAACGTGGGCTGTGCCGTGCTCGACAAGCCCCCCGTGGTGGACGCCGTCGCGGACGGTCCGGTGCAGTTGCGGCGCGTGCCGCTGCGCGACTTCGTGGCCGGCCTGCGCGAGCTGCCCGCCCCCGCGCTGGCGCTGCTGCGCGACATGGCCGCGGCGCACCGCCAGCAGGCCGAGCTGGCCGTCAGCCGCCTGGCCAAGGACGCCGAGGCGCGCTGCGCCGAATGGCTGCTGCGCCATGCCGAGCCGGCGCAAGGCGCGCCCGGCACGCTGGCCGTGATGCTGCGCCAGCGCAAGCGCATGATCGCCGCCCAGCTGGGCATCGCGCCCGAAACCCTGTCGCGCGTGCTGCGTCAGCTGCGCGAGCGCAGCCTCATCAGCGGCACGGGCCGCATCCTGAACCTGCTCGATCCGGGCGCGCTGCGGGCGCTGGCCGGCGCCTGAGCAACGGCAGCGCTGCCGGCCCGCCCGGTCTTGCCCCACTCAATCCGGCTGCATGCCGCGCAGGCGCAGTGGCGACACCACCCGCGCCTCGACCCCATGCGCCGCCAGTTCGGCCGGCAGCGGCTGGCCCGCGATCAGGCTGGCCGCCAGCAGACTGGCGCCGGCCGCGCTCTGGATGCCGTAGCCGCCCTGGGCCGCCAGCCAGAAGAAGCCCGGGCAGGCGTCGTCCAAGCCGATCACCAGATCGCCATCGGCGACAAAGCTGCGCAGGCCGGCCCAGGTGGCCGTGGGCCGCTCGATGTGCAGGGTGGTGGCTTCCTGGATCAGGTGGATGCCCAGGGCGATGTCGAATTCCTCCGGCTGCACGTCGTGCGGCGGCACCGGGTCGGCGTTGGCGGGCGAACCCAGCAGTTGGCCGGCGTCGGGTTTGAAGTACCAGGCCTCGTCCACGTCGGCCACCATCGGCCAGCCACCAATGTCCGCCCCTTCGGGTGCGCGGAAGGTGAAGGCGCTGCGGCGGCGCGGCTGCAGGCCGATGGGCGCGGCGCCGAACAGCGCCGCCAGCTCGTCGGCCCAGGCGCCAGCGGCGTTGACCACCGTGTGCGCCACCAGCTCGTTGCCGTCCGACAAGGCCACGCGCCAGCGCTGGCCGTCGTGCGCGGCGCGCAGCGGCTGCACCCCGGTCAACAGGCGCGCGCCGGCCTGGCGGGCGCCGCGCAGAAAACCCTGCAGCAAGGCATGCACGTCCATGTCGTAGCCCTGCTCGTCGAGCAACGCATTCTGAAACAAATCAGGCTTCAGGGCAGGCGCTGCCTGCGCCAGCAGCTCTGAATTCAGGAGCGTCATGGTGGTGCCGCTGGCCGCCAGATCGGCCTGCATGCGGGCCAGCGCCGCCTGCTGCCCGGCCGTGGCGACGAACAGCGCGTGGCGCGGGGACAGCAGCGGCGCCTCGGCAAAACCGGCCGGCGGGTGCAGGTAGAAGTCGCGGCTGGCCCGGGTGAGCGCGCGCACGCCCGGCGGGCCATAGCTTTCCATGAACATGGCGGCCGAGCGGCCGGTGCTGTGCATGCCCGGCTGCGGCTCGCGCTCGATCAGCACCACGGGCCGGCCGGCGCGCGCCAGCCGCCAGGCCAGCGAGGCGCCGGCGATGCCGGCGCCGATGATCAGCACGCTGTCGTCGGGGGTGGCCATGGTGCTGTCCGCCCTTCTGCGCCTGACGATCAGGGCCGCCCGGCGTGCGGCACGTCCACGCGCACCGCCAGCAGACGGGCCTCGGTGGCCGCCACGCGCGCGTGCTCGTGGAAATCGGGCGCGGCGCAGATGAACAGCGTGCGGCCGTCGGCGCCGCCCAGCATGCAGGCGAAGGCGCCGGTGCCGGGCTGGATCTCGTCGACGATCTGCCCGCCCTCGCGTACCCGCAGCACGCGGCCGTGCACGGCATCGGCGATCCACATCGCGCCTTCGGCGTCCAGGCAGCAGCCGTCGCTGGCCACCACCGCCTGGCCCACCGCCTGGCCCACGTCGGTGCTGGTGGGCGGCTCGCCAAACTTGGCCCAGGTGCGGCGGCGGCTTAGAGAGCCGTCGGCGCCGATGGCGAACGCGGTGACGCGGTTGGCAAAGGTTTCGCAGACGCGCAATTCGCCGCCGTCGGTGATCACCGCGCCGTTGGGAAACCACAGGTCGTCGGCCACCCTATGCACCGAGCCATCGGGATCGACCCGCCACAAGCCCGTGGGCTGGAAGGGGGCGCCACCCATCAGGTCAAAGCCGAAGTCGCCGACAAAGGCGCGGCCCTGGGCATCCACCACCATGTCGTTGACGTGGCCGCCAGCATGCCGCGACAGGTCGGCATGCGTGACCAGGCTGCCATCGGCCTCGCGGCGCAGCAGCTTGCGGTCGCGCATGGAGACGATCAGCAGCCGCCCATCGGGCAGCCAGCCCGTGCCCGAAGGTTGCTGGGCCACGCGCGCTTCCACACGCAGGTCGCCGCCATCCTCGCGCGCCGAATAGACCTGGTGCGAATAGAAGTCGGAAAACCAGATGCGGCCCGCGTGCCAGCGCGGGCCTTCGAGGAAATGCATGCCCGAAACGACGGTCTGAATATCGCGTGCCATGTGCGCTCCTTTGCCGGTGACTGATCGAAAGGATTTTGGGCCCGGCCGGCGCGCCCGCCAAGCACGGGTTTGTCCCCTGCGCGTCAGCCGGCCCGCTGCCACGCCGCGGCAAAAAAACCGTCGGTGCCGTGCCGGTGCGGCCACAGGCGCAGAAAGGCGCCGTCCGGCGTGCACAGCGCGGCCGCGTCCGCCAGCTTCAGGCCCGTCAGTAAATCGGCCACGGACAGCGGCGCAAAGTCGGGGTGCTGGTTGCCGAACGCCGCGGCGATGGCCTCGTTTTCATCCGTCAGCAGGCTGCACGTGGCATACACCAGCCGCCCGCCGGGCTTGAGCAGGCGCGCGGCGCTTTGCAAGATGGCCTGCTGCTTGGCCACCAGCTCGGCCACGCTGGCGGGCGACTGGCGCCATTTCAGGTCGGGGTTGCGGCGCAGCGTGCCCAGGCCCGAGCAGGGCGCGTCGACCAGCACGCGGTCCATCTTGCCGGCCAAGCGCTTGATGCGCTCGTCGCGCTCGTGGGCGATGGCCACCGGGTGCACGTTGGACAGGCCGCTGCGTTTCAGGCGCGGCTTGAGGGCGTCCAGCCGGTGCGCCGAGACGTCAAAGGCGTACAGCCGGCCGGTCGAGCGCATGGCGGCGCCGATGGCCAGCGTCTTGCCACCGGCGCCGGCGCAAAAGTCGGTCACCATCTCGCCGCGCCGCGCATCGAGCAGCAGGGCCAGCAGCTGCGAGCCTTCGTCCTGCACCTCGATGCGCCCCTGCTGGAAGGGCGCCAGCCGCGTCAGCGCCGGCTTGCCCGCCAGGCGCAGGCCCCAGGGCGAGTGCGGCGTAGGGGTCGAATCGAAGCCCAGCGCTTTCAGCTCCTGCGCCGCCAGCTCTCTTTTTTGGAGCATGGTGTTGACGCGCAAGTCCAGCGGCGCCGCTTGCAGCAGGGCCTGGGCCAGGGCGTCGAACTCGCCGCCCAGCTGCTGGCGCAGCGGCTCGACCAGCCAGGCCGGCAGGTTGTGGCGGCAGGCCTCGGGCAGCTCGCCGGCGGCGATGGCGGCGTCGCAGGCGTCCAGCCATTTCTTCTCGGCCTCATTCAATGCTTGCTTGAGGAAGTCGCGCGGGGCGGCAAAACCCAGGATGGCCAGGCGCCGCTCGCGCCCGCCCGTGCCCGAGCGCGCCAGGTGCTCGTACAGCGGCTTGCGACGCAGCACGGCGTAGGCGGTTTCGGCCAGGGTGGCACGCTCGCGCGGCCCCAGGCCGCGGTGCTCGCGAAAGAAGTGCGACACCACGGCATCGGCCGGGTGGTCGAGGCGCAGCACGCGCAGCACCAGGTCGCTGGCGGCTTCGAGCAGGGCTTTGGGGTGCATGGTGGGTAAGGTTCAATGAACAGCCGGACGCGAAGGGCGCGAAGGAGACGCGAAGGACGCGAAAGAAGGCAAGATTCTTGGATCAAACAGGGCTGTTGCGCCTGATGGGAAAGCGCAAGAAGCTATGTTTTTGATAGTAATTCAGCCACCGCTCGCGGGTAGATCAAATGCTCTTGCGTCAGCACACGGGCGGCCAGGGTGTCGGCGGTGTCGCCGGGCAACACCGGCACGGCGGCCTGCGCCAGGATGTGGCCGTGGTCGAGTTCGGCGGTGACGCGGTGCACGGTGGCGCCCGCCAGCTTGCAGCCCTCGTCCAGCGCGCGCTGGTGCGTGTGCAGGCCGGGGAAGGCCGGCAGCAGGCTGGGGTGGATGTTGATGAGGCGCCCGGCGTAGTGCGCGACGAAACCCGGCGTGAGAATGCGCATGAAGCCGGCCAGCAGCACCAGCGCAGGGGCGTGACGATCGACCTCGGCCATCAGCGCGGCGTCGAAGGCCTCGCGCCCGTCAAACGCCTGGTGATCGACCACGGCGGTGGCGATGCCGGCGTCGCGCGCGGTCTGCAGCCCGCGGGCGCCCGGGCGGTTGCTGATGACGGCGGCGATGCGCGCGCCCAGCCGCCCGGCCCAGTCCTCGCGTTCGGCGGCGCGCACGAGGGCCGCCATGTTGGAGCCGGTGCCGGAAATGAGGATGACGATCTGCTTCATGTCGGCCCGGATTATCCTTGCCGCCATGACCACCCTGCGCCCCCTGACCCCGACCGAGCAGCGCGTGCTCGGCACGCTGATGGAAAAGGCACGCACCGTGCCCGACACCTACCCGCTGTCGCTCAACGCCGTGGTGAGCGGCTGCAACCAGAAGACCAGCCGCGAGCCGGTGATGAACGTCAGCGAGACCGAGGCCCAGGCGGCGCTGGACGATCTGAGGGCGCTCCACCTGGCGATCGAATCGCACGGCAGCCGCGTGGCGCGCTGGGAGCACAACCTGCAGCGCGCGCTGGCCGTGCCCGAGCAGTCGGCCGTGCTGCTGGGCCTGCTGCTGCTGCGCGGCCCGCAGACCGCCGGCGAGTTGCGGCTGAACGCCGAGCGCTGGTACCGCTTTGCCGACATCTCCTCGGTCGAAGGCTTTCTGCACGAACTGGCCGAGCGTGCCGAGGACAAGGGCGGCCCGCTGACCGTGCTGCTGCCGCGCGCGCCGGGTGAGCGCGAGGCGCGCTGGGCGCATCTGCTGGGCGGTCCGGTTGCTATTGAAACAAGAGCTGCCGGCGCACGCCAGGAAAGCCCTGGAGGCCGATTTGACCCCACATCCGAGCGCATCGAGCGGCTGGAAGCCGAACTGGCGGCCCTGCAAGCCACCGTGGCCCGCCTGTGCGCCGAGCTGGGCGTGTCACCTGCCGGACCGGAATCCGGCGCCGATCATGCTAAAACCGCTGGCTGACAAGGAGACCATCAGATGGATCTGGCATTCACCCCCGACGAACTGAAATTCCGCGACGAGATCCGCGCCTGGGTCAAGGACGCCCTGCCCCAGGCCCTGGCCGACAAGGTGCACAAGGCCCAGCGCCTGTCGCGCGACGACATGCAGAGCTGGGCCCGGATTCTGGGCAAGAAAGGCTGGCTGGGCTATGGCTGGCCCCAGCAATTTGGCGGCCCGGGCTGGAGCGCGGTGCAAAAGCACCTGTTCGAGGAGGAGCTGGCCATGGCCGGCGCCCCGCGCATCGTGCCCTTCGGCCCGGTGATGGTGGCGCCGGTCATCATGGCCTACGGCTCGCCCGAGCAGCAGCAGCGCTTTCTGCCCGGCATCGCCGACGGCTCCGTGTGGTGGAGCCAGGGCTACAGCGAGCCGGGTTCGGGCTCGGATCTGGCCTCGGTGCGCACCAAGGCCGAGCGCAAGGGCGACAAATACATCGTCAACGGCCAGAAGACCTGGACCACGCTGGGTCAGCACGGCGAGTGGATGTTCAACCTGGTGCGCACCAGTAGCGAGGGCAAGCCGCAGACCGGCATCTCCTTCCTGCTGATCGACATGAAGTCGCCCGGCGTGAGCGTGCGCCCCATCAAGCTGCTCGATGGCGAGTGCGAGGTCAACGACGTGTTCTTCGACAACGTCGAGGTGCCCGTTGAAAACCTCATCGGCGAGGAAAACAAGGGCTGGACCTACGCCAAGCATCTGCTGAGCCACGAGCGCACCAACATCGCCGATGTCAACCGCGCCAAGCGCGAGCTCGAGCGCTTGAAGCGCATCGCCAAGGCCGAGGGCGTGTGGAGCGATCTGCGCTTTCGTGACCAGATCGCCCTGCTCGAGGTCGACATCGTGGCGCTGGAGATGCTGGTGCTGCGCGTGCTCTCGGCCGAAAAGTCCGGCCGCAACGCGCTGGACATCGCGGGTCTGCTCAAGATCAAGGGCAGCGAAATCCAGCAGCGCTACACCGAGCTGATGATGCTGGCCGCCGGACCCTACAGCCTGCCCTTCATCCACGAGGCCATGGAAGCCGGCTGGCAGGGCGATCAGGCCGCCGCGGCCGGCCTGCAGGGCTTTCCGGGCGGCGAGGTGGCCAACGCCACGCTGGCGCCGGGCTACTTCAACTATCGCAAGACCACGATCTACGGCGGCTCCAACGAAGTGCAGCGCAACATCGTGGCACAGACCGTGCTGGGCTGAACAGGACACAAGGAGTCAGAGACATGGATTTCGATTTTTCCGACGACCAGCTGGCCCTGCGCGACGCCGTCGCCAAGTGGGTCGACAAGAGCTACGACTTCGAGCGCCGCCGCAAGATCGTCGACGGCGGCGGCTTTGACCGCGGCGTCTACGGCGAGCTGGCCGAGCTGGGCCTGGCCGGCATCTGCATCAGCGAGGACCACGGCGGCATGGGCATGGGCCCGGTCGAGGCCATGGTGGTGCTCGAAGAGCTGGGCCGCGCCATCGTGGTCGAGCCGCTGGCGCAGACCTTCGTGGTCAGCGCTGCCCTGGGCGCCCATGGCAGCGACCCCGTCAAGCAGACGTGGCTGCCGCGCATCGCCAGCGGCGAGGCGCTGGTGGTGCTGGCGCACCAGGAGCGCAAGGCACGCTACCACCTGGAGGTGTGCGACGCCCAGGCCAGCGCCACGGGCGGCGGCCACGCCGTCACCGGCCTGAAGCACATCGTCGCCGCTGGCGACCAGGCCGACGCCTGGCTGGTCCCCGCCATGCTGGGTGGCAAGTTGGCGCTGTTCCTGGTCGAGCGCGGCGCCCAGGGCGTGAGCACCCGCGGCTACCTGACGCAGGACGGCTCGCGCGCCGCCGACGTCAAGTTCGACAACGCGCCGGCGCAGCTGGTCACCACCGACGGCCTGGCCGCGCTGGCGCACGCCGCCGACGTCGGCATCGCCTGCACCTGCGCTTACGGCGTGGGCGCCATGGACCAGACGCTCAAGCTCACCGTCGACTACATGAACCAGCGCAAGCAGTTCGGCGTGGTCATCGCCAGCTTCCAGGCGCTGCGCCACCGCGTGGCCGACATGAAGATGCAGCTGGAGCTGGCGCGCAGCATGAGCTACTACGCCACGCTCAAGCTCGGCGCCCCCGAGGCCGAGCGCCGCCAGGCGCTGTCGCGCGCCAAGGTGCAGCTGGGCCAGTCGCTGCGCTTCGTCGGTCAGCAGTCGGTGCAGCTGCACGGCGGCATCGGCGTGACCGACGAATACGCGGGCAGCCACTACTTCAAGAGCCTGACCCAGCTCGAAATGAGCTGGGGCGACACGCTGCATCACCTGGGCGAGGTCAGCAGCCGCATGCACGATACCGCCGGCGTGTTCGCCTGACCGACCGGCCCAGGCCCGCACCCCCCGCACAGGCGCCGCCGGCCAGACCGCGGCGCCTTTTTCGTTCGCGATGCCACAAACCCTGTCTCCCACGCCAGCCACGGCCGGCAACCCGCGCCTGCTGCTGTGGCTGGTGGCGATCGGCTTTTTCATGCAGACGCTGGACTCCACCATCGTCAACACCGCGCTGCCGGCCATGGCGCGCAGCCTGGGCGAAAGCCCGCTGCGCATGCAGGCGGTGGTGGTCGGCTACGCGCTGACGATGGCGGTGGTGATCCCGGCCACCGGCTGGCTGGCCGACCGCTTTGGCACGCAGCGCATCTTCCTGCTGGCGATCGCCCTGTTCACCCTGGGTTCGGCCGCCTGCGCGGCCGCGCCCAGCCTGACGCTGCTGACGGCGGCGCGCGTGCTGCAGGGCGTGGGCGGCGCCATGCTGCTGCCGGTGGGCCGGCTGGTGGTGCTGCGCGCGTTCCCGAGAGAGCAGTTCCTGGAGGCGATGAGCTTCGTCGCCATCCCCGGCCTGGTGGGCCCGCTGATCGGCCCCACACTGGGCGGCTGGCTGGTCGAGGTGGCCAGCTGGCACTGGATCTTCCTGATCAACCTGCCGGTCGGCCTGCTGGGCCTGCTGGCGACGCTGCGCCACATGCCCAACCTGCGCCACGCCAGCCCGGGCCGGTTCGATCTGGGCGGCTATCTGCTGCTGGCGGCGGCCATGGTCAGTATCTCGCTGTCACTGGACGGCCTGGGCGGCCTCGGCTGGGCCCGCACGCTGGTGGTGCTGCTGATGGTGTTGGGCCTGGCGGCGCTGGCCGCGTACTGGCTGCACGCGCTGCGCAGCCCGGCGCCGCTGTTCGCCCCGGCGCTGTTTGCCGTGGCCAGCTACCGCGTGGGCGTGCTGGGCAACCTGTTTGCCCGCATCGGCTCGGGCGCCATGCCCTACCTGTTGCCGCTGCTGCTGCAGCTGGCGCTGGGCTTCTCGCCGGCGCAGGCCGGCATGATGATGCTGCCGGTGGCGCTGGCCAGCATGGGCATCAAGCGGCCCATCACCCACGTCATCAACCGGCTGGGCTACCGGCCGGTGCTGGTCGGCAACACGGTACTGCTGGGGCTGATGATCGCTGGCTTCGCCCTGATGACGCCGCAGCAGCCGCTGTGGCTGCGCATCGTGCAGCTGGCGCTGTTCGGCGCCGTCAACTCGACGCAGTTCACGGCCATGAACGCCGTGACGCTGAAGGACCTGGCGCCCGAGCGCGCGGCCAGCGGCAACAGCCTGTTCTCGATGGTGCAGATGCTGGGCATGAGCCTGGGCGTGACCTGCGCCGCCGCCCTGCTGCACGCCTTCAGCGACTGGCTGGGCGGCACGGCGCCGGCGCAGTCGCTGCCGGTGTTTCGAGCCACCTTCGTGGCCATCGGGGCGATGACGGCGGCATCGGCGGCCATCTTCTGGCAGCTCGGGCTCGACCGACCCGCCGGCACCACCCCGCCTGCGCGGTCGCCGGCCGACGGGTGAATCCCTGGCGAGCGGCCGCCGCGATCACTGCAAGACCAGCTCGACGCGCCGGTTCTTGGCTCGCCCCTCCTCGCTGGCATTGCTGGCCACCGGCGCCAGCGAGGCCACGCCATTGCCAGTCAGGCGCGCGGCGGCGATGCCGTAGTCCTTGACCAGCGCGGCCGCCACGGCGTCGGCGCGCCGGCGCGACAGCTGCAGGTTGCTGTCGAAGCCGCCCACGCTGTCGGTGTGCCCGACCACGTGCAGCTTGACCTTGGGATCGGCCTTCAGGTAGGCGGCGATCTGCTCCAGCGAGGGTTTGGAATCGGCCTTGATGTCAGCCTTGCCGGTGTCGAAGAAGATGCCGTAGATCGCCACCTTGCCGTTGGCGGTGATCGACTTCTCGATCTCCGAGGCGCTGACCACCACCATGTTCTGCGCCATGGCCTTGGTCTCGAGGATGTCGACCGCGATGTAGGCGCCCTGACGGGCCTTGTAGACCTTGTCCTCCTTCGGCCAGTCGATGGCGATCAGGCGCACCGTGGTGTTGCCCTTCTGGAAGGTGCCGGTGCGCAGCGAACTGGTGGCCGCCGCGTAGATCACGTACTCGGAGCGGATGTTCTTGATGAAGTCCTTGTGGCTGCTGCTCATGGACGACAGAAAATTGGTCCATTGCCCGGCCTTCGGATCCTTGGTCGAGTCATACAACGTCTCAAAGCCGCTGGCGGTGAGCTCGTTGACATAGTTGCGGTACAGCTCCAGCGAACGCGTCTCGCCTGCTGCCTCATACCAGTAGCGCGTGAGCTTGCCCTCCAGGTGCAGCGGCGGCTGCTCATAGCGGCGCTCGTAGGTCTTGAGGTCGAACTCCTTGAACGTGGAAGTCTGAAAATCCACCTCGTCGAAGTTGTGCACCTCGTAGCCGACGATGGTGCTGCCGCCGAAGCGCTTGACCGCCGGGTGGTCCCTGGCGCCCGCCATGTCCTGTGCCAGCGCCGGCCCCAACAGGGCCAGCCCGGCGCCCACGACCAGCGCCGCGTGGCGCACCCATCGCATCCATTCCATGGTTCCTCTCCTCCTGTGCCAGCGGTGCATTGTCGGTCAGCCCGCGTCGCCCAGCGCCGCCAGCAGGGCCTCGAACGCCCCCGCCGGCGCCTGCGTGTTGTCATACAGCAGCAGTTCCGGATAGTCGGCCGCCTGCGGCATGAACAGCCGCGTGTGGTAGTCGTCCCAGTGCGCCAGCTTCCAGGCGTCGTTCGGGTTGCCGCGCGCGGTGATGCGCCGGCGCGCCTCGGCCTCCTGCAGATGCACCCAGACGATGTGCACGCGCACGTCATCGGCCACGCCCAGCCAGGCGCGATCGCGCAGCTGGTGCGCGCGCACCTCGCGCGAGAGCGGCCCCACCACGATGCAGCTCACGCCCAGCGCCAGGTTCTCGCGCGCCGTGTTCAGCAGGCCTGTGTACTCCGGCCCGCGCAGGTGCTGCAGATACAGCGGGCTGTCGCGGTCGTTGGCGTCGCCCGTCAGCACGCCCATCACGGCGCTGCTGTACTGGCCATAGAGCGTGTCCTTGTCCAGCAGGCACAGCGACTCGCCGCTGCGTGCGCGCAACAGCGGCAGCGCGCGCTTGGCCAGCGTGGTCTTGCCGGTACCGGCGTGGCCGCAAAAGAAGATCAGACGAGGCATAAGTCATCCCGGAAACGACGCGGCCAGCAGCTTACGGCACATCGTGCGAGGCAGCGCACAAGCGAGGACGGTACCCGCCAGCCGCACCCCCGCCCCTGGGGCACGGCCGCCGCAAGCTTGCCGCGGTGCACGTCACGGGAAGCCCTTCGCAGAATCGCCGCCAGCGAAGCCAACCACCCGACCGCCCGGACTGCGCATGACCATCGAGCACTGCCTGCTGCCTGCCCTGCTTGGCCTGAGGCAAGCCCCCTTCCACGAAGTCAAGAAGGCCCTGGCCGCCCACGGCGTAAGCGCTCGGGGCTGGCGACTTTACGCCGATTACGGCGATGCCCTGCTTGCCGCTGCCAGCCGCGCGCAGCGGGCGGGGCACCGCTCGCAGCCTGTCCTCGCACAAGCGCTCGCCTTGCTGCGTCTGCTCGCCCAGTGCGAAACCGACGTACCGCCGCCCTTCGCGCTGCTCGCCTCCACGCTCGACTGGGATTTGCCCGACGACGATCTCGCCATCGTTCCCGCTGGCGTGTTCCGTGCGTTCTGGAAAGCCTGCGCTGCCGCTGAGTACGCCTGCCCGCAGCGGGCCGGTGCCGCGAACACGTTCATCCGCAACGAAATCGTCCCCTGCGCCCGGTGGTACTTCGGATCGGGCCAGCACCTCGACCCATCGCCGAGCTGGCGCAACGCGTCCTGGTCCACCATCCGCACCCGCTGGCAGCAGGCGCTGCACCGGATGCTGACCAGCAGCGGCCACAGACCCGCGCGCGAACTGCCCGGCGCGGAGTGGCCCGTGTTCATCCCACGCATCGAGTACGACGGTCTCGCCTTCCAGGCCCTGCACAACGAAGCCGCGCTGCAGGCCGAAGGCAAGCGCATGTCCAACTGCGTCGGCAGCTACGCCAACCGCTGCCGGACATCGATGCTGCGCGTCTACGCGATCACTCACCTGCGAAGCGACCGTCGCATGGGCACCGTGTCGGTCACTGAAGACGAACCTGGCCGCTGGACGATCGACGAGCTGGAAGGCCCCGGCAACCAGCCCGCTCCCACATGGGTGGAGCACGCCGCGGACGCCATCGTGCGATCGCTTGCCGACGCTTATCACACCCGCCCGCAGATCCGCCGCGAAATGGAAGCGGCCCGCGCACGGGCAACGCGCACGCCCTCCGACTTCGAGCAGTGGCTCGGACGGGTGCTGGAAGACGTCCTGCCCACCCTCATGGCATGAGCCATGGGCTTCCAAGTCCATGGCAGGCCCAGCCTCCCGGCGTATTCCTCGCGGAACACATACATCCACCGATCCGTTGGGCAACCTCGCACAGGCGACGAGTCGCAACCAGCCATCCGCTCACGACCAGCAAGCTTGCGAGAGCGTCGCGTGCCGACTCGCCCACTGATAATTCCAGCAGCAGGACAGCCCAGGTATCCGCAAAGCATTGCGAGCCCGGGCGTCCCAGCGATCCGAATTCACCACACCGCTCCAACCGTGATCACCTGGTTCGTCAGCCGCCACCCCGGTGCCCTGCAATGGATGCGCCAGCACGGCCCGCATTTCGATCGCCATGTCGCACACCTGGAGCCCTCCAGCGTCCAGCCCGGGGACCGCGTGATTGGCACACTGCCCGTGAACCTCGCCGCGCAAGTGTGCGGACGTGGGGCCCGCTATTGGCATCTGGCGCTCACCCTGCCCGCCCAATGGCGTGGCCGTGAGCTCAGTGTCGAGCAACTCGAAGTCGCCAAGGCACACTTGCAGGAATTCCACGTCCAACCCAGCTGCTGAACCGTGCCCATGAAACCCACCTTGCACCTATGCGTCGCCACCGGCCAGAACGCGGCCAACTTCATTCCCCTGAAGCAACTTCAGGCCGAGGAAATCTGGGTGCTGGAGACACCCGATATGCAGAAGCAACGAAGTGCAAACGCATTGGCCATGGCACTCAAATCGGAGCACGCACTCCCGCACGCCCATGTGCGTATCCTGCCGTTCGACGACAGCACACCCCAAGCGATGCAGGACGCCGCTTTGCAACTGGCGGACGCTGAGCTCGACGGCAGGGACGTGATCTTTCACGCCACTGGCGGCACCAAGTTGATGGTGTTGGCAATTCACCAGCAACTGCTGAATCTGCCGACGGGAGGAGGCCGCTACCGTGTGCTGTATGCCGATACTGCGCACCAGACCCTCAGCTGGCTCGACGATCAACCGCGCCAAGAACCGATGGCGGACGTATTGACCTTGAATGAGCAGCTCCTGCTGCGCAACTACCGCACCTCCAACGATACCCGCCCTGCCGCAATCCAGAAGCGCGCCAGTGAACGGGCCAGGGTGAGCCGCTTCATGGGCGAGAAATCGGCGGAGCTCAAGGGTTTCATTAGCGCCATGAACTACCGTGCTCGGCGCGCCGCTGATGGCGACAGTCTCACGCAGGAATTCGGCTACCTGCCACGTGCGCAGAGCCCTGCAGGAAGGCTGCTGAAGTTGGCTGCGGATCACGGGCTGGTCACCATCGACGAAGACCGCAACCTGGTTACGTTCGCCGGTCGCGATGTCGCCGAGTACTTCTGCGGTGGTTGGGTCGAGGAGTACGTGTTCCTGAAATTCACCGGAACCCTCGCCCCTTCGCAATACACCCTGGGCGCTCAAATCGCGCACAGCCAAAGCAAGACCCCGAATGAAATCGACGGCATCGCGGTCGCGCACAACCGCACCCTCATCATCGAATGCAAGGCGAAGAAGCAGGATCAAGCGCAAGAGGCGATCTACAAGCTCGGGCAACTTGTCAGCAAGGTGGGCGGCCTGATGGGTCGAGGTCTGTACGTCAGCGCCCGGGAGGTCCACGATGCCGACCGAAATCGCGCTCGTGAATACGGCGTGGACATTTTGGCGGCTGAAGAACTGGGGGGTCTCAGCGACTACCTGCGCCGCTGGAAGGACAACTCCGCCAGCTGACAAGGCTGCCCATGCACCCTCGCCGCATCCTGCTTGCCGTCACCGGCCTGTCGCCGCAGATCCTGACCGAAACCCTCTACGCCCTGGGGGTGGGCGCGGCTGCGGAACATGAACGTTTCATCCCCACCGAGGTTCACCTGCTCACCACCAGCGAGGGCGCCAGGCTTGCGCGTACCGCCCTGCTGCACCCCGACGGTGGCCACTACCACGCGCTGCTGCGCGACTACCCGGCACTCGGCCGCCCGACGTTCGACGAAACGTACATCCATGTGATCCGCGACCCGGCCGGCCAGCCCCTGGCCGACATCCGCACGCCGCAAGAAAACGCCAGTGCCGCCGACAGCATCACCGCCCTGATGGCCGAGCTGACCCGCGACGAGCACGCCCAGCTGCATGTCTCCATCGCCGGCGGCCGCAAGACCATGGGCTTCTACCTCGGCTATGCGTTCTCGCTCTTTGCCCGCCCGCAGGACGAGCTCTCGCATGTACTCGTCTCCAGCCCCTTCGAAGGCCACCCCGACTTCTTCTACCCACCCGCCACCCCGCGGCGCCTGACCACGCGCGACGGTCAGCACATCGACACCGCCGATGCGCACGTCACGCTGGCGCGCATCCCCGTCGTGCGGCTGCGCCACGGCCAGCCCGAGGCACTGCTGCAGGGCCACGCCAGCTACGGCGACACCGTGGCAGCCATCCAGCGCAGCCTGCAGCCACCGCGCCTGTACATCGACCTGTCGCGCAAGCTGGTGCAATGCGGCACCAGTGACGTGCGCCTGCCGCCCGCGCAGCTGGCGTGGCTGGCGTGGTGGGCCCAGAACGCACTGCAACAGCGCCCCGCCCAGAACTGGCGCACTGCGGATGCCCTGTCATTCCTGGCGCTGTACCGCCGTGTGGTCGGGATCGATGCCATCGCCTACGAGAACGCCCAGAGGCGCCTGCAGGACGGCATGGAGAAGGAATTCTTCGAACAGAACAACGCCAAGCTGGAGCGCGCTTTCAGGGATCAGCTTGGCCTGGCCGCAGCCCCCTACCTCCTGGCCACCCGTGGCAAGCGCCCCCACACCACGCGCGGTCTTGCGCTCGCGCTCAGCGCCATCACCCTCGTTGCCTGATCGCCGCCAGGGTGCCCGGGCCCGGCACCACAGTGCCCACCCCGGCCCTGCAATCCACTTCTCACTATTGGTTTTATAGCTGTCTGACCTTGCCCTCGAAAAACGTATCCCTTGCTGAGTGATTCAATCGGAGCAAGGAGAACGGAAATGACGAGGACGACGAGGGCGCGCTACACGCTCGAATTCAAGCAAGAGGCGGTGCGTCTGGTCGAAGGCGGCCAGAGCATCGCGGCAGCGGCCCGCACGCTGGGCGTGGTGGATCAGACACTGTTCAACTGGGTCAAGGCACATCGTGCAGGAAGGCTCACCGGTGCTGACAGCAGGATCGTCAGCGCCGAGCAGATGGAGATCAGCCGTTTGCGCGCCGAGCTGGCGCGCGTGAAGATGGAGCGCGACATTCTGGGAAAAGCCACGGCGTACTTCGCAAAGACAGCCAAGTGAAGTACGCCTTCATCCAGCGCCACCGGCGCGTGTGGCCGATCTCGGCGCAGTGCCGGGTGCTCGGTGTCAGCGTGGCCGGCTACCACGAGCATTTCGTGCGCCGAGCCAGCGCCGCCCAGCGCCGCCATCTGAGCGACGACGCGCTCTTGGTGCACATCAAGGCCATTCACGCCCAGACGCACGGCGGCTACGGCTGGCCGCGCATCTGGAAGGAGTTGCTGGCCCGGGGCATCCGGGTGGGCAAGCAGCGGGTGCAAAAGCTCATGCAGTTGCACGGTATCCGCGCCAAGGGAAAGCGGCGCTTCAGGGTCACCACCGACAGCCGCCACGATCTGCCGATAGCGCCAAACCTGCTGAACCGCGAGTTCAGCGTGGGCGAGCCCGATCGGGTCTGGGCGGGCGACATCACGTATATCGCTACCGACGAGGGCTGGCTGTTCCTGGCCGTGGTGATCGATCTGTTCAGCCGCCAGGTGGTGGGCTGGTCGCTGCGGGGCGACATGAGCCGCGACATCGCCATCGATGCGCTGCGCATGGCGTGGTTCAAGCGCCATCCGAGCAAGCAGGCGGGGGTGATCTTCCACAGCGACCGGGGCAGCCAATATGCCAGCAAGGACTTTCGGGACGTGTTGAGCGAATACGGCATCACGGCCTCGATGAGCCGGCGTGGCGATTGCTGGGACAACGCCTGCAGCGAAACGCTGTTCGGGTCATTGAAGGTGGAGCGGCTGCACGGACAGCGCTTCAAGAGCCGGCGCCAGGCCATGGACGAAGTCATCGCCTGGATGCTCTGGTACAACCGAGACCGGCTGCACTCGACACTGGCCTATGTCAGTCCAATGCAGTTCGAAGAAAACTGGCTGGCCAATCAAACCCGGCACGCCAGTGCATGAGCTCAGCTATGGGATACGGATTCCAGGGGCAAGGTCAGTCTGCGCTTGTCTACAAAGCTTCAGAACCATTATTAACAACATCCGCGCAAGACTCCGCCTCCCCTGGCAAGCTTGCTGCGCCACCGTCCCATGCGCCCGCGCGAGACACTGCGGTCCCGCACCCCAACAAGGTTTCGCCATGAATCCCCTCGTTGCACAACTTCTGCGCGCCGCGCTCGCCGCGGCGATCACGGCGGCCGCCTCCGCCGTCGCCAAGGCCCTGGAAAAAGGGCTGCGCTGATCACGGCACCAACGCCCGCCGACCCGCATGGCACGCACCCTCTACCTCGTCGCCTACGACGTCTGCAACCCCAGGCGGCTGGCGCGCGTCAGCCGCTACTTCCACGCCTACCGGGTCGCCGGGCAGAAATCGGTGCCCGAGATCTGGGTCACGCCCGCCGAGCTGCAATCCATCCGCAGCGACATGAGCGAGCTGCTCGACCCCGGAACCGACCGCCTGCAGCTGGTGGCGCTCGACCCGCGCATGCAGCGCCACGCCCTGGGCCAGGCCAGCACCTTCGGCCCCACGTTCTTCTGCGTCGCCTGACCGGCGCGTGCGCCACGCCATGACCAGTCTCTACGTCGACCGCCGCGACATCCACCTGCAGCACGACGCCGGCGCCATCGCCTTCTACGAGAACGGCCAGCGCAGCGCCACCGTGCCGCTGGCCCCGATCACCCGCGTCATCCTGCGCGGCAAGGTCACCCTGGAGGCCAGCCTGCTGGGCCACCTGGGCGAGCGCGGCATCGGCCTGCTGTTCCTCAGCGGCCGCCAGGGGCGCCCGAGCCTGCTGCTGGGCCGAGCACACCACGACACCCGCCGCCGCGTGGCCCAGACGCGGCGCAGCCTCGACCCCGTGTTCTGCCTGGACTACGCGCGCCAACTCGTGGGCGACAAGCTCGAGGGCCAGGCCCAATGGTTCGAGCAGCTGCGCACCCGCTACCCGAGCCAGCGCCTGCCCCTCACCCACACCCTGCGGCAGTTGCGCGAGCACCAGCAGCGGCTGCCCCAGGCAGCCCGGCTGGACAGCCTGCGCGGCCTCGAGGGTGCCGCCGCGGCCAGCTACTTCGCCGGCCTGCGCGCCGTCTTGCCGCCCAGCCTGGGTTTCACCGAACGCAACCGTCGCCCGCCGCGCGACCCCTTCAATGCCCTCATCTCGCTCACCTACACCCTGCTGACGGCCGAAATCGCCATGGCCCTGCACATCGCCGGCTACGACCCGTGCATCGGCTACTACCACCGCCTCAGCCAGGGGCGCGAATCCCTCGCGTGCGACCTGCTCGAGCCGCTGCGCCCGCAGGCCGACGCCCTGTGCCTGAACCTGGTGGCGTCCCAGACCCTGACTGCCGATCATTTCAACACCACCGACGCCGGCTGCCTGCTCGGCAAGGCCGGGCGCACCCGTTACTACGCCGCCTACGAGGAAGGCGCCGCCCCCTTGCGCCGCGCCATCGCCGATCGCGTCAGGGACCTGGCGCGGCGCGTCAGCCCGGATCTGCCGGAGCCGGACACCGAGCTCTCACCTCCGCCCGCCGACGACGCACCCGCCACTTCGTGGCCCGCCTGAGCACCATCCGCGCCCCCAATGCCCGAGTACATCGTCTGCTATGACATCGCCGATCCCCGGCGACTGGGTCGCATCCATCGCTACATGAAGAAGCAGGCGCTGCCGCTGCAATACTCCGTATTCCTCTTCCGTGGCAGCCACGAGAAACTCCAGCGCTGCCTGGGCGACCTCCAGCAGCTCATGGACCCGCGGCATGACGACATCCGCGCCTATCCCCTGCCCCAGCGCGGGCTGCGCCTGGTGCTGGGCCCATCCGCGCTCCCCGAGGGCGTCTACTGGGCTGCCGCCGACCTCGCTGCATCCTCGACCCCTCACCCCGACACGCCGCCGCCCGCGGCCCCCGCCTTCGCCATCACCTGACCGTCCTGCATGCACCTCAACCCATACGCCAAGCGCGAGCCATGCACACGCACCGCGCCCGCGCATTCCCGCACGCCGGGCCGCGTCCACACAGGTACATCCCGTCGCTGCCCCTTTGCTCCATGCGCTACGCAATGCTGCGCTTGCCCCCCTCTCCCCGCGAAGGGGCGCAGCCTGCGGCCAGGGCGACCCCGCCCGCCGCTGCCGCCGGCCGGCCTGCTCCGCCATCGTTGGCGGCAACCCGCTTCACCCGACGCGAGTGGCGCGCAACGCGATGGATGGCCCTAAGATGGACGAAACGCAACCCGACCAGCCACAGCCCAATGCAGAGAGCTCAACACACAACTCAGCCAGGTCGCCTGCTAATCCATGAGAGCCCGCGCAACCCGCTGTCCTACAATGGAAATTTCGCCGCCGCGGTCCAAGACCAGCCCTGATTTCAAAGGGATTAAGACAATTTTTTGGCGCGCCACATGTTGACGATATGCGTCCAAGACCAGCCCTGATTTCAAAGGGATTAAGACTGCGCGTCGATTGAAGCCCCCGCCCGGGCGATTGTCCAAGACCAGCCCTGATTTCAAAGGGATTAAGACAATTCCTAGATTCGGATCACGCCATTTCCGGTCCAAGACCAGCCCTGATTTCAAAGGGATTAAGACCTTGATCCCCGCGGCGATTGTCAAACGGCTCCACGTCCAAGACCAGCCCTGATTTCAAAGGGATTAAGACTCAATGGCGGCGCCCGCTTTGGCGATGCCGGCGGTCCAAGACCAGCCCTGATTTCAAAGGGATTAAGACTCCTCCGAAAACAAGGTTTGGAATTGTTTGTGTCCAAGACCAGCCCTGATTTCAAAGGGATTAAGACTACGCGTCCACGAACGTTTTTCGGGCTCCTTCGTCCAAGACCAGCCCTGATTTCAAAGGGATTAAGACTTGGTGTGCCGGTCAGGCCCCAGACCCACTCTCGTCCAAGACCAGCCCTCCCGAGTTCGACACTTGCAGTCGTCTTTTCACGTTTTTAGCCCTCGCGCCCCAATCAAATCAAGCACTTACCCTCCCGTTTCTAAAATTTCTGTAGTGGCAACGTGAGAGTTATATGTGTTGGCGCA
>Ga0208938_1000309_pt1 | contig 41566 bp, 34 predicted proteins | sample AD_UKC125_MetaG_FD_184434 | JGI IMG/M metagenome (GOLD analysis project Ga0208938, IMG submission 184434) | Active sludge microbial communities of municipal wastewater-treating anaerobic digesters from USA - AD_UKC125_MetaG (SPAdes) (version 2) | ecosystem: Engineered > Bioreactor > Anaerobic >... | reverse complement strand
CCCGGTGATGCTCCGATTGGCGATGAGGGCGAGGAGCAACTCAGCCGCGCCGGCGACTGATACTTGCAACTACGGCCGCAGCAGCACCTTTACCGCGCCGTCCTCCTTGTTCATGAAGTCCTGGTAGGCCTGCGGCGCCTGCTCCAGTAGGACGTGATGGGTGGCAAAGGTCTCCAGGCCCAGCGGGTCGGCCTCGTCGTTGACCAATGGCAACAAGTCGTCCACCCAGCGCCGGACGTTCGCCTGGCCCATCCTGATGGTGACCTGCTTATCGAACAGGGTCAGCATCGGCAGAGGATCAGCCATGCCGCCGTAGACACCAGAAATGCTCAGGGTGCCGCCCCGGCGAACCAGCTCGATGGCAGACATCAGTGCCGCCAACTGGTCAACTCCGGCCGTGCGCATCAACTTCTCACCCACGGCATCCGGAAGTAGGGTCGAGGCCGCCCGCACCGTGCGCGCGACCGGGTTCCCATGGGCCTCCATGCCGACCGCGTCGATCACGGAATCAGCACCGCGGCCGTTGGTCATCTCGGCGACGGCAGCGGCCACATCGTCACACTCGTCCACGTTGATCACGGCCACACCATTGCGCTGCGCCCGGGCCAACCGCTCAGGTACCCGGTCGAGTCCGATGACGGTCCCTGCCCCGCGCTTCAAAGCAATGCGCGTGCACATGTCGCCGATGGGACCAAGACCCACGACGGCCACCGAACCCCCGATCGGGATGTCAGCATAAATGACCGCCTGCCAGGCCGTTGGCAGCACGTCGGAGAGGTAGACGAAGCGGTCGTCCACGGGGCCGTGGTCCACTTTGATCGGGCCGTAGTGCGCCATCGGGACCCGCAGATATTCGGCCTGTCCGCCAGGTACCTGCCCATAAAGCTTCGTGTAGCCCAGCAAGGCGGCCCCGGACCCGTACTCGGTGACCTGAGTGGTCTCACACTGGCTCTGGAAACCCCGGTCGCACATGAAGCAGTGCCCACACGAGATGTTGAAGGGGACCACCACCCGGTCACCGGGTTTGATGTGGGTCACGTCGGCTCCCACCTCGAGCACCTCGCCCATCGGCTCGTGACCCATGATGTCGCCGGGGGTCATGAACGCCGACAGGGCCTCGTAGAGATGCAGGTCCGATCCGCAGATGCCTGTGGATGTGACCTTGATGATCGCATCGGTCGGTTCTTCGATCTTGGGGTCGGGGACATCGGTCACGCTGAGTTTGCGGGGGCCATCCCACACGACTGCTTTCATGACCGTCACATACCCTGGCGAACTTCACGAATACCGACCGGGTCGAGGGGTAGGCGTCGCCACCAGCAACAGGAAGGAGTCAGATAATGACGACTGCACGTGAGCTCATGACCCCAGAGGCGCAGTGTGTCTCGGAGACCGACAGCATCGCGACCGCTGCCCAGCGGATGGCTGAACTGAACATCGGATCCCTGCCGATCTGCGGTGAGGACAACCAGTTGAAGGGAATGATCACAGACCGCGACATCGTGGTGAAGGTGGTCGCAGAGGGCAAGGATCCGCAGTCCTGTTTGGTCAGCGAACTCGCCCAGGGTAAGCCGGTGACCATCGGTGCCGACGACGACGCTGCCGAGATCCTGCACACGATGGGCGCCCATCAGGTACGCCGGCTGCCCGTGATCGACGGCCACGACCTCGTGGGCATCGTGGCCCTGTCTGATGTGGCCAAGGCCCTGCCCGACAAGCCGGTGGGTGAGGTGTTGGAGGCCATCTCGGCCTGAACCACCCGAATCCTGGCTGTGGTCCGCGTGCCTCCTCGCGCGGGCCACAGCCAGTCGGGCACATCAGGTCTACCTCACGCCGCCCCCTGAAGCGGCGCGAGATAGACCCTTACTGCTTATCAGGCGAGCGATACAACCGCACCAGCAGGGCCGAAGATCGCGATGTAGGAACCGGCCTTCAGGGTGACCTCAGCCGCCTGCGATCCCCCCTTGTCCACTGGCATCAGTTCCGCGTCGAAGACCTTCCAATTGGACTGCCCCGACAGTTTCACGGTGCGGTCCCCAGCCACGGTGCGCCACTCGACGTAGCCGCGTGATCCGATGGTGACCGGACCGTCCGCAAGAGCCGGCACGGTCGCCTTCTGGCGCATCACGGTGGACGCGAACTGCAGTACATCCTCCCCACCATGGGAGGTCACGGAGAAGTCATACAGGTCACGGCCCAAGGCCAACGGCACCTGCAGGAACATGCTGCCGAGTTCAGGGCTGTTCCCGGCGTCGAACGGAACCGAGCCCACCTGGGTGCCGTAGGCCATCAGGTAGCCCGACAGTCCAGGAATCGCAGAGAACTGCATCCACGGCAAGGCCCACCCAACCGACTGCGGATTCTCATTGGCCATCAGCCACTTCTGCCCGACGCGCTGCTGCCATGCGGGAAGCGTGCGACCCGGACGCATCTTCTGGCCGGCCGCCAAATAGTTGTAGTAGTTCCCGGTGCCACCGATCCGACGCATGATCAAGTAGGTGCGGCCCCAGGCCCGCTGCAGGTAGATCGACGTTCCCGCAGTTTCGGTACTCCAGAACGCGCCGTTCTCGCGTAGGACAAACCGGCCTGCGTGCTTCGTCCACCCGTTGCCGTTGTACATGAACAGCCGCAGGGTCCGATTGTTCAGTTTGATGATCTTGGCATTGAAGCCTGAGCCGAGGTAGAAACCCGTCATCTGAGAGGTCTTGGCAGGGTCCGCCTTCGCCACTGCGGGCATCCCGCTCACCGGCTTGGGCAACTTCTTCATGGCGCCGGTGTCGACAAGAGCCTGCAGGAGGATCGTGCCACCGATGGACTCCAGGGTCCCGGAATCGATGCCGGTCCCAGCACCGGAAACCATGACTGCCAGGTCTTGCTCGGGGGCCACGAGCAACGCCCCGTGGTGCTGCGAAACGTCACCGCCCTTCACCCAGGTGGTGACGCCGACATCTGACAGGGCCGGGTCGCGCACATCGTCCCACCCGAGGCCGTATCGGAACTCCGAACGGGGGCCTGACTTCAACGTGGTCGTCGTCTGGTCGCTGCCCATCAACTCCAGAGCTTGGTCGGACACGATCCCTGGCCGCTCGCCGGTGAACACCTGGGCCAACTTGAGCATGTCCCGCGGGGTGGAGACCACTCCGCCCGATGCGGCGATGTTCGTGTACTCCTGGGGCTGCTGCTTACCGTCCACGATGACCGGCGCGGACTTCTTGGTGACCGTGAATCCGGTGTGGGTCATGCCCAGGGGCTTGAAGATGTTGGTGGCCGCGTACTGCTCGAACGAGGTTCCGCTGACCCGCGCCACGACCTCCCCCGCCAGGGTGAAGCAGTCATTGCAATACACGTTCATCGCACCCGGGGTCGTCTTCAAGGGCTCCCTGCGTAAGGCGCCGAGCACTTGCTGCACATATCCGGGGATGGGTTCCAGTGACATGCCGTTTGCGTAGTCCGAACCGGGTAGACCGGCGGAGTGGTTCAGCAACATCCGCACGGTGATCTGCCGGTATTGCGGGGACAGCATGGAGAAGTCGGGGATGTAGCGCACCACGGGGGCATCGAGGCTGATCTTGCCCTGGTCCACCAGGCGCATGACAGCCAACGTGGTGACCATCTTGCTCACCGAACCGATGCCGTACGTGGTGGTCGCCGTGGGTTTGGCCCCTTGTGGTGTCACCTCGCCGAAACCCTGCGACCAGACGACTTTCCCCTCGCTGAGCAGCGCCACGGAGACCGAGGTGGCCTTCGTCTCCTGGATGGCTGCCCTGATCGCCCCCCGGCCGGCCGCGATGGTGTCTGTGTAGTCGGTCTTGGCCGCAGCGGGTCCCGCGATCAACGCGGCCCCCATGGCACATGTGGCAACCACTGCTATCCGAGCACGGAACATGACGTGCCCCCTCCCTGGCGCGTTGCACGCTAGAGGTGGTATCGACAGCTACCCCCATGCAGGCAAGAGCACGTCACACCAACGGGTGACGGTGCTGGGATTGCCCTAGCGGCGCCGGATGACCTCGCAGTCCTTGCCCACCCGGTCCACCTTGTCGACCACGGCCACATCCCGGCCAGCCCCGCACGTGACCCGGTCCGCCACGCGATCGCGGGCTCGCACAGTATCGGGTCCGGCCCCGCCGACCAACTGATCCTTACCAGCGCCGCCGATGAGTCGGTCACGACCGGCACCGCCGGTGAGACAGTCGTCACCGGCCAGGCCCTTGAGCACATCATTGCCCGCCAGGCCCAGCATCCGGTCCCCAGCCGTGGTGCCGGTCAACCGGTCGGCACGCTGGGTGCCCTTGCGCACGAGCGCGCAGGCACTGGCCGGAGGCGGTGCATTGTCGACACCAGCCGGGATGGTCGCACTGGCCGAGGCGAAGTCGTTCCCCTGGTTCTGGTCGAGCCCGTCGGTGCTCACCGCGGCGGTGGCCGTCACAGTCCCGCTCTGCGGCATGCGGACCGAGACCAGCACTGTGACCGGCCCAGTCGACCGCACCGTACCGAGCTGACACGTCATCACCGGCGCGGGCGATCCGCAGGACCCTTGTGCGGTGGACACGCTGAGCACTTGAGCCGCACCGGGCACGGTCAGGGACAAGGAGGACTGCGGGGCATCGTTGAGGCTGCGGTTGGCCACGGTGGTCGTCAGAATGACATCGCTACCGGGCGCCGGACCAGTGTTGGAGAACGCTTGGCTGACGTCAAGATCGGCGCCAGCCTCGATGGCTCCGAGATCACATGCCAGACCCAGAGGCCGGGCCTGTCCGCGCTGGTCGGTCGCCGTGAGGCAGGATCCAGCGGCGTCGATCGCCGGGCTGCCCGTTCCGAGTGCTCGCGAGTTGGTGGGTCCGCCGTTATTGGCCACCGGCAGCAGCAACGGATCGGCGATCGTGCGATTGGCAGCCGCGGCCCCACAACTGGCATCGGAGATGATGTTGCGCTCGACGAAGGTCGGTGTTGTCGCCGCACAGTTGTTCGTGCCGGGGAAGCGGGCCGAACCGTTGGCGATAATGCTGTTCTGAATCGTCACCGGTGTTGCACCCGAGGACCACAGGTTGCCGCCGGACGTGCTGATGCTGCCAGAGCTCGCGGCCGTGTTGTTAGCCAATGTCGTGGACTTCATCACCAACTGAGCGCCGTTGTTCACGTAGATCCCGCCTCCGAAGGCTGAGTTGGACGCGGCGACGTTCACGCTGTTTCCGGAGATGGTCGAGTTCTCGATGGCCACCCGGACACCGGCGCCGGCCGCGTACACGGCCCCACCGAAAGCGTTCGAGAGGGTGCTGCTGGCGGAGTTGTTGACGATCTCCGAGTCGCGGATGGCGACCTCACCAGCGGTGACGAAGACCGGACCGAACGCTGAAGCCGCACCCGTCAGCGTGTTGTTCACGATGCGTACCCGCGACAAGGTTCACCACCGTACCTGCAGAGTCGCTCTTCGAAGCCAAACAGCCCCGATCAACGTGACGTGGGCAACCCTTCATAGGCTGAGGCGCGTGCGGGTAGCCAGTTGCGGACTCACCACGATGGACCTCATCCAGTACGTCGATCATCCGCCCGGACCGGATCAGAAGGTCCAGGCCACCAGCGCCCGTCTGGAGTTCGGCGGGCCGGCGGCCAATGCGGCCTTCACCAGCGTCTGCCTGGGTGTGGCCTGCCAGTTGGTGACCGCCGTGGGATCGAGTCCGCTTGGACGAATCGCGGCCCAGCAGATCGAGGATGCCGGCGTTGAACTAATGGACGCGGTCGTCGACGACTGGGCGATCCCGGTATCCTCCGTGGCCGTGAGTTCTGCTGGGCGCTCGGTCATCTCGGTCAACGGCGGTCAACCGCCACGGCTTGAAATGGGCGTATGCCTCACGGGGTTCGATGCACTGCTGGTCGACGGCCATCATCTGCCGCTGTGTCTGGCCATGGCTTACGAGGCCCGCACCCTGGGAGTTCCCGTCCTGCTGGACGGCGGCTCGTGGAAACCCGGCCTCGAACGTTTGCTGCCCCTGGTTGACGCGGCGGTGATCTCTGCGGATTTTCGCGGGGAGTTGCCGGAGATCCCGGTCGCTGTCACGCGAGGCGCGGGACCGATCGAATTCCGCTGCGCTGCTGGATCGGGCAGCGTGACCGTTCACGAAGTGACTCCAGCCGACACCCTGGGAGCCGGCGATGTGTTTCATGGCGCGTGGCTGGCACACGTGGCACAGCACGGTCTGGACAACTTCCGCGCCGGGCTGTCGTTTGCCGCCGAGGTGGCCTCCTTCTCGTGCCAGTACCCCGGCGCCCACGCTTGGGCAGCGCCTTACCGCAGCACTCTGCAGTGACACCCGAACAGGTGTAGCGTCGCTGGTCATGAGTGCGGAAGTCGCCACGATCACCCGGTTCTACGAGTCCTTCGCGGCCCGCGATGCCGACGGCATGACGGCGTGCTACGCCGACGACGTCACCTTCCACGACCCGGGTTTTGGGGTCCTGCACGGCGATCGAGCCAAGGCCATGTGGCACATGTTGTGCCACGCCGGCAAGGATCTGCAGGTGGTCGCCTCGCGCATCGAAGGTGGCAACGGTACCGGCCGGGCGCACTGGGAGGCCGACTACACGTTCAGCACCGGCCGGATGATTCACAACGTCGTCGAGGCCCGCTTCGACCTCATCGACGGCCTCATCACCGGTCACGAGGACACCTTCAGTTTCGGGGCGTGGGCGCGCCAGGCCTTCGGCCCCATCGGGACCGTGGGGCGGTTACCGGGAGCCGCGACCGCGTTCCAACTGCTGAGCAAGCGCCAACTCGACGCCTACATCGCAAAACACGGCTGACGCCCGAACGCCCCAGATGCCGACAGGGCACCTGGGGCGTTTCGGTTTCAGCGGATGCACTTACCTTTCGCCACCGACCAGGTCCGGTTCCACGCGGCCAGGCCCGCGCCTTGTGCACGTGCACTCAGTCGAACCGTGATCCGGGTCGCCGCGCCGCACTGGGGGGTGGCTGAGACCTTGACGCCGGTCCCACTCACATTGGTCACCGCGATGCCGCACGCCTTGCGGGCCGCCTTGCCCTTGAGCGTCTTGCCCTGCACCACGCACGACGTCTGCACCGCCAGACCTGCCGCGTTGGTCTGGGCGTACTTGACCAGCGTCGTGGTGCGCTGCGGACGCAGTTGTTTGGCCTGTGGGAGGGCGCCAACCTGCATCGTGGTCGCTGTCAACGGCCCGGCTACGACCGCAGGCGTGGCCACCTCAGCCTGGGGCTGCGTCGCATCGGGCTGTTGGGCCGGCGGTGTTGGAGCACCGACGGTCACGATCACCGGCTCAGAGACGCTGGCCTCCCAGGTCCGGGTCCCGCTGAAGGTCGCGTAGAAGGTGTGATTGCCCGCGGTCAGCGCCGATGTGACCATCTCGCAGCTGGCCAGCGGTCCCTGCAGTACCTGGCAGCTGCCCAGCAGGAGATCGTCCGCGTACACCTTCAAGATGCCCCAGGGATTGCCGTGCTCGATGCCGTCCTGACTGCGGAACACCGAGCGCACCTTCACCTGCAGCGTTACCGGCTCCCCCACGACCGGCTGCTCGGGCAGAGCGCGCATCCGGGTCATCGTCGGCCATGGCGAGAGTTGCACCAACTGCCACCCGCCCGGCTGCTCGCCGGTCGGGACGGCCTCCAGGTTCATGGGATTGGCCATGCCCAGGTAGAGGTTGTCCTCGCTACTGATCATGGTGCGAATGCCGTAGCTGTAGCGGTTGTCCGCGCCGTTGATGAACTCAGGCACCGCTCGGTGTTCGCCGTTCATGAACCGCCAGAGGTCCGCACCGTATTGCCAGGGCAGGTCTGAGGTGTCGAAGGCGTCGAGGTACTGCTGCAGAAGCGGGACACTGAGTGCCTCCTGCATCCCCTGGGCCACCTGGGGCGCCATGTCCGCGGGGGTCTCCACCGTGTTGTCCGCGAGCAAGGACCGGATGATCGACGAGATGAGGTAGCTGTCGTCGAAAGTCCCCATGTACAGGTCGCCACGGTTGACGGCCATCGTCCACGTGTAGGTGTTGAACGGGTTGCCGAACCCGGCCAGGCCGTAGCGAGGGATGGCATGCATGTTGTTGTGCGAGAGCGACCAACTGACACGCTCACCGACCGGGGGCTGCGGGTCGCTGGGTGGCGCCCAGGATGAGGTGGGCAGGAAGGCGTTGCCGTACAGCAACTGCACCGCCGGGCTGTCCGCGAAGTTCTGCCCGCGGAAGATCGTGGTCGCCCGGTGGGTGCCAAGCAACATGAGCAGCAGTTCCTCAGTGTCTGGCTGAACGCCGTAGGTCTGCACATACCGCTGCAAGGAGTAGAACGTCCCCACGAAAGGCACATTCATGGTGCCCCAGTAGACCTGACCCTTGTAGGACTGCACAGGTCCGACCGCCATCGTGCGCTGCAGGACGGGGTCCGGCTCGTAGTCCTTGATGTTCCACACCTCGGTCCACAGATCCGCGTCGGAGTTGTCCAGCGGTGCACCGTCGAGGGGCGGGCTCATGAAGATGCCGGCCGTGTCGTCGCTGGTGCCGACCGGCCAAGTGCTGGTGAAGATGCGGCCGTCGTGCTCGGTGAACTCTGACGGGGAGGTTGTCATCTTGCCCACCACAGTGGTGTTCAGCGTCAGCACGGGACCGGCGGCCGAGGCGCTGTCGAAACGCAGGACGGCGCCGCGGGTCTTGTCAGCCGGGTTCAGGGGGTTGGGTGCAACCCCGATTCCGGTGTAAAGATGATCGCCGATCTCGACCCACTTGCGGATATTGGTGTACCCGCGCTTCGTGGTCGCGCCCAAGTATTGACCGTCCTTGAACACGAAGAAGTTCACCGCACCGAACGCGCCGTTGGGGGCTGTGCTGATGTCGGGTCCGGCGAAGATGACCGTGTCATCGATGGCACCGGCGGAGCGGATGCCCAGCGTACGGCCCAGCAGGGTCTTGCCCGTCGCGTCGAGCTGATCGTTGAGCTTCACCACCGATCGGCTGGTCAGGTCATACGAGTAGAGGTCCGGCGGCCGCCAGTCGCCGAGCCGGCTGATGATCGCCGTGGCCTGTTCCTCAGTGAGGTTGTAGGGCGGACTGGTCAATTGTGTCCGCAGGGTCGTGAAGATCGGCTCGGTGAGGTACGCGGAGTTGGCGCCCTCGCACACGAACGAGTCCGTCTTGACCGAGACGGGCATGATGTATTGCGCCATCATCAGGCACTGCACGTTGGGCCCGGTCCCGAACCACAGTTGGTCGGCCTGCTTGGCCATGCCCCAGACGTAGCCCTGATTGACCTTGAGCTGTTGGTTGTCGGGGCAGGAGAACACACCGTTGTCATCGACGAGCGGCTGGTAGTTCTGTCCGATACCGCCGAAACACTCATCGGGATCGGAGGTGGCAAGCAGATCGACCTCAAGTTGGTCTGTCGGATCCGCCGACCCGAACTGCACCTGCGCGGACAATGCGTCAGTGAGCAGCTGCGCGGGATCGGGGTCGGTGGCGTGCGCGGCCCCCGCCGGGACGGCCAAAGCAACACCCACACTGGCAGCGGCGACAACACTCACCAGGCGAGAGACCACCCCCCGGCGCCGCATCCGTTTCCTGTCCGACATTGACGATGTGGCAACCGTTGCTCGCATGGGTCATCCCTCCCAGAAGGAACAATAGTCCATAGTGTTCGGATCATGTATGAAATGTGTGCGCATTCCAGTCATGGCCTGAAAGTGAACCCTTTCGGGAACGTGGATAGCCTTTGGTCCCATGGTTGATCGCTACGGTCGCGACGTTCTGCAGACTGACACCAACGCCTCGCAGGCGACCAAACCCACTGAACTGGTGATCTCCACGGACCTGGTGGTCGAGTGCACGGACACCGGTTTCTGTGGCGCGGTGGTGGGCGTCGAAGGTCGCGCGGTCATGCTGGAGGACCGCCATGGCCGGCGCCGCCTGTTCCCGCTGCATCCCGGCGCATTCCTGCATGAGGGCGAGCCTGTCACGCTGGTCGCTGCCGTCGCAGCGCCTGGCGTGAAACGTTCTGCGTCCGGATCACGCTATGTCGAGAACCTGTCGGCGCGGGTGGCGGCGCCCAGCCGGATCTGGGTCGAGGGAATCCACGACGCGGAGTTGGTGGAGAAGGTATGGGGTCATGACCTGCGCGTCGAGGGCGTCGTGGTCGAACCCCTGCACGGGGCCGATGACCTGCTGGACGCCCTGCGCGCGTTCGGGCCCACGACCACGCGACGGGTGGGCGTCCTGCTGGACCACCTGGTGGCTGGCAGCAAGGAGTCCCGGCTCGCGGCCGAGGCGATGCGCTCCTTCGCGCACGTGCAGGTGCTCGGGCATCCGTACGTCGATGTCTGGCAGGCCGTGAAACCGGCCGCCGTCGGGATCGCCGCGTGGCCGCGGGTCCCCAAGGGGATTGCGTGGAAACAGGGTGTGATCCAGTCCCTGGGCTGGCGGTTGGACGAGCGACAGGCCTGGCAGCACATCCTGGGGCGCGTGCACGGCTACGGCGATCTCGAACCTGCCCTGCTCGGTCGGGTCGAACAGCTCATCGACTTCGTGACCGTCGGTTAATGCCGCCAGGGAGGCGATCCTCACCGAATCGGGGGCACCCCGGCCACGCCCGAACGTAGGCTGGAGTCACGACGAGCAGGAGTAGCACGATGATGACTGACAACGGACCCCAACCGAGTGTGTTCGACCTCGAGTCGGCAACGACGCAGAACGACACGTACCGCACCGTCGCCTGGTCGGGGACCTACCTGCAGGTGACCCTGATGTCCATCGATGTGGGAGCCAGCATCGGTCTGGAGGCGCATCCCGAGACCGACCAGTTCCTGCGCCTCGACGCCGGTCAGGGCCGGGTGGTCATGGGTCCGGCCAAGGACGAACTCACCTACGCTCAGGACGTCGCGGATGGGTGGGCGATCCTCATCCCCGCCGGGACCTGGCACGACGTGATCAACACCGGCGACGTGCCCATGCGCCTCTACGCCATCTACGCACCGGTGCACCACGCACCGGGCAAGGTGCAGCCGACCGCAGCCGACGCGCAACGTGATGAGGAATCGGGTGCCGACGAACCGCCCGCGTGGTCGGTGCAACCGAGTAAAGCCACCGCAGACGAGCACGCCTGAGTCCGAACGCGGCCGGCACCTGCTGATGGCCGCACCGCGCGGCCCGCTTACCGTGGATTTGTGCCGCCCACACCACTTCCTGACCCGCAAGCCCTCGTCCGCGAGACCCGCGCCGCGTACCGCAGCCTGCTCGGAGGTGGCTTCGCCGACCTGCGGCGGATGCCCTCCGAGGTCCTGTTGGACGAGCCGAAATGCACCGTCCACCGCTACGAGGCGACCGCCGAACAGGACGACGCGCTACCGGTACTGCTGATCCCGCCGATGGCCGCGCCCCCGACCTGTTTCGACCTGCGCCGCGGTTGCTCGATGGTGGAGTTCCTGCTGGGTGAGGGCCGCCCCACCTACCTCGTGGACTACGGCGACATCAGCACACTGCGCGACCAGGACCTCGGCCTCGAACACTGGATCGACTTCGTCCTGCCCGACGCGATCGAAACGGTGCTGGAGGACTCCGGTGCCCCCGCGGTGCATCTGGTCGGATGGTGCTTGGGCGGCATCCTGGAGATGTTCACCGCCGCCGGTCATCCGGATCTGCCCATCGCCAGCGTGACAGCCGTGGCCAGCCCCTTCGACTTCCGCGAGGTGCGGGTGCTCGATCCCGTGCGCTGGATGGAAGGCTTGACCGGCGGGACCCTGACCACCGCACTGGTCCGGGTGCTGGGGGGCATTCCCGGACGCCTCAACGGCCTGATCTACCGCTGGCTGGACCCCGTCAAACAGATCAAGAAGCCGCTGGTCCAACTCGCCAACCGTGACGATCCCGACACGCTGGCCCAGATCGAAGCCTGCGACGTTCTCATGGATTCGATGGAGGCCTACCCCGGGCGCAGTATCTCGCAGATCTATCACTCCCTGATCCGGACCAATCGGTTCTCGCGCGGCCATCTGCTGCTGAAGGACGACCGCGTGGTGGATCTGGCCGACGTGCGCGTGCCGGTGCTCGCCGTCGCGGGCACGGGCGACCTCTTCTTCGCGCCCCCGGGCTCCGCATTCCATGTGGCGGACCTGCTGACCAGCAGCCCGCAGGTGCGCTGCGAAACCGCTCCGGGCGGCCACTTGGGGGTGTTGACGGGCCGGACCGCGCGAGACACCACGTGGCGGCTCGTGCAGGATTTCATGACGGACGTGGACATCGAGCGCGCGCAAGCAACGGCGGGCTGAGACAGACCCAGCGCGGCGTACAGTCTCACCATGACCACCACCGCGCGTCACATCTGTCCGCTGTGCGAGGCCACCTGTGGCCTTCAGATCACCGTCGACTCGCTACAGGTCACGAGCGTGCGCGGCGACGCCGACGATGTCTTCAGCCATGGTTTCGTCTGCCCGAAAGGCGTTGCGATCGGCGATCTGCACCACGATCCGGCGCGGTTGCGCCACCCGCTGGTCCGCGACAATGGCGAACTGCGCCAAGCGACCTGGGACGAGGCGTTCGACCGGATCCGGCAGGCACTGGCCGGCATCGTCGGCGAGTCGGGCCCCGACGCCGTGGGCGTGTATCTGGGCAACCCCAATGCGCACAACGTCACGAGCACCTTCTATCTGCCGGCACTGGTCCGCGCGCTGCGCACGCGCTACCGCTTCTCGGCCAGCACCGTCGACCAAATGCCCCAACAGGTGGCGCTGGGGCTCATGTACGGCACGGAGTTGTCCGTGCCGGTGCCCGACATCGATCGCACAGATCTGTTCGTGGTGATCGGGGGGAATCCCCTGGTGTCCAACGGCTCCATGATGACGGTGCCCGACATGCCCGGCAGACTGCGCGCTCTGCGGGCCCGCGGCGGGCAGATGGTTGTGATCGATCCGGTCCGCACCCGGACAGCGGCCGACGCCGATCTTCATCTGCCGATCCGACCCGGCACCGACGTCCTGCTGCTGGCGGCGATCGCCCACACGCTGCTCGACCAGGACCTGGTGGATCTCGGCGCCGCCGAGGCCTGGATCGATCCAGCTGCGATCGAGGAGCTCCGCGCACTGCTGATTCCCTTCGCCCCGCTGGCCGTGGCAGAGCACACCGGCATCGATGCGGGCACCATCGAGGGCCTCAGCAGGCAGATCGCCGGCTCCCGGAGCGCGGTATATGGGCGCCTCGGCACATCGACGGCCGGGCTGAACGCGGCCGGGCAGCCCACCTCGTTCGCCACGCTCGGGTCCTGGCTGGTCGCGGTCATCAACGTTCTCGCGGGGAACCTCGATCGGGAGGGTGGGGTCATGTTCCCGCTGCCTCCGGCGGGCGGACCCACCACCTACGGCACCCCCGGCACCGGGAGAGGCATCCGCGTCCCAGGCAGCCAGCGCACGCGTGTGCGCGGCCTGCCCAGTGTGCTGGGCGAGTTCCCGGCGGTGGCGTTGGCCGAGGAGATCGGCCCAGAGGGCCTGCGGGCTCTCATTACAGTGGCTGGCAACCCTGTGGTGTCCACCCCCCACGGCGATCGACTGGAAGTCGCGCTGGCTGACCTGGACCTGCTGGTCAGCCTGGACATGTACATCACCGAGACATCGCGACACGCCGATGTCATCCTGCCTGCCCCCTCGCCGCTGGCCCGATCGCACTACGACGTGGTGTTCGGGTCCCTGGCCGTGCGGAACACGGCGCGGTGGTCAGCACCGGTCTTCGCACTCGAGCCGCACGAGCGCGACGAAGGGGAGGTGCTGCTCACCCTGGCAGCCATCGCCGCCGCGGTGGTGAACGGAATCCCGGAACCAACCCCGGATCAGATGGACGATCTGGTGGCTGCCGAACTGGCCCGCCAACTCGGCTTGGACGTGGGGCTGGCCGGCCCCCTGCGCGGTGTGGAGCGACTGGTCGATCTGTCCCTGCGTGGTGGACCCCACAATCTCACGCTGGCAGAGGTCCAAGCTGCACCGTCGGGCATCGACTGCGGTCCGCTGACAGCGCGCCTGCCTGAGGTGTTGCGCACGCCCTCCGGGCGCATCGAACTGGTTCCGGAGGCGCTCAAGCCCGAGGTGCAGCGCCTGCAAGAGGCGATGGCCGACCTCGACGCAAGCGCCCTGTTGCTCGTCGGACGACGGCAGTTGCGCACCAACAACTCATGGCTGCGCACAGTGCCCAGACTGCAGGGCGGATCCAGCCGGTGCACCCTGCAGGTCCACCCCGACGACGCAGTCGGCGCCGGTCTCAACGACGGCGATCTGGCCCAAGTCAGCAGTGCGTCGGGCGAGGTCATGGTCCAGGTGGAGGTGACCGAGGACGTGATGGCCGGGGTGGTGTGCCTGCCGCACGGCTGGTCGCAGATGGCCTGGGCACCTGGGGCCACGACCGGGGCAAACGTCAACATCCTGACACCAACGGTCGGGATTGATCCGTTGGCGGGCACCGCGGTGCTCAACGCGGTGCCGGTACGGCTGTCCGCCACCCCCTCGTGACACTGCGGGGACCCATGACGATCAGCGGGCTCGCGTCGGCGGCCAACCACTGCACCACGGTGCGCATGGCCGGCAGCGGGATCGCCACACAGCCAGCCGTGGGCCGATTCTGGCTCACGTGCAGGAAGATGCCGCCGCCCTTGCTGGTCTTGGCCGGGGTCCTGGCCCGCCACTCCCCGCTCGGGGAGCGGAACGTCGCCGCCGGCAGGTTGTACCCCAGTACCGCCGCGTATGTGTACGCCCGGCCGTAGTCGATGAGTCGTTCCGACCATTCCCCATCCGCACGCCAGCGGGATTTCGTGGTGCGCTGAGTCTGCAGCACGTTGTACGTCCGAGGGTCACGCGGGTCGTACGGCCAGTACGAATCACTCGCGATGCGGTGGTAGGGCAGCTCGATGTCCGCCCCGCGACCAGCGCCGAAGGCCCGTGGGATGGTGAAGTTGCCCGCGGGGGTCTGTCCGCTGTTCTGTCGGCGGGTGCTGGCCGGTGCGAAGCCATTGATACCGACCCAGGCCGGCACCTTCCGGCCGACGCGCACCCAATCACCGTCGGTGGCCACATACCGACGCAGGGTCGCGCGCTGACTGCCCCAGGTCGGGGCGGTCACCACGATGACCTGTTGTGGAACGTCGGGGGGAACCAGCATGGGTTCAGGCTACGTCGGGATAGGGCCGGACCATGATCCCGTCGAACTCCTCGAAGCCGATCTTCGCCCAGTACTGCGCGAGTTGGCGATTCGAGGCTGTCCGCGCCTCAAGATCCGCCAGACCGGGCTGCATGGGGTAGAGCGCCGCCAGCGCCACCCCCGGCTGCAAGCGGGTGATGACCAAGCCCATGGCCAGCAGGCCGTAACCGGCACCTCGCCATTCGGGGCGGATCTGCATGCTGTTGGCGATCAGCACGCGGGATCCAGCCAGTTCGTAGGTATCGGTCAAGGGCCGCAGGTCGTGGTTCACACCCCACAGGGCCTGCCCGACCAGGCCGAGATCCATGCTGCGATGGCACAACTCGTGCAGGCACTGGCTGTCACGGAGGTCCGCGATGACGATCGAACCCTCTCCCACCGGGATCGACAGGGTCTCGGGCAGGGACTTGTTGAGTTCAGGCAGGTACAACTCCGCGTCCACATGCGACAACAACGACAGCTCCGGCAGGTCGACGTCTGGGCCGTCATCGGGGCTCCAGCGGGCTTCGACGCTGACGGTGTAGTCATGCACTCCCGAGTCATCCTGCTCGATGTTCGTGGTCAACCGTACGTATACGGTGTCCCGCAAGGCCCTGACGACCGACAACCGCAGATCTTCCGCGTCCACGTTCCCAGTGTGACGGCCATACCACCTGCCGCGAGTCAGCGCACTCATGCTCAACCCCCTTGCTGGCGATCCACCCCTGTCTGAAACATCGGCATGGCTGCGACATTGCTTGATCACTGTCTGGGCGTCGCTAGGTTGCTGGCATGGAGGTTGTCATCGTCGACAGCTGGCCCTGCGAGCGATTGCACACCCCCGATGGCTAGGCCAGCGACATTCGACCTGCAGTTAGTGGGCGTCGGCACCGATGGGCGCATCGGCTGCAACGGGGACCTACTGACCGAAGGTCTTCACAGCGATGGACACGAGTCGTCCGGCGAGGTTTCCGTGCATGAACGTGTTCGTGCACGGCGGGTGCGATGGTGACCGGCGGATCCTGGACCTCAGACAAGCCAGTTGCCTGATCGCATCACGCGGGTCACCTGCAGTTCATCGTCGAGGAGCACGAGGTCGGCTCGGCTGCCGGCCTCGATCACCCCGCGATCGGAGAACCCCATGGCCCGGGCGGGGCCGCGGGTCAGCGTCGTTACGGCGTCGGGCAGGGGAACCCCCGCCGCAACCACCGTGCGCAGAGCGCGATCCATGGTGAGAGTCGACCCCGCGAGGGCATGATCGCTGGCCAGTCGGGCCTGCCCATCGCGCACGTGGACGGGCAACTCCCCGAGGAGGTAGTCGCCGTCACCCATGCCGGCGGCCGCCATCGCATCCGTCACGACACTGACCCGCCCCTGAGCGGTTGCGATGACATACCGCAGCAGATGCCGATCGACGTGCAGACCATCCGCGATGAGTTCGACGAAGACGCGCGGGTCCTCCAGCAGGGCCAGAACCGGCCCCGGATGACGTTTGCCCAGATGGGGCATGCGGTTGAACAGGTGCGTGGCGACAGTCGCCCCCGCCTCGATCGCGCACACTGCCAGGTCGTAATCGCAGTCAGTGTGCCCGATCGCGGCCACCGACCCGGCCGCGACCGTCTGGCGGATGGCGGCCAGCGCGCCGGGCAACTCAGGGGCGAAGGTCACCATGCGGACACTGCCGGACGCCAGCAGGGACCCGAGTTCGGCCGCGTCCGGTCTGCGTAACTGGCTGGCATCATGGGCCCCACACTGCTGCGGACTCAGCCACGGCCCTTCCAAATGAATGCCACCGATGACGCCCCTCTCCACCAGTGGCACAAGGGCGGCCACCTGCTCCCTCAATGACGGCGCAGACGCCGTCACCAGGCTGGCCACCATGGTTGTGGTGCCATGCCTGAGGTGGAAATCGGCGACCTGGGCGGCGTGTGTGGCGACATCGTGACCGCCGCCGCCGTGACAGTGCTGATCGATGAAACCCGGTACCAGCAGACCCTCGCCCCGACCGCTGGCCGCAGTCACCTCGACGATCCGATCGCCCTGCACCGTCACGACGGCCGAAGATGCGCTGCCGGAGACGACGGTGGCGTGGATCCGCTGCACGGCACTCACGTTAGCCCGGCTCACCACCGGGTCACGGGAAGGCCAGACTCGCCTCGCGGTAGTCCTGCAGCTGCGCCTTGCGCTCAGGGGTGAAGTACTCCTGGTACCGGCGCTGGGCGTCCTGCCCGAAGAGGAGTTCGCAGGCCTCCTGGATGCCGTCGGCGTCCTTGATCTCGTCATAGTCGAGCACCAGCGCGATCTTGCTGCGCCGACGCAGGAAGTCGTCGAGTTTGGTGATCATCTCCGTCTTGGCGGCATAGAAGAGTTCAACGCGGACATAGTCGGCGTCCTCGATGATGTCGTCGGCCATACTCGGGTCGTCGCGGAGCGCCTCCAGCATCGCGAAGGCTCGCAGCCCGTAACGCCGCCACAGCCGTGTCGACAGGGTCTCGAAACTGGCTCGGGTCGTCAGCCGGTCCAGGCCCATCAGCCGGGCCTGCCGGAAGTATTCCTCCCGCGTGGCCTTGGGGGGCTCCCCGTACCAGGACTTCTTGTCCTTGGTCAGAGGGACGCCGAGTTTCTTGACCAGCGTGCTCACCTCGTTGCCGATGTTCACGCAGTCCGTGAGTTTGCCGCCGAAGACCGTGATCCACGACTGCCCGGCATCGACCTCCATGGCATGTTTGCGTGACAGCGACGTCCAGTCGGTCTCGTCCGAGGTCGTGTTGTCGACCTCCACCACCAGGGGCCGCACACCGCTGCGGGTGGCGATGATGTCGCGCGGAGACAAGGGGGTCTGCAGGTTGAGCCGTTCGTTGATCTGGTCGAGCAGGAAGTCGCGGTCCTCGTCGGTGACGTCGGTGTCCGGGTCGGTCACCCGCTCATCGGTGGTGCCGATGCACGACCGGGTCCCCATCGGGATGACATAGAAGAGGCGCTGGGTGTCGTCGAAGAAAGCCAGCACCCGCTCGTGCTTGGTCAGGCGGGGGACGATCAGGTGGATCCCCTTGGAGAACACGATCTTGTGCTTGGTCGTGATGCCGTGGGAGGTGTTGATCGGGTCGACGAAGGGACCTGCCGCGTTGATGATGACCTTGGCGCTGGCGGAGAACTCGGCACCGGTGTCGGTGTCGCGCAGTTGGACCTGCCAACGGCCGCCCTGCCGGCGGGCCGACTCGAACGAGACGTAGTTGGCGCAGGTGGCCCCCGAGTTCAGCGCCGAGCGGATGAACCCGAAGACGAAGCGGGAGTCGTTGTCGACGATGTAGGCGTCGGAGTACTCGATCCCGCCCAGCAGGTTGTCGGTGCGGACGATCGGCTCCTTCTGAGTGATCTTCTCCGGCGTCAGCACCTTCGGCGGTTTCGTGAAGCCGTTGCCGATCACCCAGTACGCGGTGGCCCCCATCCCGGCGAACCACGGCTTGTACGGTGAGTTCTCGTCGAGCGCGGCCATGAACCGGATCTCCTTGAGATTTGCCGGGTAGGCCTTGATCAGGTGGTTACGCGACATACACAGGTCGCGCACCAGTTTGATCTCGTAGTTCTCCAGGTACTTGAAGCCGCCCCAAACAAGGTTGCTGGACTGCATGGAGGTGAAGTTCGCGAAGTCCCCGCGGTCGATCACCGCGACCCGAGCCCCCCGGGATGCCAGGGCGGCCGCCGAGACCGCGCCGTTGATGCCTCCGCCGACGATGAGCACGTCGAAAATGCCGCCGTCGAGTTGATCGATATTCGCTTCACGTAGCCCCATACCCCGATCCTAGGCCGGTGGGTAATGATCGGGCATTGCCAGCGAGGGCGGCTATTCGCAGGCCACGCCGTCACTGTCGCCGTCCAGATGGGGACCGTACCCGGGATCACCACGACGGATGGGCGCCTTGCCTGCTTCACGAACCGCCGTGCAGTTGGCGTAGTACGCGCTGGCTGGTGAGCCGGAACCGCACTTGATCCCGCCGTTCGTGCGATCCAGGGCGCGGTACTTCTGCTGCTTGGGGTGCCAGCCGTACCCGTCGAGGCCGTCGTAGCGGGCGACCGCCAGACCCTTGCGCAACATCACAGTTCCCACATCGCGGCCATCGCGGGTGCGCACGTAGGCCAGGGTGCGCCCGTACCTGTCCACACCCGTGACGTTGACCAGGCGGACCCCGCCGCTGATCAGCCGGGCCATCTGCGCGGTCGCCCTGCGGTATCCGCACGCGCCGTACTCCGGGGTGTCGTAGCCGAGCAGCCGGACGTCGCGACCATTGGACAATGCGATCGTGTCGCCATCCACGGCGCGCGCCGAACGATAACCACCGGCCGCCTGCGCCGACACGCCCATCCCGCTCACCAGAGCCACGGCGCAGCCAGCGACAAGTGCTCGGTGCCAACGCATGTGCATCCTTCCCCGTTGTGAAACATCTCAATTGTACGTTCCACAGCGCGGAAAGTGGACAGTGAACCGGCCTTACTCACCGATCCATTTGAAACTCGTACTGACGGGCGCTTGACCAGCGACCGTGGCCGTCGCGGTCAACAGCTCGTCGTCGACGAGGCGGAACGACCAGACAGACCCGGTGTCCGGCTTGGCTTCGTAGAACCCCTCAGTGGTCTGCGTCGCCGTCAGCGACAGGTCCACGCTCCCACCGGTGATGCGCACGGCATACTCGCCCGCGTTCGGCGGGTCGACCCGCATGGCGATCGCCTCGCCACCAGTCGATTCCCACTGACCAACGAACGGTTCGGCGCGCTCCTGATCACCTGAACTACACCCAGCCAGCACGACGGCCGCCAGTAGGGCAATGAAGACACTCAGCAATTTCGTCATGATCCCTCCCCTGCTTTCACTGTAGAACACTGCCTCCCTTTGTCCGGTATCCACCACCAAGCGTTACGAAACTGCGTCCGAAGCCTTGGCGCCGAGCCGCAGTGGAACAATGACCGGTATGACCGACGTCCCGGTTTACCGGCCCGCGGAGGGCGAGATCCGCGTAGAGGGCCTTACCAAACACTTCAAGACAGTGCGAGCGGTCGACGACCTGACGTTCACCGTCGCCCCCGGCCGGGTCACCGGCTTCCTGGGCCCGAACGGAGCCGGGAAGACGACCACTCTGCGCCTGCTTCTCGGCTTGGCCACGCCGGACGCCGGCACAGCGACGATCGGTGGCATCGCTTACGACCGGCGACCCCGCCCCGCTCACCATGTGGGGGCGGCCCTGGAATCCGCGAGCGTGCACCCCGGCCGCACCGCACGCGACCACCTGCGCGTCTACGCCCCAGAGGTCGGCGTGACCGATGGCCGCTGCGACGAAGTGCTCGCCATGGTGGGGCTCACGGCCGCCGCCAACCGGCGGGTGGGTGGGTTCTCGATGGGCATGCGACAGCGCTTGGCCCTGGCCGCCACCTTGCTCGGCGATCCGCAGGTGCTGCTGCTCGACGAACCCGCCAACGGCCTGGACCCGGAAGGGATCGTCTGGCTGCGGCAGTTCCTGCGTTACCTCGCCGAGCAGGGCCGCACGGTGCTGGTGTCCTCCCACGTCCTGTCCGAGGTCGAGCAGACGGTCGACGACGTGGTGATCATCGCCAGCGGGCGGCTGGTCCGGGCGTGCTCTCTGCGCGACTTGGAGGCGCAGGCCAGACCGGCGGTACGACTGCGCTCCCCCGACGCCCCCGGGCTCGCCCGCCTCATCGAGCAAGCGGGCTGGACGGTCGACGCCGAGTCCCCCACGACCGTCGTGATTCACGACCAGTCTCAGGAGACTGTGGGCCGACTGGCCTTCCACCACGGACTCGAAGTGCATGACCTCTCGGCGGCGGGGACAAGCCTGGAGTCGCTCTTCCTGGAGTTGACGCACCCAGGAGCACAGTCATGAACGCCGCCCTTCGCACGGAATGGCGCAAGATCGCCACGACGCGGCTGTGGTGGGTCACAGCCCTGGTGATGCTCGCCTACATGCTGGTCATGGGAGCGGTCATGGCCCTGTCCTTCGCTTTCGGCAGCGAGGCGTCGACCATGCCCGGCGGCGAGCCGATGGCGCTGGATCCCCGGGACATCGCCTCATCGGTCTACACGCTGGCGGTCGCCCTGGGCTACATCTTCCCCGCCATCCTCGGCGCGCTGACCGTCACCGCTGAGTTCCGGCATCGCACGATCACACCCACGTTGCTGGCGCAACCCCGCCGCAGCCTGGTCCTCGGTGCCAAACTGGCGGTCGTGCTGCCGTACGCCCTGGCAGTCTCGGTGGCCGGCGTGGTCGGCACCCTGCTCGGGGGTGCCTCTGCGCTGGCGATCATGGGTGAACCAACGTTCCTGGCCGACGCCGCGATGTGGCGCACCATCGCGATGTCGGTCGTCGCCTTGGCCCTGTGGTCGCTGGTGGGGGTCGGCTTCGGGTCGGTCCTGACGAACCAGGTAGCCGCGATCGTCGTGCTGCTCGTCTTCACGCAGTTCGTCGAACCGCTGCTGCGGATCCTGCTCGCGCAGTTCGCCGTGACCGAAACCGCGTCCAAGTTCCTGCCGGGAGCCGCGGGTGAGGCGATCGCCGGCTCCAGCCTCTATGTCAGTTCCGGCCTCGCGGACCTGCTGCCCGCGTGGCAGGGCGTGTTGGTCCTGCTGGGCTACGCGGTAGTGCTGGTGGTCGTCGGCCGGCTGACGACCTTCCGTCGAGATATCGGCTGACCGGACAACAGTTGCCTAGACCTCAGACGGTCTGGCCCAACTCGTGGATGGCCTGCTCGATCAGCTCGGCCAGCCGGCCCGGATCCGGGATCAGCCCAGCGTCGGAGGCGATCCCGATGTTGACGACCCCGTTGTAGCTGAAGATACACAGGCCCAGCGGCTGGTTACCCGAACACGGAACCCAGCCCAGGATGCCTGTCACTTCGGTACCGGCCAGCGCCATGGGGACCCGGGGCCCGGGGACATTCGTGATCTGGCCGACGGTCTTGTTGGCCACGAAGTTCGTCAGCCGCACCGAGATCGCCGCGGGGGTTTCGGCGACCATCCGCTGCACCCCGTACAGCATCATCGGCTCGGCGCTGTTCTTGATCCGGTTCATCCGCGAGTGCATCGTGCCCAGCAGGGTGTGCGGATCGCGGATACCCAGCGGCATCGGCAGCATGACGACGGCGAAGTGGTTGCCCAGTTCCTTGGGCAGTTCGGTGTCGATGGCCTTGAGCGAGATCGGGATGAGCCAGCTGATCTGGTCGACGTTCTCCTCACCCCTGCTCTGCAAGTAGTTGGTGACCCCGAGCGAGACGGCGCTGAGCATCACATCATTGATCGTCACTGTGTGGGCCTTGGCGATATCACGCACCTCGGTCAGGGACAGCCCCGACACCCAGGCGACGTTCTTCTCCACGCCGACAGTGCCGCTCCACACCGTGTCAACGGAGCCGCCCGAGAGCGTCAGACGCGACACCGAACGCCAGCTGTTGACCAGCATGTTGTCCTCAGAGGCCATCTGACTCACGGCATCGGTGATCCGGGTGGGTTCGCGCAGACCGATCCAGCCCTGCGTCAAGGCCTGCGGAACGCCGCCGAGCGCGGACGGCGCCTTCTTGACAGCGGACCCGACGCCGCTGACGAAGTCCGCGGCGCCACTGGCGATGCCCTTGGCGGCACCGGTGACCATGCCCACCGGCCCGCCCGGCTTCCCGGAGCGTCCGACCGCAGCGGGCGCGGCAGGCTGCTCACCGATGGGATCGAGCATGCTCAGCAGTACCTGCACCAGGCGGACGCCATCGGCGATGCCGTGATGGAAACGCGCGAACACCATCGACTGGTCGCCGTCCACACCGTCGACCAGGTCGATCTCCCACAGCGGGTGGGCGAGGTCGAACGGCTCCGCGAACCGCTTCGACAGGTACTCCTGAGCCTGATCCTGATCGCCGGGTGCCGGCAGCGTCACCCGGCGCACCTGATGCGCCAGGTCGAAGTCGGGATCGTCCTCCCAGAACCACTCACCATCGATCTCGGTCGCCCGGCGGCCGAAAACCGGGAACCGGTCGACCAGCCGCTCCTGCACCACCGCCTCGACCGCATCCCAGTCCGGTGGCTGCGCCAGCCACATGACCCCATGGACGTACATGAGGTTGTTGGGCCGGTCCATGAGCAGCCAGGTCAGATCTCTGGGGGCGACGGGGACGACGGTCATGAAGGCCTGCTTTCGTGAGGGTCAACCACGCAGTGCCGAGGCGAACAGCCCGGGCAGACGCAATGGGTGCGGTTGGGCGGCGAAATGGGTGAACTGCCGCGCCGTATGCGCGGAGGTTGCGTTCTGCAGGAACCACGGTGGCTTGACCGCCATGGTCAGCCCGAGGTGCTTCGCCGAACGGGGAAAGGGACGGAACGGTGCCCGGACGACATTCTTCTGAGGCCGCTCAAGCATGAGTGAATTGTGCACAAATCCGGAGCCTGATTCGATCTTAAGGGAATCGTTACCCGCAAAAGCACCCCAGGCGGCCCGGCTGGTGAGGAAGGCCACGGCAGACCACGCGTTGACCCCGATGCACCCGTAGCGCAGATCCGCGATGGCGGCGTCCACGGCGTCAGCGTGCCGCTGTGCCGTCATCGGATCGATGATCATATTGACCCCGAGGTTGCCTGCCAGCCGGTTGTTGGCGAAGTCCACCGCTGCCTCGAGGTACTCCTCCACCGTGTTCCCCGGCAGGTCGGTGGTCACGTAGATCGGCCCGAAGAACTCGCTGCGGAACGCCGGGTGGTCGCTGCTGGCATCCAGGCCCGTCAACAGCACGACCCGCTGGTTGGCGTCCAGCACCTCAGCATCGGGGTTGTCCGCCGCGAACTGAGCCAGCCGCTCGCGGGTCCCGGGGTAGAACGGCTCACGCGCCGGCGCATCGCGCAACGCCACGCGTACGGCTGCCAGGAACTCGTCGCGCTGGGCCCACTGCGCGGGCAGTACCAGGACCTGCGAGGCCACACAGGTGTGGCCGCTGCTGTGCAGTTTCTGAGTTGCGACGTGCTCGGCCTGGAACTCGATGTCGGCGCGCGTCCACTGACCGGGTACCACGATGGTGGCGCCCACTCCACCGAGTTCGGAGGTGATGGGTTTGGTCAGCCGGGGTGTCCCAGCGGCCTTCGCGGCGGGATCCCCCCACACGATGGCGTCGAATGTGCGCTCGCTGCCCGTGATGTGCACCCCGGTCACCAGATCGCTGTCCACCAGGTCGGCTCCGACCTGGCCGTCGCCGTAGAAGATGTCGAGATAGCCGTCGGCGATCAGCGGGGCGAAGACCGCCTCGAAGACCGGCCCGTACACCTCACTGACGGGGTTGAGCTTGAGTGCGACGACATCGCCGAGTACGAACAGGGCGTAGAGCGTGTCCAGCACCGGGATCGCGGACGCGTTGCCCGCACCCAGCACGACGGTCACTCCCCCGGCCGGTGACGGCTCGGAGTAGAACGCGGCCGCCCGCACGGTGTCCGCGGTCACGCCCGGCTCCATCCACACATCCAGGCTGTAGCCACTGAGCAGCAAGCGATCGTAGACCGAGGCCGGCATCACCCGCAGCACCAGCTGGCCATCGGTCCGCTGCGTCTTCGGGACGTCGGCCAGCGGATCCTTGCCGGCGGCCACCGCCGTCAGGGTGTCGATCGCATCGGTGATCCAGGCGGCCGTGGGATACGGCCCCCCGAGCCACTCCTCCCCGCCCACTGACGGGTGCGCCGGACCGAAGCCCTTGAGCCGCGAGCCTGCGCGGACCCATTCGTCGCCCTGCTCGACGACGAGGTCACGCACCTGTTTGAGGTAGGCGATCTTGGCGGCCACGGGCAGCCGCGCCCACCTCCGCTTGCGCTCGTCAAGGTGGGTCAGGCGAAGGTCAAGGCCGCTCTGCGCGGTGTTCTGGGTCATACGTTCCTCACTGGTTCGGGTACTAGGGTGGCGACGAGAGTGACGAGGGCGGCGAGCCGGCGTCGCAGCAGGACCGGGTCGCGATCGATCTGGTAGTTGACGGAGGCCCCGATCACCGCGTCGATCACGAGGCTGGCGAGGTTGTCGGCGTGCGGCCCGTTGCCGAGGTGCTGCCCGACCGCATCCCGGATGAGTGCCTGGGCGTGCTCTCGAGCCCGGATCAGTGCGACCCGGGACTGTTCGGACCACATCGACACCCACACGAACACCGCGAACGGCCGCTCGGGCGAGGTGATCATCAGCTCCCAGGCCCCGGCCGCCTGCGCGGCGGCCAGATCCAGGGTGCCCGAGCGGTCCACCAAGGCATCAAGGGCGGCCATCCACCGGTTCACCAGCGAGTCGACCGCCGCGGCGATCAGCCCGTCCTTGTTGCCGAAGTAGTAGTAGATGGTGGGCGGTTTGACCTTCGCCCTGCTGCACACCTGCTGAATCGTCAGGGCCGCCGGGTCCAAGGCCTGCAGGCCGTCGATGACGGCCTGCAGGATGCGCTCGGATGTGGGCGTGGGCGCAGGGTGCGCGCTCGCCGGTACGTCGGTGTGCACGGATGACATCAACGACCGCGAATGAGGTCCGCGGCCTTCTCGGCGACCATGTAGGTGGCCGCGTTCGTATTGCCGCGAGGGATGGTCGGGAACACCGAAGCGTCAACGACCCGCAGACCTGCCACACCGTGCACGCGCAGGTGGGCGTCGACCACACCTTCACCTTGCTCACCCATGCGAGCGGTGCTCGTGGGGTGGTAGATGAGCTCGGTCTCCTGCCGCAGCGCGTACTCGAGGTCCGCGCGCGTCGTGGCCTCGATACCGGGATGGATCTCCGGGCCACGGGCGCCGTCCAGCGCGTGCTGGGCCACGATGTCGCGGGCCAGGGCCATACCGGCCAGCATCGCGTCCACGTCCGCCTGCTCGGTCAGGTGATTGCCGACGATGCTCGGGTACTCCTGCGGATCGGCGCTGCGCAGCCGGATGTGCCCCCGACTGGCCGGGGCGACCAGGGTCGGGGCGATCGCGAACGCGGGCCGGGGATGGGTGTCGAAGCCGTGATTGTGGAAGTAGGCAGCGCCGAAGTGCAACTGCAGGTCGGGGGCAGGCAGATCACTACGGGTGCGCAGGAATGCGGTGCCCTCGGCCACGGTCGAGGTGAGCAGTCCCTTACCGAAGGCCATGTAGGTCGCGAGCTGCTTGAGACTCTCCGCCTCCGCGAGCGTGCCCTTGACCGAGGTCTCCCAGTTCATGATGTAGAACGGGTGGTCCTGGTAGTGGCTGCCCACATGCGGGTTGTCCACCTCGACCTCGAGGTCATGGGCCAGGAGATGATCGGCCGGGCCGACGCCGGAGAGCATGAGCAGTTGCGGCGTGCCGATGGCACCTGCGGAGAGGATCACCTCGCGGCGAGCGCGGATCAGCTCCAGGCCGTTCCCGGTCTGCACCCAGACTCCGGTCGCCACACCCCGCACGATCTCGACGCGCTGCACCTGCGAGTCGGTGAGCACGCTGAGGTTCTCTCGGTTGCGTGCCGGACGCAGCCAGGCATCGGCCGCCGACCAGCGGCTGCCGCGACGCTGGTTGACCTGCAGGTACCCCACCCCCTCCTGATCCGCGCCGTTGTAGTCGGGGTTGAACGGCAGGCCTGCCTCCTGGGAGGCCGCGACCAGCAGCTCCGTGATGCGGGTACGGCTGCGATGGTCATCGACCAGCAGCGGGCCATCGCCACCTCGGTAGTCGTCGGCGCCCCGGGCGAAGGTCTCCATACGCCGGAAGTACGGCAGCACCTCGTCGTAGGACCAGCCCGGCGCCCCGGCCTTGGACCAGTGGTCGAAGTCGTAGGCGTTGCCGCGCACGAACAGCATGGCGTTCATCGAGGATGACCCGCCCAGCATCTTGCCGCGGGGCATGAACAGGCGACGGTCGTGCAGGCCGGGCTCCGGATCGGACTCATAGTTCCAGTCCCGCTCGGTCTTGAAGAGCTTCGGGAAGGCAGCGGGGATCCTGACGCCGAGGGTGCGGTTGGAACCGCCGGCCTCGATCAGGCCCACACTGACGGTGGAATCCTCGGACAGGCGGTTGGCCAGGACGCAACCTGCTGATCCTGCACCGACGATGACGTAGTCGTACGTGGTCAACTTCACTCCTCTATATAGCGTTCGCTATACGAAAGTAGCACGGGATGATCTTCGCCGACAAGCGTTCCCGTCAGGCCGGTGTCGACTCCCGGGAGAGCATGCTCCTCATCTGCTTCTGGATGAAGCCGATCGCCGGCCTCGGCGCCAGGCGGATCGCGATGTTCATCAAGCGGGCGTCCTTGCCGACGAAGATGTACAGCCGGTTGCGCTCGATGCCGTCCAGCATGATTTGGGCTGCACGGGGGGCCGACGTCATCGGCATTCGGGGGGCCTCCCCCGCTGTGGCTGGAGCCGCCACGCCGGAGTTCTCGGTGATCGCCGTACTGACCGCTCCCGGCATGATCACGGAGACGCCTACGCGGGTGTCCAGCAACTCGGCGTACAGGCCCTCTGTGAGGAGTTTGACGGCTGCCTTGCTCGCACCGTAGACGCTTTGCCCTGGGAAGGGGAAGAAGCCGCCCATACTCGAGACGTTCGCGATGTGGGCCTCGGGCCGTTCCAGCAGCACCGGCAGGAAGGCCTTGACCATGTACAGGGTGCCCATCAGATTGACGTCCAGCACCCGTCTGATGTGCTGCAGATCCAGATCATTGACCGGCACGAAGGGCTGGATGATGCCGGCATTGTTGATCACCGCGTCGACGTCGCCGTGTGCCCCGCGCACGACGTCGACCAGGGCCGCCACAGCAGCGGAGTCGGTGATGTCCACCGTATGCAGGGACAGTCGGTCGCCAGCGTGGGCCAGGGCCGCGGTCTCCTGCAGGGCCGCGGGCAGCACATCCACTGCAGCAACCCGCGCCCCCCGGGTGAGCAGTTGCAGCACCAGCTCCCGACCCATCCCCGACCCGCCGCCGGTGACCACCACCGTCTTGCCCTCGACTCGCATGGGTCCTCCCGAAGTGTCCTGCCCCGACGCTACTCCTCGACACACGTCATGTGGAGATGAGCCGCCAGCCGCGCTAGCCCCTCCCGGAGGTCGTCGCGGGTGGCCGCATAGGACAGGCGGACGTGGGTGTCCGCCGTGGCGAGGCCGAAGTCGTTGCCGGGTGTCAGCGCGACGTGGGCCTCGTGCAGGGCCTGCTCGCAGAACTGCCAGGACGTCATGCCGGTGCTGGTCACATCGAGGTACACGTAGAACGCGCCATCGGGGACCACCGGCACGGGCAGGCCCAGATCGGCCAGACCGGCCAGGACGATCTCGCGGCGGGCGCGCAGTTCTTCGCGGCGCTGCTCACACACCTGCAGCGACTGCGGGCTGAAAGCGGCCAGGGCGGCGTACTGAGCAGGGGTGGAGGCGCAGAGGAAGTAGTTCATGGCCAGCCGTTCCACCGCCCCCACGAGGACCTCCGGAATGACCGCCCAGCCCAACCGCCAGCCCGTCATCCCGAAGTACTTCGAGAAGCTGTTGATCACGATCGCGTCCGGATCACCGTGCAGAACCGTGCGCGCCGCACTGCCGTCGGGGGCCGGGTCCGAAAGGTCCAGGTAGATCTCGTCGGCGATCCGCCAGGCACCCGCGGCCTGCGCCCGGCCGCAGATGGCGACGAGCTCCTGATGGGGGATGCTGGTACCCGTCGGATTGGACGGGCTGGCGAGCATCACGGCGCTCGTCTGCTGCGTCCACGCCTGCTCGACCGAGCTGTCCGACAGTTGGTAACGGGAGGCGATGGTGGTGGGCACCGGTACGACCCGACCCCCGAAGGTCCGAACGAGTTGCCGGTTGCAGGGGTACGACGGGTCCGCCATGAGCACGTCATCGCCGGGCTGCGTGGTGGCGGCCAGGATCAGCAGCAGGGCCGCGGACGCACCTGAGGTCACCACGATCCGCGCCGGGTCCACGGTGACGTCGTGGCGATCCCGGTAGAACCCCGCGATGGCCGTCCGCAGTTCCGGTAAGCCCATCGCTGCCGTGTATCCCAGGGGCCGGCCGTCCATGACGTCGCGCATGGCCTCGCGCACGGCCGGTGGTGCGCCGAAGTCGGGCTCCCCGAGGGACAGCGCCACCACGTCGTGGCCGAGCGACCTGAGTTCGGCCGCCTGCTGACCGAAGGCCATCGCGTGGAACGGCTCGACGGCCCGGGCCCGCTGGGACAGTCTCATGCTGACTCCTCGAGGACCAGATCCGTGGACCAGGTGGTCATGTCCGCGAGGACGTCCGGCAGCGGATCCACTCCGATCCCCGGGCCGGTCGGCACCCGTAGCTGACCATCGCGCAGCATGAAGGGCTCGGTCACGTCCTGGGCGTAGTAGCGGCTGGAGGCGCTGGTGTCACCCGGCAGCGTGAAGCCTGGGAGCGCGGCGAGCGCGAGGTTGGCTGCCCTGCCGATGCCGGTCTCGAGCATGCCGCCGCACCAGACGGGGACACCCCGCGAGCGGCACAGGTCATGGATGTCACGTGCTGTCAGGTATCCGCCGACCCGCCCGGGCTTGATGTTGATGATCGATGCGGCGCCCAGCGCCAGCGCCGAGTCCGCACTGGCCAGGGAGGTGATCGACTCGTCCATGCAGACGGGGGTGCGCAGCTGCTGGGCGAGCAGGACGTGTCCGTACCAGTCGTCCTCGGGCAGGGGCTGCTCGATGAGCAGCAGGTCCAGATCGTCCAGCCGGGCGAGCAGCGGACCGTCGGTGCGGCGGAAGGCCTGATTCGCATCGACCTGCAGAGGCATCCCGGGCCAGCGGTCGCGCACCGCGGCCACCGGCTCGACATCCCAACCCGGCTCGATCTTCAGCTTGATCCGGCGGTATCCCTGGTCGATGTAGGACTGCGTCTCGGCCAGCAGTTCGGCCAGTGTCTGCGAGGCTGGGATGCCCACCGACACCCCGCAGTCGACGCGATCGGTGACGGCACCGAGGTACTGCGCCAACGACTGCTCACGCCGGCGCAGCCACAGATCGAGCAGCGCCGTCTCGAGGGCGGCCTTGGCCATCGGATGGCCGAGGATCGGCGCCATTCTGGCTCGGACAGCAACCGGATCGGCGTCCGGCGAGAGGCCGGCGAGGGCGGGCAGCAGGTGCCGGCGGATGACATCGATGGCACCCTCGGTGTACTCGGCTGAGTACCCGGGCCAGTCCATCGCGACACACTCCCCCCAGCCGCTGAGCCCATCGGACGTGCGCGCCTGCACCAGAATCAGGTCACGCATGGTCTCGGTCCCGAAGCTGGTGCGGAAGGGCCGCACGAGGGGCACCTCGATCCTGTGCAGCCGAATGCTGATGCTCATGTGCGTGTCCTCCGCATCACGTAGTTGCCCTCGGTCGTGACGTTCGTGACCCGGTAGGAGGCAGCCAGGGCGGCCTGCATGCGCTCACGGACGCGCACTCGCCAGGCCCGCGCGGCCGCGATGTCGGTGGTCCGCAGGGTCACGATGTCGTCCGGGATCTCGATGACCAGGTCATCGGGGGCGAGGTCGTCCCCGGAGACCGCCCGCAGCTGCCCGCGGGCCGCCGCATCTGCGCGCGCGGAGTCCACCACCCACCAGGCGAACACCCGGTCGGACTCATCGACGAATCCCTGGTCGTCATCCATCGGGCCGTAGAAATCGCGCTCGTACCCGCGCACCTCGGCGCCCAGTTTCAGCATGTTGAGCCGCAGATTGCGGCGCACGAGCGGGTCGAAGGTCCACGCGATCACCGGGATGTCGTGTTCGAGGGCCCACAGCCGTTGATGGGACTTCATGGCGGTGCCGATGGACCGGTTCTGAAAGCCTGCGAGCACCGCTGCCATGTGGGAGTGCAACATCACGACCGGCTCATCGGCGCGGTCCTGCCGGCCGAGCAGAGCGACCGTGGCACCGACCGGCCGGCCCTGCGCGTAGGCGACGCAGGCATAGCCGCCGGCGTGCAGCACCGCCCGGAACAGATTCGCCGGCAGGTTGGAGCCGCCGCGCGCCATGGGCCACGTCGTGTCGAAGATCTGCTGGGCCGCGGCCAGGTCCGGCAGGCTCGAGATGGCGCGCACCTGCACTCCCGAGCGGTGCTGTGCCCGGGCCAGCGCTTCGCGCGCGACGTCACAGGAACTCACACCGACGACGGTACGCAGGTGCGCCGTCAGCCGCGTCGGCGCCGCCGCTTGCGCCGCCACGACCGCGTACCGCCCGGGACGTCGAGGTCCACCTGCGCCACCCGATCCAGCCGCGGCGCGCGATGGTCGCCGTCCTCGACCTCGCCGGTCCACCACGTGACGCGCATGCGCTGCTCGTGCAGGTCAAGGATGGCGAAATTGTTGTCGTACCACGGCCCGGAGGAGGTGCCCCACGAGAACGGGGGGTCGGGCACCTTGGCGCGGCGGGCCAAGGGCCGGCCCACCACGGACGCGAGCCGGTGTGACGCCAGCACGTTCGCCGCGCGCACCGGTCGCGGCAGGGGGTTACGTATAGGCGAACAGACGAACTGCAGGATCCGCGATCCGCGGGCCGGCTCGACCTCCGCGATGTAGGAATGGTGGACATCCCCGGAGAGGAACGTGATGGCGGCCGGTGCGACGCCACGGCGGCCCCCTGCCACCTCCTGGACCATTCCCGCGACCCGCACGAACGCGTCCTGGAACGCTGCCCAGTGCTCGAGGTCCATCGCCTTTCGCAATCGCTCGGCGGCCGCGGACGCCCGGGGGCCCCAGACACCCTTCGCGACCGCCTCATCCCAGGACTCCAGGAAGTGCAGCCCATTGGGCAGCAGGTACGGCAGGGACGTTCCGATCAGCAGATGTGTGCAGTCGCCGCGCATCTGCTGATCCAGCCAGGCCATCTCGTCGTCGTCGAGCATGGACCGGTCCTGCTCCTGCAGCACCCGGGCGGCCCGGGAGTCGACCACGACCACGCGGGCACCATCGAACTCGCGCACATAGGACCAGCGGTACGTCGCTGGGTGGCGGTCCACACGTTCGGCAAACGCATCGAGAGCGTCCGTCAGGTCGACTTCGCCATCCTGCTCCCCCCGCCGCTTGAGCAGCCCCGACCAGATCTCGTCCTGCTCTCGCTCGGCCGGCGACAGGTTCCCGATGTGCTGATACACCCAGTACGACGACAACGCGGCGACGATCCGGCCCTGCCACCACGAGGTGGCGGCCATCTCCTGGCGCCACTGCCATGAGGTGTTCCAGTCGTCGCGCACGTCATGATCGTCAAAGATCATCAGCGTGGGCAGGCACGACAACAGCCATCGGATCCACCGCTCGCCCCAGGCGACTTTGTACAGGTGGGCGTACTCCTGGTAGTCCTTGAGCTCTTCCCCAGGCGGTTCCGACAAGGACCGCCGGGTGGCGATGAAGTCGATCATCTCCTGGCTGAGTTCGTCGGCGTACACCTGATCGCCGAGCAGCAGCATGAGATCCGGCCAGTCCGGGGTGCCGCGATCGCCGCGCGCCTTCGCCATGCCGAAGGTGCGCAGGGCGTCGACCCCGTGGGTGAGGTGACCCTTGGCATCGTGCGGGACACTCGTGCGACAGGAGCCGAAGGCGACGGTCGGCAGCGAGTCGGCGGCCGGAGTGGCCAGTGTGCTCGGCGGCTGATCATCGGTGGGCCAGACCACAACGCCACCGACCTCCACGGTGTACTCCTGGCGCTGCCCGGGCTGCACGCCCACGACGTCGACGAGGGCGTAGTGATGGCCGTGCACCGCGAATGTCGGCGCCGCCCACTTTCGCTCGGCGAGGCGCACCGTGACCTCTGCGGCGTCGGTGGTCTGAACCCAGATCGAGGCCGTCTCGCTGTCCACGTAGCGCAGCACCGGGCCAAGCACGAGGGCGGTCATCTGTGGGCCCGACGGCGTGTGTTCACACGATCTATATCGCCGCTACAGCGGCCTTGAAACCACCCAGATCAGGTGAGGCGCGCCATGACCGCACCCGTGAGGGGCAGATAGAACCTGCGCGGGGTGTACTGCATGGCCACGCGGATGGCCCGATAGGCCAGGCCCGGCACGCTCACTCCATGCCCGGAGTGCAGATCCTTCAGGGCCGTGTCGACCACGGCGTCAGCGTCGAGCCAGAATATGCCGGGCACGTTGGCCTCCACGCCCGCACGGTCCTGAAAACCGGTCGGCACCAGACCCGGGGTCAGGGCCAGCAGGCTCACCCCGGAACCAGCGAGCTGCTGACGCAGACCCTGGGTGAACGCGGTGACCCACGCCTTGCTGGCCGCGTAGGTGGGCGCCATGGGATCGGGCGCGAAGGAGGCCACTGACGACACGTTGATGACCGAGCCTTCACCGCGCTCGACCATGGCGCCGACGGCGGCGTAAGTCAGGCGCATCACGGCGCGGACGTTGACGAGCACCATCTCGTCCTCGGTCTCGAGGTCGTGGGACAGGAAGTCGCCCGCGTAGAGCCCGAACCCCGCATTGTTGACCAGCAGGTCGATCTCCTGGTCGGTCAAGGCGTTCTCGACGCGCCGGCAGTCCGCCAGTTTGGCCAGATCGGCGCGCAGTACCTCGGCCTCGACACCGAACTCCTCGTGGAGTTCCGTTGCGACCTCCGCCAGGCGCTCGCGGGTGCGGGCAACGAGGACGAGATCGAAACCATCGGCGGCGAGGCGGCGGGCGAACGAGTATCCGATGCCAGATGTGGCACCTGTGATCAAAGCAATGGGCATGAGTCATTGTTCCTCGCAGACGCGGTTCTACCCGCGCCATGGTCGTGAGCCGCGTCACAGCCCGCTGCGCCCCCGCCGAGCGCGTCTGGCGACCCACATCAGCCCTATGCAAAGGACACCGACCTACGGCAGGCTCGACGTCATGGATTGGACACTCGAGGTGGTGGTCGTGCCCGTCTCCGACGTCGACCGGGCCAAGCAGTTCTACGCCGAAGGACTCGGGTTCGCTGTCGATCACGACACCGCTATCGAGGGCGTTGGACGCATCGTGCAACTCACGCCACCCGGATCGGGGTGCTCGATCGTCATCGGAAACGGTCTCGTGCCCAGCATGCCGCCGGGTTCGCTCAAGGGTCTGCAGCTCGTGGTCGCGGACGTGACCCAGGCACGCGCCGAGCTGGTGGCACGCGGCGTGCAGGTCAGCGACATCGTGACGCTGGGCACCAGCCCGTCCTCGACCCCGCACCCCCTGGACAACGTGGGCTTCATCTTTCTCGAAGACCCTGACGGCAACGGCTGGGCGATCCAGCAGATCTCCGCGCGGGGCGCTCGACCGGGCACATAATGGCGCAAACCCGCGCCCGAAGCGCTGATCAACTTATCCTCCGATCAGAGGTGTTTACCCCCTGTTAACAGTGCTCGCGTGCCGGAATGCAAGAAAGCGCCTTGATCGATATCGTCCTTCCGCTCGTCCTTGCCTTCGTCATGATCGGCATCGGGCTGACGCTACAAGTCGACGACTTCGCCCGACAACGACGTAAGCCCCTACCCGCCGTCGTGGGCGTGCTCGGGTGGGCCATCGGCATCCCGCTCATAGGTTTCGCCGTAGTGGCCGTGTTCGATCTGCCCAGCACGCTGGCCGTCGGGCTCATCCTGGTGGCGGCCACCTCGGGCGGCACGACCTCGAACGTCATGGCCTATCTGGCCAAGGGCAATGTGGCTCTCGGCCTGGTACTCACCGTCGTGACGGCCCTGCTATCCATCGTCACGCTGCCGCTGTGGGTCGGCTGGGCCCTGAACCTGTGGGGCGGCGACCTGCCCGGGGGCAGCTACATCAGCGTGTCCTTCATGGACGTTGCCGGCCTGTTGGTGGCGATCATCTTCGTTCCCGTCGGCCTGGGCATGATCATCCGCTACAAGAAGCCCGCCCTCGCTTCCCGCCTGGAGAAGACCGTCTCCCTGGTCAGCTTCGTGGTGCTCTTCGGCCTGATCTTCGGTGTCATCGCCAGCCTCGGCGATCAGGCCTGGGAGATGCTGTCACAGGCCGGTCCCGCCTGTCTGGCGCTGGCAACCCTCGGCGGGGTCTTCGGCCTGCTCCTGGGGATGCTCACCCGGCTGGATCGCGCCGACGGCATCGCGATCGCCATGGAATTCTCCATCAAGAACGTCACCCTGAGCATGCTGCTCGCCCTCAGTGCCCTCGGCTCCGACGCGATGGCACTGCCCAGCGCCGTTTACGGCGTCGTGGCCTACATCCCGGGCCTTGCACTGATGTACCTCGGCCGGCGGTTCATGGCCAAGCCGGTGCTCGCCCCCGTCGAACCGTCGCGTCGGCCCATCGTCGTGGGGTACTCCGGTTCGGACTCCTCACTACCCGCGGTGCAGTGGGCAGCCGGCGAGGCGAATGCCACCGGTCGCCCGCTGCGCATCGTGATGTCCTGGGGCATGCCGACCTACGGCATCAACCCGCTGTCGCAGGCCGCGGACCTGGACCGCACCCACGCGGAGGCCGTCATCAACGCGGTCGTCTACCAATTGCGCGCCGACCTGCCCGGTCTGGAGGTCGAGGGCAAACTCGTCCGTGGTCAACCCGCACAGGGGCTGCTCGAACGCTCTGACGATGCCGCATTGGTGGTCATCGGCAACCGCTCCCGACGCAATCTGGCCCGCCTTGTGCTGGGCTCGGTGTCCTCGGCGGTCGTCACCCACGTCGATGTCCCGGTCGTGCTCGTCCGCGAGGACGCCGGGGCGCATGGCCCCGTCTACCGGGAAGGACCCATCGTGGTGGGCCTGGACGGCTCACCGGGGTCCGAGGCCGCCGTCGCCTTCGCCATGGAAGCCTCCCTGCATCACGGCATGGCCGTGCACGCCGTCCACACCATGGACGAGAGGGTGCTCGCCACCGCCAGTACCGGCACCTCCGGTACCGCAACCGCGACAGTGCCGGCTTCGACGAGGCTGCTGGAGGTCTCACCGGCCCTGAAGCAAGCCCGCACGGAATACCCGGCGGTGGTCGTCACGGAGATCATCGAGGCGGGCCACCCCAACGAGGTCATCGTCGCCGCGGGTGCCGGGGCAGCGCTGACTGTTGTGGGCAGTCGTGGACACGGGGGGTTCAAGGGGCTCATGCTCGGCTCGGTCAGCCGGGCTGTCATCGAGCACGTTGAATCGCCCGTGGCGGTCGTGCGACCGTCCGAGACGTGACGCGGCAGTCCCCGCCAAGTTTTGTGCCGCGTTGGCTCTACGCCACGATGATCGTCACCAATGATCACCCGCCATCCGCCTGCGCTGTCGCACTCTGCGGCCAGCGCCTTCCACCGCCAGTCAGGAGCCACGATGAGCCGTACCGGAGACCACGCCGAGGACATCGACCACGAACTCGAGCACGCCGGACGTGAGGTGGGCGAGTCGTTCGCCAACTCCGTTGGTGAACCGGATGACAGCGAGGCCGCCGTCATCGACTCCACCGACTGATCCCGCCACCACAGACCACCACCTACCACGCAGAGGACTCACATGACACAAACACTGTCCGGCGACCTGGCAGCCCCACTGCCACCGGCGGCTCCCACCCTTTCGCAGTCGATTCTGGACCGCATCGCGCAGACCCCTGACGCACCCGCTTTCGCCTCCCCCAACGACGACGGCACCTGGCGAGTACGGACCTGGAAGGAGGCCGGCGACGAGATGTCCCGGCTAGCGGCCGGACTGCTCTCCCTCGGCCTGCAGCCCGAGGAGCGGGTGGCCATCGCGAGCAACACCCGGGTCGAATGGGTGCTCGCCGACGGCGCAGTGATGCTGGCCGGGGGCGCGAACACCACGATCTACCCCAGCACCGGCGAAGAGGACTTCGCCTACATCATGAACGACTCCGGGTCGCGCTTCCTGATCGCTGAGGATCAGGGTCAGGCGGACAAGGCGCTATCGCAAAGCGACCAGATCCCGTCGCTGGAGAAGATCATCCTCATCGACGGCCCCGGGGATGGCGATCGGGTTCTGTCGTGGGCGGAGTGGGAAGCACTGGGCGCACAGGCGCTGGCGGCCGATCCGTACCTGGTCCAGAACACCGTGGCCACCATCAAGCCGGAGTCTCTGGCGACCCTCATCTACACCTCGGGGACCACCGGCCGGCCCAAGGGCGTGATGCTGCCGCAGAGCAACTGGGTGTTCCAGGGCGCGAGTATGCAGGCCCTCGGCGTGGTGCAGCCCGACGATGTCCAGTTCCTCTGGCTGCCCCTGGCGCACTCCTTCGGCAAGGTGCTGCTGTCCGCGGCGTTCCAGGTGGGCTTTGTGACCTACATCGATGGCCGGGTACCGAAGATCGTCGAGAACCTACCCGTCGTGCAGCCCACCATCATGGCCGGGGTCCCGCGCATCTTCGAGAAGATCTACCAGGGTGCCAACGCCAAGGCCAAGGCCGGCGGCGGGGCGAAGGCGAAGATCTTCGACTGGGCCTTCGCGGCCTCGACGGAGATCAAGGCCAAGCAGCGCGCCGGTGAGCCCGCGGGACCGATGGCCCCGGCGCGGCTCGCCCTGGCCGACAAACTGGTCTTCTCCAAGATCCAGGCCCTCACAGGTGGCCGGATGCGGGTCATGATCTCCGGATCGGCCGCCCTCAACGGGGACGTCGCCCGCTGGTTCGATGCCGCTGGCCTGCCCATCATCGAGGGGTACGGCCTCACCGAGAACTCGGCGGCTGCCTGTGTGGTGCGGCCCGACGACCTGGTGTTCGGGTCGGTCGGTCAGCCCCTACCCGGCACGCAGGTGATGATCGCTGAGGATGGCGAGGTGCTGTTGCGCGGGCCTCACGTCATGCATGGCTACTGGAACCTGCCCGAGGTGAACGCCGAGACGCTGCTACCCGACGGGTGGCTCGCCACCGGCGACATCGGTGAGCTCGACGAGGCCGGCCGCCTGAAGATCACCGACCGCAAGAAGGATCTGGTGAAGACCTCCGGCGGCAAGTACATCGCCCCTGGTCAGATCGCGGCCCAGTTCAAGGTGATCTCCGCCCTGGCGTCGAACCTGGTCGTCCATGCCAGCGACCGCAACTACGCCACGGCGCTGATCTCGCTGGACCCCGAGGCGCTGCAGAAGTTCGCCGATGAGAACGGTCTGTCCGGCGACCTCACGGCCCTGTCGCAGAGCCCGGAGGTGCAGGCGGCGATCCAGGCCGATGTGGACACGCTGAACAGCCAGCTCAACCAGTGGGAGACCATTAAGCCTCGATCCACCGGTGGTCTGAGTGGTCTGTCTGGTTCGCTTCTGGCGCCGATGGAGCGGCCGGGTTTGTGCTGGTGGGCGTGGTTGATCTGCCGGCTGTTCCTCCGGCCTTTCAACTGGGGTTCTTCCATAGGTCGTGGGTGGTCAGGGACATGGGCTGGGTGTCAGGTGATCATGACCGCGGTCCAGACCCGCTGCCAGTGCGGTTCGCAGGTCCAGTCCCGCGGTAGCCGCAGGCGCAGCCGTCGGGCGGAACGGGTGATCCGGGCGGGCAGGTTGATGAGCCGGGTGCGGATGGTCGCCGTGGTCGCTTTCGTCAACTGCCCGCCGGCGATGACGCCGAGGGTGCGGGTGAGGTTGAACGCGATCGCCGCGCAGACCAGCCAGGCGGCATTCGCCGGGAAGTGTCCGGAGGGTAGGTGGGCCAGCGCGGAGTTCTTCAGGTCGGCGATGACCTGCTCGATGATCGCGTGGCCGCGGTGGGTGGACTCCGCGGCCACCAGCGGCGCGGGGTTGTCGGTGAACAGCGCGTGGTACCGGAACGCGGGGAACAACGGGTCCTGCTGCTTCGTCTGGTTGCGTTCCGGGATGCGGCGCACAATCAGCCGGGCGCTGACGTGTTTCGTCGTCGGTTTGGAGGTGAACGCGGTGAACGGCAGCTCGGCGATCTCCGCGGCGCAGATGAGTTCCCCGGTGTCCGGGTCGGGGATCGCCCACGGATACTCGATGCGCACCCACTGCGCATCGTCGATGGTGGCGATCGCTGCCCGGACCCGCCGGTTCAACGGCATCCCCACCGAGAAGCGGGCACCGGCTGTGGTGACTGCCTGCAGGATGCTCGCCGAGCAGTAGGCGCTGTCGGCACGCACCAGAATCTGTCCGTCCGCCCCGCAGCGCCGGGCCGTGACGATCGCATCCCGGATCATCCGCACCGCGCCGTGGGCCGAGGCGGCCGCGCCGCGGCGCAGCCTGGTCGCGGCGATCACCGGCGCAGCATCCGGGGTGCTGATCGTGGCCAGTTGGGCGTTGAGCCCGCGGACCTTCGTGTAGCCGAACTGCGCGCCCTGCTTACCAGGGCCGAACACCGGTTTGACCGTGTCATCGATATCGATCAGACAGGCCTGCGCGATGCCGGGCAGCAGCGGCGCGGTCGAGGCGAGTGCGGTCAGGGTGCGGGCGGCGACCGCGTCCAACTGGCGGACATGACCGAACGTGAACCCGCGCAGGAACGTACCGAGTGTGGACGGGGCCCGCACCCCGGTGAACACCCTGGCCGCGCCGGCCCGGCGCAGCATGTCCATGTCGTCGATGCTGTCCGCCCCGGCAGCCATCCCCGCCACCAGGCACATCACCTTCGACCCCGGGTTCGCACCGGTCGTCAGATGCTCCTCGGACAACCGCGGCAGGCCGACTTTGTCGGCCAGCCGGATGGCCGGGACCAGCCCGGCCGACACGAGCAGATTCGGTTCATCGAACGACGCCGACAGCGCCGCCGGGGTATGAGACAGTTGCATCTACGAGATGCCCCTTTCCTGGTCGGTATGGCAGCGTGAAGAACTCCCATTCTCCCCACGAACAGGGGCATTTCTACGTCAACCCGCCGCCCCACCCACCAAGATCACCGGTGGATTGAGGTTAAGAAGTTCTCGATCCTCCCCCGTGACCTGTCCGAGGAGGATGGCGAGCTGACGGCCAGCCTGAAGGTGAGGCGCAAGGCCGTGGAGGAGAACTACCGTGACCTGATCGAGGCCATGTACTCCTGATCGACCGCTGAACCCGCCCGGAGCCTCTGGGCGGGTTCAGTCGTGTCCGGGGCTGGCGAGCACCTGTGCGATCTCGTGGCGGGCCCGGGCCGTCAGATCCGCCACCGACCCGTCGGGTGCGAAGGGCGGCAGGACGGTGACAGTAATCGGATGCTTGCCGCGCAGCACGAAGCCATGTTTGGGCAGCGCATCGTGGGTGCCCTGGATCACGATGGGAACGATGGGCACCCCGGCCTGCGCCGCGAGTTCGAACGCGCCGGTCTTGAATGTCTGCAGTTCGCCGCTGGCCGAGCGGGTCCCCTCCGGGAACATCATCAGGGAACTGCCCTGTGCCAACGTCCGCTGGCAGGTGGCCATCATCTGGGTGACGCTGTCCCGGTCGCCGCGCACCAGCGGGATGTACCCGTTGAGCCGCATGTTCCAGCCGATCACCGGGACTGTGAAGATGCCCGCCTTGGACACCCACTTGAAGTCATAGAACAGGCGGAACAACACCAGGATGTCCAGCAGGGACAAGTGGTTGGCCACGAACATGTAGGTGGTGCCGGCCTGGACGTGGTCGCGGCCGCGAATTGTGACTCGCCAGGCCGGGTTCAGCCAGGAGTAGAGCGATGCCCAGAAACAGGTGAACTTGTGCAGCGCGCGCCTGCGGGGGTCGAAGGCGGCGGTCACCAACCAGATGATGAGCGCGACGGGAAACAGCACCGCCGAACTGATGACGACGAAACCCCAGAACAGCAGGGAGCCGATGTGCCGCACGAGTACTCACCCTCCGTTGATCACCTGTGCCGACACTACTTGAGGGCGGACCCGGGCGGGCCGCCCCACGACTGCCACAATGCCTGGTCATGGAGGATTCGCGCAGTGGACCCCCGATGAGACGACTACTGATCAAGGACGTGGTCCTCGATGGCCGCGTCACCGATGTCGTCATCGCCGGAAACCGCTTCGAGTCGCTGCATCCGGGCGCGGATGACGACTTCGACGACGTGATCGCGTGCCACTCCCGGCTCGCGATCGTGCCACCTTTCTACAACGCCCATACCCACGCTGCGATGACCCTGCTGCGCGGATTCGCCGACGACCTGGAACTCGACGAGTGGCTCACCGATCACATCTGGCCGGCTGAGGCAGCACTCACTGCTGCCGACATCGAGGCCGGGAGCAGGCTGGCCATCCTCGAGATGATCAAGTCCGGGACCGTCTTCTTCAACGACATGTACTGGGACCAGGCGGTAACCGCCAAGGCCGCAGCCGACCTCGGGGTGCGGGCAGCCATAGGCCTGCTGCATCTGAGCGGCCCCGGCGGGACACCCAATCCGCGCACTGTTCGCAGCAACGCCGAACTGCTGGACCTGGAACCGGATCTGCCGAGCCGAATCCAGATCACTGAAGCTCCCCACTCGGTCTACACAGTCCCGGAAGCGATGCTGCGGGCCGTAGCGCAGACGAACCGGCTGATCCACATTCACGTCAGCGAGACGTTGAAGGAGAACGCGGACTGCCGGGCGCAGACCGGGCTGACACCGGTGG